>Ga0181557_1001370_pt1 | contig 27948 bp, 32 predicted proteins | sample 011ome_23_FD_148632 | JGI IMG/M metagenome (GOLD analysis project Ga0181557, IMG submission 148632) | Coastal salt marsh microbial communities from the Groves Creek Marsh, Skidaway Island, Georgia - 011506CT metaG (spades assembly) | ecosystem: Environmental > Aquatic > Marine > Intertidal zone...
CCAGAGGCGGGCGTTGCTTTGAACCCGCCGTAGCACCAGCCGCCATTGAAATACAGCCCATCAATATGCGTGCGATCGATGATGGGTGATCCATCCATCGACATATCCATGATGCCACCCCATGACCGCAGCAAGCGGGCGCGGCCAAGGTTAGGGAAAATCGCCATGCCACCTTCGCAGACGTCCTCGATCACGGGCAGGTTGCCGCGTTGGGCATAGGAATTGTACCCGTCAATATCGCCGCCGAACACCAGCCCACCTTTGTCGGATTGGCTGCAATAAAAATGCCCCGCGCCAAAGGTGATCACACCCGGCAATATCGGTTTTAATCCCTCGGACACAAAGGCCTGAAGTACATGCGATTCAATCGGCAGGCGCATGCCGGCCATTTGCATAATGCGCGATGACGATCCTGCAACGCAGGATGCAACCTTGGTTGCGCCAATAAATCCGCGATTTGTGTCCACGCCCAGACATTTGCCATTTTCGATACGCAGGCCGTTAACTTCGCAGTTTTGAATGATGTCCACACCCAATTTGTCGGCAGCGCGGGCATAGCCCCATGCAACCGCATCATGGCGCACTGTGCCACCGCGATGTTGGGCCAATCCGCCTTTGATTGGGAAACGGGCATTATCAACATTCAAAAACGGATATTTTGCCACGATCTGTTCGGTGGACAAAAATTCCGCATCTGCCCCATTTAGGATCATAGCATTGCCCCGCCGAATAAACGCGTCGCGCTGCGCGTCCGTATGGACCAAGTTCAAAATTCCGCGCTGGCTGACCATGGCGTTATAGTTCAGGTCCTGTTCCAGGCCTTCCCACAGTTTTAGGGAAAATTCGTAAAAGGGTTCGTTTCCATCCAACAGATAATTTGATCGAATGATGGTGGTATTGCGGCCTACGTTTCCGCCACCAATCCAGCCCTTTTCCACAACGGCGATGCGCGATTGTTTATACACACTGGCCAGATAATACGCTGTTGCCAAGCCATGACCACCGCCGCCGATGATGACATAATCGTACTGTGCCTTTGGTGTCGCATCGCGCCACGCGGGGCCCCAACCACGATGTCCTGTCAATGCTTCGCGGATTACACGAAATCCTGAATATGCCATAGAATCAAACTCCTCTTACGCCATACTTTGATAATCTGGTTGCGATGTCATGGCTGTATTCGGACATATTCATGTTCAAATCAGACATAATATCGGATTTTCGCGGTTTCCCTTGCGCATTGGTCAAGGTATCCTTGGCAAATTGACAGTTTCACGCAGGCCCGATGTTCTGGGCCATTGGATCATTGGGGGCACGCATATGTCATATCTTGGGGTTGATTTGGGGACGTCTGGACTGCGTCTGTTGTTGGTGTCCGATCAGGGGCAGCCGATTGCCGCGGTTGAGCGGACCTATCAAGTGTCAAATCCGCAAATGGGGTGGTCGGAACAGGATCCAGCCTGTTGGGTGCGCGCGTTTGACGATGCGGTAGGGGAATTGCGTACCAGCTGTCCCGCCTTTGCTGGGCTGCGCGGCATCGGCGTTGCGGGTCACATGCATGGTGCGACGCTGTTGGATGCCTCTGGCGCTGTGCTGCGGCCCTGCATTTTGTGGAACGATACCCGTGCCCATGCCGAGGCGGCTGAATTGGACGCAATGGATGGCGTGCGTGCCGCGTCAGGCAATATTGTTTTCCCGGGATTTACTGCGCCGAAATTGGATTGGGTGCGCCGAAATGAACCTGAAATTTTTGCCAAAGTGGCCAAGGTTTTATTGCCTGCGGCCTATCTGAATTATTACCTGACTGGCGAATATGTGGCCGATATGTCCGACAGTGCGGGCACCGCATGGTTGGATGTGGGCTCGCGGGCGTGGTCCGATCATTTGTTAGAGGTAAGCCATATGCGCCGCGAACAAATGCCCAACTTGGTCGAAGGATCAGAGCAAGCGGGCACGTTGCGCCACGCATTGCGCGACGCATGGGGGTTGTCTGGTCGTGTCATCGTTGCTGGTGGTGCCGGTGATAATGCCGCCGCTGCCTGTGGTATCGGTGCACTGGACGAAGGGCAGGGGTTCGTATCCCTTGGAACATCTGGCGTGGTATTGGCCGCGCGCGATGGATATCATCCGGCGCCGGAAACAGCGCTTCACACGTTTTGTCATGCTGTGCCGGCGCGATGGTATCAAATGGGTGTTATGTTGTCGGCGACGGACAGTTTAAATTGGTTTTCCACCCTTGTCGATCAAAAGCCAGCGGCGCTGACTGCGGCGCTAGGCGATGCATTGCATGCCCCATCAACCTTAAGGTTCATGCCCTATCTGGCTGGTGAACGCACGCCCCACAACGATGCTAATATCCGCGGTGGGTTCATAGGTTTGGCCAAATCCACCACACGTGCCGATATGACCCAAGCGATTTTAGAGGGCGTCGCCTTTGGCCTGCGCGACAGTTATCAAGCCCTCGCTACAGCCAACATGCAGCTGGATCACGTGATCGCCATCGGGGGCGGCAGTGCGTCGCGGTATTGGTTGAAATTGATTGCCACTGTTTTTGGCATACCGTTACAGATCCCAAAATCGGGCGAATTTGGTGCAGCTTTCGGGGCCGCAAGATTGGGTATGATCGCCGCTACGGGTGATGATCCTGCGACAATCATTACACGGCCTATCTGCGATGAACAGATTGATCCGGATGTGCACTTAGTTGATTCATTTGAGGCAGCATATCAAACATTTCGGGTGTCCTACGCTGGGTTGAAGTCATTGCAGTAGATGCATCGACGGTTACAACACGGTTGGATTTTAATTTTCCTAAAAATTAAAATACCTTAAGACAAAGATTACGCCGAGCATGGTTCAGCGCCGTCAAAACGCATTTGTCTATCACAGTATATATTCTAACTTGATGGGTCGCTTGGTGTCAGCTCTCAGCAATTGTTATTTTAGAATATTAATCAAAGGTGTTTCAAACAAATTTGTCATAGGGGTTGGTTGGCAAGCTGCTATTAGTAGGTTTTGTTATGAGGCTGTTCTTGGTTCGATTTGCAGGTATCAGTGTTCAAATTGCTGCACCTAAAATTCAAAAATGTCGATTAGTTCAAGGTTCCGGAATTTCCTATAAATTGGCTTGATAAGTGGTTCAAATATGAAAAATTTATCATTTTGGGTGAAATGTGATTTAGGCATAAATACAATTACTAGTCCTAAATATGCGCCAGGGAAGACTATAATAGTTATAATCTGTACGCTTAATTTTTAGTTGACTGAGGACAAGGCAATGTATTTTAAAAACGGATGGTTTGTAAATATTTTTCTATTTAAATTGTCTAGCGAAATTTTGTTGAATTTCAGTCAATGCTATCCAGCCCAGCTAAAAGTCATTTGGGTGGTTGACTTATTAAAATAATGTCATTGGGTATCGAATTCACCGCAATACCAACTCTCTAAAACTCTAGGAAACTTCGCCAGGCTTCCGCTGTTAAACAATGTTGGCGGGTAGCGCCTGCACTCCAAAGTTTGATCGTCATGTTTTGTTTGTTCTATAAAAACGTAGCGACATTTTTTACAACAATTGTCCATTGTAGGTCCTAAATGCAAGTTTAATTCTTAGGCCACAATATATTATCGCAAAATTAATCTCAATTGGTATCTAACTTGCTATGCTCTTTTATGAGAAGTTATGTTTCGAGACGAACCTTGCTGGCTTGGCTGGCGTCGACTGGTTGTGCAAATTCAGCAACGCCGTTAATTGATTCAGGACAACCCAGGTCGAGAATTATAGACGATAAAAATAAATCAGCTAGTCCTTTAATCCCGGAGCTAAGCGGGCAAGCGTTGATTGATGAGAATGGCTACTATCATGACATAGAACCCCCTGTTAGTGGACTTTCCGTCGCCCGGAAACAAGATTTCAAGCAGAAGCTAATGTTTGAAAAAAAAATCAGCATGGAGCTTTTTAATGCTCACACACTAGAAAGTCTGAATTTGTCCATAGAGCCTGGATTCTATAATCTTGGTGTTCAAAGCGCTCAGTTCGATTACTTTTGCCGTGATTGGCGTGAAAATCAGAAAATCAATATGGATGAAAGCTTATTACTCCAGCTCGTCTCTATTGTTGATAGTTTATTGGTTGACCGTGATTATGTCAAAATAACTGTGCTTTCAGGGTACCGTAGCGCCAAGACAAACGCAATGCTTAGAAAAAAAAGTTCACGAGTTGCTAAGAATTCATTTCATATGTATGGGCGTGCCCTAGATTTTGTTATGCCCGACGTTAATTTGAGTTACTTGAAACGTGTTGCAAAACAAAAGTCCAAGGGTGGATTGGGCATTTACAAGAGTTTTATTCACTTGGACACGGGGCCTAGACGAAATTGGATATCTTGATAGATTATTCTATAGCCCTGATAGATAACTATTGGAATTGAGATGCTAATATTCAGTAATGCTAAACTTCGATGGTCATTAAATGAAACCTTAGTGCTTTTTTGTTCTGCAATGTTTTTTATCTCTATGCCTCCAACTAGCGCTTTGTCTTCTGATAATGATACTTGGCGTTGCGCAGTAAATATTCGCCTATCGAATGTTAGCGAACATTCTTTAATAGAGTATTTTATGACACTTCAGGTGAAAAATACGATTGGACGAAAGATAAATGGCGTTTCTGTTGTGTATAAAAATTTTTCTGGCGATGTGATTGGAAATACGCAACTATTTTGTGGCAATAAGGGAGAAGATGTTGAACCTGGGAGCTATGCGGAGTGTAGTAGATCCCTTCATTCAGTAGACCCTGAAAAATTAACCCGCGGCGATTTTGGGCAATTAGGAGCAAACATTTTAGATCAATTGCAAGCGTTGAGCACGGTTCAGTTTTGCGACGTTCTCGGTTTTACTTATCAATCCAAATAATTGAGTTCAATCAATTCAAGATAAAAAATGGACCAGTCGTTTGTCTTATATGCTTTTTCTAGCCAAAAATAAAAATCAAGCATTTTTGGTACATCCGATCTTATCAGGTATGAGAATTCAGTGGACGACGTCATTTTGTAACGTGTTGCTGTAAAGATACCGAAATCTACAGCAGGCCCTTGTTCTCCGCCGATATGAACTCTTAGTTTTGCGTTCGCCAATTTTTTTTTGGAATAGTTCGTTAACGCTGGCATGATCCTAAATGCAGGTATTCCATCAGCGGTGATAACCGGTTTTAGCTTGGGTAACGTTAATTTGAAAATCGCTCCCTGTTCTTGATTGCGGTTACAATCGTACTTATTTGGCGGGGTTTCGGTGCAAAAAAACACAATATTTTGGAGGCTTTCATCATCTAGGTAGCGCGAGTTGGCCTGACCCGGCTGAAAAAAGCAAACATGGATTACGAAGATTGTTAATAATAGTTTATTAAATGGTAACATGATTATCTTTTTTGATGCGTTTTAACATAGCACGGTGTAAATCTTTAGCCTCGTCATTTTCGTATTTAAAAAATTTGCCTGCGAGATTTTTTTCATGTTCAATTCGAGTAAAAGTTAATACTGCGATAAACTTCTGTTCTATTAATTCAATACTGTCGATTGCTTGTTTAACGTCGCGTGCCTCGATGTACTCATTTTTTAAGGCTGCTTGTAATCTTTGTATGCTGTCTGCCTTAACTTGCGCTAGAGAATTTCTAGCAGTATTACCTAATACTTTAATTTTTTGCACCGCTATATCAATATCTTGATCGTTAGGTTTAGGCATTTTGCATTCGATAATATTGTGGTCAGTAGATATTACCTTCAAGCGATGTTCGTGCAATACCTCTTTGATGTTTGAAATGAAATTTTGATCGGTATAGCGAACAAACAGTTTTTCCGTGGTCGAGCGCTCTGAGATTATTTCAGCATATTGGGATAGTTTTCTAGGTCTTAATTTAACCCAAACGTTCACGGTTTTAAATATTTGGGAAAAATCATTGATTTTAATCGAATTCTGAGCTTGGTTAATGAACGTTTCAATTACATCATTCATTCTCTCCTTTGCGCTTGCGATGTAGGAGTTTGTTTCTTCTAGCAGAATAACCACATTTCGAGTTTCTTCAGTTCTTGCAGCATGAGATGTTTCGTTTTCTTCCAAATTAATTCTCCCTCTCTAGTGTCCTATATTACATTAATATTGATTGAATTCAAAAAATAACTTTTAAGAACCGGATGCAGTCATCGATATCGCTGTCATTTACAACAAAATTCAAAAAAAATGTAGGGTTTCTCATATTATCATTCTTATTCTTAGCCATTATAATTTCATCTGGTTCGCTGAAAGCTTGGGTTAATTGCTCAGATGTAAGTTTGCTTAAGCAAAAAGATAAATTTTTCTGCCCAACTTTATCAAGAACTTGCATCGATGCCTCATACTTGTTTGACATCCCAGCCGTGGTTTTTGGTTTTTTTGAAGCGTGCTTGGGTTGTGCAGCCACACTAACTCCTTCCGCTATCCCGTCATTGTCAATATTTTCTAGAGCTACTATTTGCTTAGCTGAAAATTTGGGCTCTAATTGAAGCATGCCGCCGCTTGAGTAGATTTGTAATTCTTCAACATAAATTTTTTGAGCCGTAAAGTCAGTGACAGTTGGGCATTCAATCTGGTTCCCATATTGGGTAGGATCAGAACAATCGATTTCTTCTGCTACAGAGAACCCTGGTAGCAAGAGGTGCAACAATATAATCAGAATAGAGTTACGCCTTTTATGCTTTATTTTCATACTCGCCTCGGATTTTATGCGATAAAGATTAGTCAACAGTCGATGAGCAAGTTCTGTGCCGTATATGCTAGTGCATTTCTTTTTGTTATTATATATTATGGAATACGATCTAACTTAGGAGAGGGATTGTGCAAATAATTGCGACGATAAAAATTGAAAATGGTACTTTTCAAGATTGGCTAGATTTTTACGATAGCTATAAATCGGAACGCTCTGCTTATATAAGTAGCGAGGAAATAGAAAAAGTTAGCCAGAATGAGGCGCGTGTGACCTTTTTCGTGAAAGATTTTGATGGCTTAATGAGAATTAGCTCGTCGGAAAGCATTCTGCAAAAAGAGAAGGAATTGGGTGTAGTTACAAATATCGTATCAGATTGAATTAATTTGGTACGTTAATTGCTCCTCAGCGGCGGGAGACAAAGCATGTATTACATTCAAATAACCATACCGTTTATCTTTGTGCTTGGTACCTTTATAGCCGCTCATCTCTTTGTAGCCGGAGAAGGCTCTGGTGTTTATATTCCTAAGTCCGATAGCTTCATCGTCCCAGAAAAAATTGAGCAAGGAGAAATTCGTGATGGTATCTCAATTTTACCAGATAAATACAACTATTTAAAAATTGAAAATGTTTTTTCTGGCAAGTTCCGTGACAAAGATCAATTGTTTAGCGCCGAATTTTCCATACTAACAAAACAGCAATCTGTCGCATCTGACTTGTTCATTGAAAGAATGCGCGAAATTGAGCCTGAAATTATATCGGAGATAACTAAAGTGATAGTTGACGTTCTGTATAAGGAACTATCAACACCTGACGGCAGAGAAAAACTTTGTTCGACCATTCGTGATCAAATCAATCGCTATTTGGAACGCGAAGAAATACCCCCAGAGATAACCGAAGTGTTCATTATTAATTTTAATATCATTTAATGGATAATTATACGTCAGAAGGAGCCTAAGTTGTTTACTAAAAAAAACCCAGATAACACACTAGTTAAAGCGTATAACGTGGTGGTTCAGTGTATCATTTACGATGATGAGTCGATCGTTGAAGTTTCAAAGAAAGAATATTCTTCAAGTCAGCTGTTGCACAATAGAAAATAGTCGCTTTATTTTTAGTAGTCCATTGGTCTAGTCTTTGCTTATATAAAGCCAAGCAAATATGGTCATGGCCAACGTTATAATAAAGGGGATCAGAATAACATCAGCCACCGTTTCTATTGGTAAACTAAAATAAGCTCGTAGAGCTGCATTACATATGATTATTAAAATCAAAATCGATAATATATTTTTTCTTGCTGATTTGCAGCGCTTACAACTCATTTTATTGCCTTCGCTTTGATTTGATTGTGACGTTCATTTCTGTTATATTGTTGTTATGATATCGAGACCATTAACTGACAGCACAAGGATGACTTTAGCTCGCGAGCTGATACGCTCGCAGGAAACTAACTTGAGTCCTGATAACTTTATCATTGAACATGATGCGATAGAAGTGGAAAAAACATATCCATCTTATCGTCCCGTAGACCATTATCGCCCTCAGAATAATGACCTCTTCTCATTCGGTACAACAACAATTGAAGCGCTAACCGACCATAATTCAGAAAGCCTGCATACATCATTTCAAAGTGCAAAAATGAAATATCTAGTTGTTTCGGTCCAGCCAAAGCCGTCTCAGCACGATAAGCTTAATCTGTTTGCATAGATGAATTATCTAAAGGATTAAAGCTAAGGGTATCTAAATTTACAAATAACTCAGCAGTATCTATTGAACTTATTTTCCAATTCCGGGGCGGTTCATTGATCATACCTCTTTTACTATCAAATACAAAAGCAATAAACTTTTTGTTCATTAGTGCTTCGGGGCTACACTTTACCTTTTCAGCCTTTAGGGCATTACTAAGCAACGATGACCATTTTCTTAATTTTCCAGAATTGGTATATATCAATTTGTGGTAGATGAAGCTTTTGAGTATCAATGAAGCATCTTCAACCTTTGCATCTGACAATATTCGTAAATAAAAATTAGATACTTCTAACAGAGTAATTTCGTCAAAAGTTTCATAATATTTTCGAATATGCACGCCTAAAATTTCGCAGCAATATTCTAATGAAGTTGGTTTCTCGAGGAATATAAGCGCGCAATAGGCGCTGAAGCTTTCAATTAAAAACTCTGGAGGCTCGTTATACATACTATTTTACTTTTGAAACTACCTCAGACCATCCCTCGCGTATTTGAGTTATGTACAATTTAGCATTTTCTATCTTTCCCGCATCTAATGAAGTGGATGATTGTGATAGTATAGACTGCCTAGCATATTCGTAAACTCTGAATAGGTTTTTAGCTAGATCACCGCCTAGATTAAAATCTAAACATTTTTGAAGTAGATAAATCCGGCTGAGTGCAATCTCTAATGGAGCTTCACGGTCCTCTGGTTTTTTTGCGACCGCTAACTTATTCAAAGCTTCGATCAACTGGTCTAAAGCCATTAAAATTGCTCGTGCATTTTTAGATTCTTCTGTTTCCACTAATTCGTTGCTAGATATGTAATGATTTCTGGCTCTTGAAAAATTCATTTAATCTCTCCGATCTAGAAACATATACGACCTAGAATAAGTACTTTTAGTAAGTTAGTCAATTTTTTGAAAAGTTTTTTTGTTGAATAAAAGCAATAGTAAAAATTCATATAAATTATTGAAAAAAATATAAAAAAAGTAATTGGCACTATCTTTGCTGTAACTCATCGAAGGATGTAAACATGATAGTATTTGATCTCGAAAATGAAAAATCGAAGGCGTTGCTAATAGATTGTGCTGAGGCGCGCGGCTTGGACTTTTGTGAACTAGCAGACTTTAGCGAGACCGTTAGAGCTCCTAATATGTGCACGTATGTTTCTGACGTTAACCACGACTTGAACGATGCTCAAAAGTCAAATTCTTTGGCGTTTCTTCGGGAGAAAAAGTTTAAAAACGCTGTATTTATCAGCTACAACGCGAAATCATTTCAAATTGACGCGTTGTACAATGGAGCTGTAAAGTTAGCTCACCTGCCTATTACTGATTTTGACCCTGAACCTTCAACGGTATTCTACATACACTATTTGTTAGAACTCGCCGCGCTTGCTAGCGCGAATTTGCCATGCATGTCCATTAATAGTCGGAACATCGTGAGCCTAGCCAAAAAGATTGCTCACAGTGATGTAACAATTTTAATCAATGGGCCCACCGGTACGGGTAAAGAGGTAATATCCAACTTAATACATAATTTCTCAAAAAGATCTGACCAACCAATAGTTGCTGTAAATTGTGCAGCAATTCCTGATCAAATGCTTGAGTCAACTTTATTCGGACATGAAAAAGGTGCTTTTACCGGCGCATTACAAACAAACGTAGGATTAATTCGGGCAGCCAATAATGGTACTATATTGCTTGACGAGATTTCGGAGATGCCATTGGCATCTCAGGCCAAATTGCTTCGAGTATTACAAGAAAAAAAGGTGATGCCCGTAGGTGGTAATTCCGAAATCTCTGTAAACGTGAGGATTATTGCGACTACAAACAGGAATATGTTGCAAGAAATTAAGAAGGGAACATTCAGAGAAGATTTGTTTTACCGACTGAACGTATTTCCTATAATGACATTTCCGCTTAGCGAAAGATCTGAAGACCTGCCTGCAATCGCAGCAAGTTTGTTGCATAGAATTAATGTTGGTGAAGGATGTCATATCGGAATTTCATCTGACGCATTGGGCGAACTTATGAAACATACTTGGCCAGGCAACGTGCGCGAGCTTTTTAATATATTGCAAAGGGCACGTTTATTGAGCGATGGTACTGCGATCCAAGCGACCGACTTAATTTTTGATCTTACTGAAGATCAACATGTCTTAAATACTGCGGATGTCCTCGCATCTAGGTTTAGCTCTAGCATTGATAATGAGGCAATGTGATGAAAGTTGGTATGAATGGTGCGCAAGTTATTGCGCAGAATTTGACAAATCTTGCAAATCAAGCTGGGTCCTTATCGACAGCTGGTGCAAATAAAGCACCTTCATTCACGGATAGGTTGCAGGAGGGATTAAATCAAGTTGCCAAAACTCAAAACGAAGCTTCGCAGTTGGCAAAGAATTTTGAGTTTGGAACGGAAAATGATTTGTCTAAGGTTATGGTTAGCCAACAAGTTAGTTCTGTTGCTTTTCAACTTACCTTGAATGTGAGAAATAAGGCACTCACTGCCTACAAAGACATTATGAATATGCCCGTATGAATGGATGAACAATGGCAAACGTAGAGCAGACTCAATCTAATATTTCAGTTCGGCGATCCGATGAGGGACTTTTGGCGGTATCAAAAAGTGCTCTAGCTAGCACAAGGAATTTTATTGACCAGCCCAGTTTTAGACGCGCGTTTCCTACTATTTTGGCAACATTGACTGCGGTGGCAGCCCTCGTTCTGTATTGGGGTCTTCAGCAGCCAAACATGACAACTTTGTATAGCGGCTTGTCAGAAGCCGAAAAGTCTAGAGTTTTAACTGCTCTAGATAGTAATGGGATCAGCGTTGAATTGGATCCGGCCACTGGTGAGATTTTGGTCCCGGTTGATCTTTTCCACCGTGCAAAAATTTCGTTGGCTGCACAAGGTCTTCCAGCGTTTACTAATGATATTGCTGATGGTCTAGAAAATCTTCCTATGGGTGTATCGAGATCAGTTGAAAATGTGAAGTTACGGCAGGTTCGAGAAAATGAATTAGCCAAGTCCATTTCGGAAATAAGCTCGGTAAAAAGTGTTAGAGTTCACTTGGCGCTGCCGGAGAAATCTGTATTTGTTCGAAATCAAGCAAATCCAACAGCGTCTGTTTTTGTCAGCTTAAAAAATGGTCGCTCATTAGACGCGACTCAAGTTAACGCGATAACAAATCTAGTCTCGGCATCCGTCCCTAATATGAATCCTAAAGATGTCTCGATAGTAGATCAGTTTGGTAATTTATTATCGAATGCACCGGATGATCCTGACCAAGTACTCGCGGATCATCAACTTGAGTATCGTATGCGATTGGAAAACATATATAAAAGTCGTATTCAAAGTCTTATTACGCCAATCGTCGGCGCTAGCAATTTGAATGCTCAGGTAAATTTGGAAATCGACTTCACTCGACGTGAATTGTCTCAAGAGATAATTGATCCAAGCGGAGCAGCTCCAATCAGCGAACAGAGCTCATTAAACGTCACCGCAAAGAAAGAAGCAATTGGTATTCCAGGTGCAATTTCAAATCAGCCGCCGGTTGAGGCAGCAGTAATTCAAAATCAAAACCAAGCCGGTGAGATATCAAGCAGCAATACGGTAGCACCAGATCAATTTGAAACAAAATCTTCTACTGAGCTCAAGAATTACGAGAATAGCAAAACGTTTGAAACCGTAAAGAACCCATCAAACATAATTACAAAAATAAATGCGGCGCTGTTAATCAGAGATAGAAAAATAATTGATCCTGACACTCAAGAAATCACTTATGAGCCTCTTTCGGCAGAAGTAATTTCAGAGCTTGATAAGTTAGTCAAAAGTGCAATCGGATTTGATGAAGAGCGTGGTGACAGCCTCACTATTTCTTCTCAACCTTTTGTGGAAGAATTTGATGGAGTCGAGCAATTTTGGTATGATACACCTTGGTTCCAGAATATGGCTGAGAGCTCACTTATGGTACTCCTGCTCGCTATTGTGGTATTAGGCGTAGTCCGTCCAATGTTGAACAAAATATTGGTTCCAACTGCAAGCACAAACTCAGTTATGGAGTTGTATGCTGAAGCTGAAAGCATGGCCGAAATGGCCACCCGACGAGCTGAAGAGACAGCTGCAGTTGAAGTCGACGAGGGTGAAAGCCTGGATGCAATCAAGGCCAAACTCAAGCCAAAGAAACGCTCTGGAATTTCGTCAGACTTGTTGGACACTGCTAATACATATGATGATAAAGTTGCTATTGTTCGTATGATTGTTAATGACGAAGCTGGTAGAGTTGCAAATGTCTTCAAGCAAATGATGCGTCAAGATCTTGAGTATCTAAAATAGGGAGCTGATCATGGCCGAGGAAATTGATAACCAGGAAATTACGGAACTATCTGGAACGGAAAAATCTGCTATTTTGATGATGTTACTTGGCGAAGATGAAGCAGCAGCGGTTTTGCAGAATCTTACACCCAGAGAGGTTCAACATTTGGGCACCGCAATGTACTCGGTCGCTGGTGTTGATCAAAATACCGTAAATGCTGTTTTGGATGAGTTCTTGGATACAATCAAAAAACAAACGGGACTTGGTTTGGGCGCTGGAAAATATATTGAAAATGTTCTTACTAAGGCGTTAGGTGATGACAAAGCGCAATCTGTTCTTGGACGTATAACACCCGCTAGCTCTGAGTCGCAAATTGATATTTTAGATTGGATGGATGCGCGTTCGATATCAGAGCTAATTGTCGATGAACACCCACAAATTAAAGCACTTATAATTTCGTATCTCGAATTTGGTCTGGCAGCTGACGTACTTACGTTGCTTCCAACGGAGATTCAAGCAGACATTATTAGGCGTATAGCAACATTAGAAACGGTTGAACCTGGGGCAATCAAAGAATTAGAGCGGGTCATGAAAGCAAAGTTTGCGGCGAATACATCACTGCGAGCTTCAAAAATTGGTGGGGTCAAGGCTGCAGCAAAAATCATGAATTTCACAAAGACTGAAATGGAAACTCGGATCCTTACGGCAATAAGGAAAGAAGACAAAGATCTTATGATTGAAATCCAAGATAACATGTTTGTTTTTGAAAATTTAGGTGGATCTGATGACCGCTCACTTCAAACTTTGTTGCGTTCGGTGGATCAAGATATTTTGGTTATTGCGATGAAGGGTGCAGATGCCCAATTACAAGAAAAGCTATTGGGTTGCATGTCGACACGCGCCGCGGCAAACATTCGTGATGAAATGGATGTGCTTGGGCCTGTAAGATTGACCGAGGTACAGGAAGCTCAAAAGCAGATTATTAATGTTGCAAGGAAATTATCAGACGACGGAACAATTGTACTTGCTGGGCGTGGTGGCGAGGAGATGGTCTGATGTCTGGCGTTTCTAATTTTTTGGACGATGACGATGAAATCAACCTTGAGGGTTTATTGAACTCGATCAAGGGCGAGCGGTTTTCTAAAATAGAAGACGGTACCGAAAGTGATGCAAAATTTGAAAAAATCGAGAGTTTTTTTGATTTGGTTCGATCATCGGCCCAAATAGACGGATTAATTGACGGTGTAGATGGAGTTTCTCAAAACGAGTTGTACGATGAAACTAAGGAAAGCTCGAAAATCGATGCTGACATTCTCGTGGCCCAAACTGGTGTTAATCGTCCCAACGACGAACAAAAAATAGTTGAAAGCGGTCGCGTCGAAGAGCTTCTCCAAGAACCAGACATCGTTCATAATCCGGCGCCGAAGGAAGATCAGACAAACAGTCTAGATCGTGACCACGGCGATATAAAAATTTACGAAAAAAAAGATCGTTTTGAAGAGGAATTAGCCGAAGAGTATAGTCGTGGATATGAAGAAGCTACGGCTTTATTTGAGAAAGAAAAGGCAGATTATAAGGATAATTTTCAACAACTTACGGAACTTGTTTTAGGGGTATCTAAAGATCTTACAACTGTTATGGAAGCATTCTTGGCGCAAAAAGTCAAAGAGGTTTCGCATCGGTTTTTGGGTCAAAAAATTGACGCTATTCCAAAAGATTTCGAGAATGAAATCCGCAAGGCTGCAACCAGAATTGATGAATTTGCAAATCAAATCGTTGTTGAAGTTTGTTCAGCAGATCTTTCTGCGCTGAAGGAGGCGGGTTGCATAGGGTCGAGTGAGTTTTACTTTTCGGAAAACTCCGAATTTGAACGAGGCGAGTTCGAGGTAAAGATTAACAAGTCAAGTTACGTACAGATGTTAACAGACTAGTTCTTAGTTCGATAAAATGATCAAAAGATTAAGTAAATGACCAAGAATTTTATTGAAAATGCCATGGCGCTTTTGGACCACGGAGAAATAATCTACAAACGATTCTGCGCTCGTGTACTTAGTTTTGACGGCGTAATCGTCACTTGTTCGACTGTTCCATGCGGTGTTGGGTCTATTTGCAGTGTAGTCCATGAGTCTGGATCTAGTGTGACAGGAGAGGTTGTGAGGGTATTTGAAGATCGAATATCAATTATTCCTCATGATACAAATTTTCCAATATTAGTTGGCCAAAAAGTGTTTTTAAAGGATGAGACACAGAACATATCTGTTGGCCCTGAGCTACTAGGTCGCGCGTTTGATGGCATGGGTAATTCAATCGACGAAGGCCCACTTTTAAATTTAACATCCAAATATAAACTTTCAGGTGATAAGTTGAATCCCCTCGAAAGACGGCCGATTACGGAAATATTTGATGTCGGTGTAAGAAATATAAATTCCTTGATGACTATCGGTAAAGGGCAAAGGCTGGGAATCATGGCCGGTTCCGGTGTTGGTAAATCTGTTCTACTCTCAATGGTGGCGCAAAAGTCCTCTGCAGATGTAGTGGTTATCGCGTTGATTGGGGAGAGGGGGCGTGAAGTCGCATCATTCACAAATGAAATATTTACGTCCCACTCAAAAGACAAGGCTGTGGTCATAGCAGTACCCGCAGATAATTCGCCACTTTTAAGAATTCAGGGCGCCAAGCGAGCGACAGCGATTAGTGAATATTTTCGTGATCAAGGCAAAGATGTATTGCTGATAATGGATTCATTAACCAGAGTTGCCCATGCGCAAAGGGAGCTAGGTTTGGCGCTTGGGGAACAGCCAACTGCTAGAGGATATCCACCTTCCGTTATTTCGCTTTTGCCCAATTTAATTGAGCGAACAGGCAATTCCAAGGCTTCTAGTGGGACAATTACTTCAATATACACTGTACTTGCGGATGGCGATGATGTCACCTCTGATCCAGTAGTGGATACAGCACGCGCAATTCTTGATGGCCATATTGTTTTGGAACGAACTCTCGCGCAGCAGGGTGTCTATCCAGCGATCGATGTCACGAAATCAATTAGTAGAATAATGAATGACATTTGTGACGAAAATCATATTAAAAATTCGAAAATCTTGAGGATGTTAATTTCAAAATATCAAGATAATTATGATCTTTTGATGATGGGTGGCTATGTTGCTGGCCAAGATCAAGACTTGGACTTAGCCATCAGAGCTTGGCCATCAATAGTTAATTTTTTAATGCAATCTCAAAAAGAGACTTCGACTTTTGGAGACTCACTTGATGCACTCAATAGATTGGTGGCAAGCTTATGAATAGAAAATTTAAATTGTTAAAAATTCTTAAGCAAAAAGAATTGATTAAGCAAACCAAAGCCGCTCAGCAAGTTAAAAAAGTGGCAGAAGAATTGAATAAATGCGAAGAAATTTCAAAACAGCTTGGCGAATTAGCATCTACACATGGAATGACCTCGGGAATTCATTCAATATCTCAGTTGCATAGTGACAGAGTTCTTGCACTAAAGTTGATTGAACAAAAAACGATAATGGATAACCGAAAAGACTTTTTAACGGGCGAAGTAAACGCTGCATCAAAGGGAATTTCGGAATCTTTGAAAAAACTCAATTGTTTTGAGGATGCTTCAGCGAGAGAATTAAAAAATATATCCAATAAAAAAGAGACTCTTTTAGAAGAAATTATTTTTAATACAAAAAAGGGGTAATTGGCATGTCGTTTGCTTAACAAATCGTAGTGAGCGACCAGGAATATGAAATGAAAATATCAGATAATGTAAATTTACCTACAGATAAATCAGGCTCCATTGCAAAGACAAATGAAACAAAACTGGTTGGCATTGATTCTGTATTTGCACAAATATTGGCCAATGGTTTACAGCTACATGACACTGAGGGAAGAACCGAAGGCAAAACAGTCGTGAATTCAGCCCAGGATTTGATTGCGTCTTCTCAAGAGGAGATACAGTCTGCTTTAAACTCTGAGCTTTTTGACAACAACGCATTTGAGTTTACGATTTCTCGCGCCGAAAGCTTCATTGAAATTGCAGGTAACGAGGCCAAAGCGTTTAATTCAAAAGAACTATCAACGGGAAAAGCCAAGCAATCTAATTTGTCGGACATCAAACGGTCGATATTTTCTGACGACGCGATCAAACACATAAAGAGTGCAATGGAAAATGCGCTTGCCGATAATGGATTAATTTCAAACTTTGATGAGTTAATGGCTCAAAACTCAGAATCGAATTTAGGAAAATTCGAACAAGTTCTAAACAAGCTTATTTTGGCAGATCAAACGTCTACGAATGAAAATCAAGAAGTTTTCCTCAAATTTATAGGGCGTGAGATTGGCGTATATAGACAGCCGCAGGATAATGTCGCCGTTAGACTGGCCGAATTAGACCTTTCAACACTTAGTGTGGCCATCAATAAAAATGAAATAGGTTTTGTTTCAAAGGCATATATCGACGGATCAGATTTAAACGAAATCATACACATCGATGTTGCGTTAAAGGATGGAACGATAGTTCTAAAATCAGATGTGATGCGGTCGCTAAATCCAGGCACTGCGGATGAAGATGCTGTCCAAAATGATCACACAGTTTATCAACACAAATTTGATTTGGCGGTTGCCACCAATATGTCTGCGCTCACACAGCATACTCCCTCAGAGGAATTTAATGAACTGACTAATGTGTCTTTCAGGGTTAAAAACTCTGATCAAGACATTTCTAATGGAAGCTATAATCTTGATGATCGGCAGATATCAACAACCTCTGATATTTCTAACCTGGCTTTAAGCGAAATAGTAGATGGTTCCAAGATAGATGACCTGTCACCAAAGCTTGGATCTGAAAGCAAACAAAATCAATTATCTAATTTAGAAATACAAATTACCTCGTCTGAAACCAGTGGGAAGCTGATTGTGTTAACAATTAACACTGATCACGAAATGATCGCTTCTCTGCCACGACTAACCATTGACCTGGCATCAAATAGTGATCGTGAGGGCGCGCTGCTTCACGACCAATTACCTGTCTTTGGGAACACATTTCAACAAGATAGCGATAGTTCTCATGTTGTCGCAATATTTAAAGACCCTAGCCCATTAGAGCGACGTCAAAAAGATCATACAGTCAGCTCAGCCGATCTTGGACCACTAGGTGATAAAATCAAAATAGTCTTTGCTGAAGGTTTGCAAACTAGTTCTGAGAAAAATGAAGCTAATTTAGATAATAATGAAATAGTCTTTCCTGAAAAAACCGTTCAATTAATCTCCAGGTTGGTCTCTAAAATTCAAAAAAATGATTTGAAACATGTGATAGTGCGAAATGTTGTGCCGGATTTAAAAATAGACTTGCTATCTAAATTGAGTTCCGCATCAATGCATGAGACATTCGGTGCAAAGGGTGAGCGTCGTAAATTAATGATGACGACAAAAAACTTTTTGGATGTATATGAGCAAAAAAGCTGGAGAGTTGAGGGCTCTGTCGCAAAAATGTTCATCAAGATTGATCCGCAAACTAAACTTTCTGCGGGGCAGAATAATAATTTTACTATTCTTTCTGATCAATCGTCTCTGGATACATCTCAATTAACATTACAAAAAGATGATATGAATTCGAACCATGCAGCTGGTCGTATACTAGAATTTGATAACAATAGATTTACAAAAAACCAAAATGCCGACGTAATTTTGCAAAATAACAACACTTTGCCTAAATTAGACCTACTTGATGCAGAGTTCGCATCGAAGTTGGCGATCCATGCATTAGAGCAAACGCTTAATGAACAAGACTATATCGAAATTAGCCTAGAGCCAAAATCGTTTGGTAAGATGAGGCTTACTGCATCAATGGATGGGGTCGATTTGGACATTAAAATTTTTGTGGAAAATCAATCCACCTTAAACATTTTGCGCTCCACGGAAGGATTATTGCAAGCGGTTTCTGAACAAAATGGCCTGAAGCTTGCTCATTACAATGTTGAGTTAACTGGTCAGGGTGATACTAATAATCCGAACTCGCGTGATGATAAGTCTGATACTGAAAAAGGTATTGGTCAAGAAAAGCGCTCAGGCTCTCAATCTAACGACGCAGATGATGTAAGGCTTGTGACTAATAACTTGCATGCTTTGAATCTAATTGCATAGGGTAAAAAATGGCTGAAGAAGAAAAAACACGAAAATTCAATTTGAAAAAAATTGCGATTTATGGGCTTGCACCCATTGTCTTTATTGCTATCGGAGTGGGTGCGGGCGCTTTACTATTTATGCAATCGGAGACCCCTGCCGAGCAAGTGGAGGCATTAATCGAGAAAAAGCTAAAGCAGGCCGGACAATTACCCAGTACACCGACTGAAGGTGAACAATTGGCGGAACCTCAAAAAGTATATAAAGACACTCCAACAACTGACACTTTTGTGACCTCATATTATACCTTTCCTGACAACTTCACTACGAACTTGAAAGGATCTAAAGCATTCCTTCAGGTAAGTCTGGGAGTGTCAACGCAGTATGATGCTACAGTCATGGAAAACGTTGAACTACATCAACTCGCATTAAGATCCCAGGTATTGGGAGTGATAAGTGAATTCTCGGTTGAAGAAATCCAAGGTAAAGCTGGACGCGATGCGCTTGCGACAGCTATACAGTCCGCAATAAATGAAAAATTAGAGGACTTAGAGGGCTTTGGCGGCGTTGAAGACGTTTTTTTCACATCCTTTGTCCTTCAATAGCTTGATTTGTCATGACTAGTTCTCGAAAATTATCTGATGACGAAGTGCAGGCTCTCTTGGAAGGCCTTGAAACTGAGGCTGATGAAGTATCGACTCAAAAGTTTGAAACTGGAGAAGTGAGAGACTTTGCTTTTGGAAAAGAAGATCTCTCACTTTTAGGCGACTATTACGCCTTACGGCTGATAAATGAAAAGGTATGTCGGCTTTCTAGAAGTGTGTTTCTTCCCATGTTGCGTGTGTTGCCGCGAATTTCATCATTTCCCCCTCAGGTAAAAACATTTGATGAATATGTGGAAAGTTGTGAAAATTTTGCGAGCATCACAAACAGTAGGATTGAAGAATTACGAGGCAACTGCCTTCTCGTTGTCGACGCTACTTTTATATCGCACCTCACCAACTCATATTATGGGGGCTCAAAAATTCAATCCCTTTTCCCGGCACAAGGTGAATTTACTGCGACTGAAAATCGAATTGTTGAAATTATTACAGAAGGGATGAATTCTGCACTAGAAGTGGCCTGGCGTGATTTGACCGCCACAAAGTTCACTGTGCAGTCACGTGAAGAAAATATCCAGTTAGTTTCATTTGTGGATGGCGACGATACTGTCATTGTTTGTTCATTTTCTGTCCAAATGCCTCAACATGATCCAGTTTCTTTTGATTTGGTTTATCCGTTACAAACTTTGAAACCGATCTCATCACAATTACGATCAAGGGTGCAAAACGAATATGCTCACGATGATAGAACCTGGAAACAAAGACTGGAGAATGCAGTGTTATCAATTCCCTTAACACTCTCGGCTGAACTTGCTCGTCCTAAAACCAAGCTTGGCAAGCTTATTAATTGCAAGCAGGGCGATGTTTTTCCTGTGTCTGTTCAAGATCAAATTTTGGTTAAATTGAATGGCGAAAGTTATTTTTGGGCCGATTTAGGAAAAGTTGGTGCAAATGCGGCTGTTGCCATGACGAAACGTGTCTCTCACAACGGAGAAAAAAATGACTGATAATGATAAAAAGTCAACTGAGAAGGATATGGTCGAAAATTTGAAAGTTTTGGAAAACATCGACGTTATGTTAACTGTCGAGGTCGGAAGAACACAGATTACGATCCGAGAGTTATTACGATTAAATGAGGGATCTGTTGTTGAGCTTGACAGGCTTGCAGGCGATCCACTTGATATCCTCGTTAACAATACCAAAATCGCAAAAGGTGAAATCGTAATGGTTGGCGAGCGTTTTGGTGTAAGATTTGGTGAAATCATAGATCCAGAGCAGCGCGTCGAAATTTTGTAGAAAAAACTGAAATACTTAATTAAGGTATTGTTTTTATTGTGATATTTTGATTTGGCACGCAGTGTGCATTTGCTTTGTGAGGAGCATTAAATGTACACTGATAAAATAATTATAGTTTTAGGTTTTTTGACAGCTTTGCTGGTCATTCAAGGTATCATCAAGAAATTGCGAACACGCAATGGACCAGACCTTACGCGATCAGGTCATTTGATCATAGAGCAACAGCTTCATCTTTCAAGACATGAAAGAATAGATCTTGTGAGCACGGAGCAAAATTCATTTCTTATAGTTACAAGTAAGGGTTCCCAGCCGACGGTTGTTGAATTGCATTCTGCTAGTGAGGGCATACAAGATGCAATTTAAATTGTTGTTATCGTCAACCACATTCTTTGCGATTGCCGCATCAACAGTGTCTGCTCAAGATTTTGGGTTGCTGGGAATACCAGCAATATCTTCAATGTCAGGCAGTGATGGAGAAACTACTTACTCTCTATCTTTGCAGATTCTTGCATTGATGACGGCTCTGACCGTAATTCCTTCCTTGATACTTGGTATGACAGCCTTTACTCGCATTATAATAGTTTTGTCTATTTTGCGACAAGCTTTAGGCACTCAGCAAACACCGCCAAACCAAGTTTTGATTGCCGTTGCATTATTCTTAACTTTTTTTGTAATGGGCCCAGTTTTTGACCTATTGTACACTGAGACGCTCGCCCCTTTTCTTGATGGCCAGATTGAACTCAACATTGCGCTGGCTCAAGGTTTGGCAACTATGAAAGAGTTTATGATCGCAAATACTCGTGAAGATACTCTACTTATGTTTACTGATCTTGCAGAGAAGGGGCCGTTCGAGGATCCCCAGTCTGTGCCTATCAATATTGTATTGCCTGCATTCATAACATCAGAGTTGAAAACCGCATTTGAAATTGGCTTTCTAATATACTTGCCATTTCTGGTAATCGATATGGTCATTGCATCTATCCTCATGTCGCTCGGTATGATGATGTTGTCGCCGATGCTAATTTCGTTGCCATTTAAACTTTTGCTATTTGTTCTTGTGGATGGTTGGGCAATGACGCTTGGATCACTTTCTTCTACTTTTATGGTAATGTGAAATGGCGTTTGATCAAAATGTACAATATCTGAGCCTGGCATTCTGGCAAATAATTATGACTGCCGGCCCTATTTTAGCAATCGCTTTGGGCATTGGATTATTCATCGGCCTGATTCAAGCGGCAACATCGATCCAAGAAATGACGCTTAGCTTTGTTCCAAAACTTTTTGTCGTACTGGGTGCTCTCGCAGTACTTGCTCCATATACTTTGAATGAGCTTACGGACTACTTTTCATTTATTTTTGACGAAATCGCACGAAAAGGTCTTTAGATGCAAGAGGTTCAAGGAATTTCTGGCCTCGGATTGCAGGCTTTGTATAGTCAAATTTTATTGCTTTTCGTTTGCTCTTTGCGTGTGGGAGCATTTTTAGTGGCCTCGCCATTCTTCGGGTCTCGTATGATACCACTGCAAATTAGAATAGTATTTTCAGTTGTTTTGGCTCTTGCAGTACTTATGGTTGCTGATTTGCCAGATACTTCTATGTTTTTCAGTGGAAAACTCATAATAATCATAGTTATGGAAATCTTTATTGGTATATCTGCAGGCATGGTGCTAACGATCTGTTTCGGCGCAGTCCAATTGGCAGGAGAAAAGATTGCAGCAACGTCTGGGTTGTCATTCGCGTCACAATTAGACCCTGCGAACGGGTCACAATCTCCAGTGATAAGCCAAATTTTTTCGCTTTTCTTGTTGGTTTTATTTTTTTCTGCCAATGGGCATCTGTTTATTTTCAAAACAATATACAAGAGTTTTGAGATATTTCCTTTGGGGGTTACCGGTCGCTCCCAACATTTTATACAAACTACTTTGGATGCGTCAGGCATAGTTTACGAAAAGGCTGCCATAATTGCATTACCAATTGTTGCAGTGCTCTTTTTTATGAACGTAGGAATAGGTTTCATTACAAAATCAGCCCCCCAGCTAAACTTATTCTCGTTCGGGTTCCCTATGACAATTCTGGGTACCTTTCTGACATTATATTTCTCAGTCGATGCGCTACAGTATGCGTTTAATGATCTGCTTGATACGGCGTTAAGCGTCGTTGATAAATTATTACTTGGAGTTGGTGATGGCTGAAAACGATCAATCACAGGAAAAATCAGAGGCGCCCTCTCAACGACGCTTGGACAAGGCGCGTGAAGATGGAGATGTTCTCTCATCACGAGAAATGTTTGTGTTTGCAACAAGTTTGTGTGGGTTACTTTTGCTTGTAAGTATGAGCTATTTTTCGGGCAAAATTATAGATACTTGGTCGTCATTGTTTGAACTTTCACACCAAGAGGAACTACAAAATTTGAGATATACAAAAATCTGGGACAGTTTAAAGATAATATTTGTTGTGGGTGGCATATTTGGGCTCCCTACATTTCTATTTATCATAGTAACGCAGTCAGTCGTTGGCGGCATGATACAGTTCAATTCAAAAAACGTTTCATTCAAATTTGACAAGTTAGATTTATTCAAGGGATTGGGGCGAATTTTTTCGATCAAAGGACTCGTTGAATTGCTTAAATCAATCGCAAAAGTAGTATTTCTAACAGGTGCAGTCGCGGCATGTATCTGGCTATTCCTGCCTCAATTGGTTTATTTAAGTGCCATGAATTTGCAAGACGCTATTAGGTTGAGCTACAGCTTGCTAATCTTATTGATTTTAACTCTAGTGATTTTATTGGGGGCAATTGCCTTGGGAGATTATGCATGGAGTAGATACTCTTGGTTGCAAAAATTGCGCATGTCGCGCCAAGATCTAAAAGATGAATTCAAGGAAACCGAAGGTTCACCTGAGGTTAAGTCTCGTATGCGCCGCATGCAGATGGAGGCAAGCCAGCGTGCAACACGTCAAAATGAGGCTCTGAAAGATGTAAAAAATGCTACGGCGATCATTACAAACCCAATACATTTTGCGATTGCATTACGGTATGATCCTGCAACAGATACAGTGCCCGTTATAATTGCAATGGGCAAAGGTCACATAGCTAAACGTATCATTGAAGAAGCTAAGAATTATGAGAAAACAATTGTCAGATCGCCGTTGCTTGCGCGGGCCTTATATTTTACGGGGGATATAGGTCTCGCTGTTGAAGAGAAACTCTATTCTGCTGTTGCTGCGATTTTAGCATATGTCTATCAATTGGAGCGTGGTGTGGATGCTGAATTACAAGACTTTGAAATTCCAGACGATCTCCAATTTGACGAGTCTGGAAAAGTGTTAGGCGATAACAATGCGACTACGTAGATCAAGATCTTTGGGGGAGTTCATATCCTCTCTTGTTTTTTTTGGTTTTGGCCTGCTGTTAGTCGTTAAAGGAATATCGGCATACCAGAGTGGTGACGCATTGAAAGGCCTCGTAATTGGCTTTGGGGGTACACTGAGTGTTGTCGCAACGTTTAGATTTCAAATTAGTGAACTCGTCAAAAAGCTTTACAAAAAATGAACATTGTATGTGGAAATTGTAAATACTATTTTGTGACCCATGACAAAAATCGTCCCTGGGGCTGTAATAAATTTGGTTTCAAATCAAATACGATACCATGTCAAGAAGTGAAAAATGCGTCTGGCACGGATTGTGCATATTACGAGAAGAAATCTTTCAAAAAAACACGTGAGATAAATAAACATGCCGGCAAAATCATCTAACTCCACAATCGAAGAAAGCATTAAAGTAGCGCTGGATGCAGCTGATACCGCCACCAATGTCGCTGAAGAATTCAACAACATCAAAGAGCAATTCGAAGTTGTAAACATTAAAGCGAAAAGAATCTATCAGTCCGTGAGCATTATTTTTATTAGTTCAATGGCAGCCGCAGTGATTGCAATCTCCGCGTCATTGCTGATGTATTTTAACAATATAAAAACGCTAAAAGACAATTCCGAAATGGCACGCGAGTCAGTTGCTATAATTGCCGAGAACATTGGAAATTTAAAGGCATCGCTCTCGATTGTTGAGCAGAACACGACAAATCAAGAGGTTATTAAGGAAACTCTGACTGATTTGAAGTCAGCTACAACAAAGGCCACGACAGACCTTGCGGATGCGGACAAGAGATATAATGCGGCTATAAAAAACAGCGTCGTTGAGATGGAACGACTAATAAATGAATTTGTTCAAAAAACTTCTTCACAGCTCGTTGCGGATAATAATGACACTCAATCAGACGTTCTATCAAAGCTTGATGCTATAAAAGAAATCTTGGCGCCTACAGCACAAGAGGACGTAGTTGGTGAGATTGTCGAGCGGAAAGTTTCACTTGATGATATTAAAATTCGTCTTGATGAAATCATGATGCTTCAAAAGGAAATGGCAGCCAAAATGCTGGAGGCTAAAAGAGCCGTCGCGCAACCCGCTGCCAAAACAACAAAACCAAAGAATGCGGCTAAGCCTCAATCCAATCCGCTGCAATTAAACTGAAAAGTGAGATGATATGGCAGAAACGGTTACAGATATCGCTCAAAGTGACAACTTAGAAGTTGATAATGCGGGACCCAATTTTGAACAAAATGGGCAACTCTTGAAAATTGCGACAAGGGGGCTCACAGTTCAGGACTATGTCAAAAGGCTCAAGGAAAGTGACATATTAATTGCCGTTGACGGTAAGCAGTATCTTGACGGTCCTCAAAACTTTCGAGAGCTTTTCAAAAAGGATGCCGAAGAGCAATCAGAATGGCTTTTAACATTTTGGCGTGACGGACAGGTTTTTGATATTTTAGTGAACTCTCCTGTAGAGAGTAGATTTGGCTTGGCAACAGAACAAGAAACTCAATGGGCCTTGGATGACTTTAAAAACCATATCATAGCTGATTTTACTTCCTATAGAAATTATGAAGTTTATCGTGATAGAAAAAATACGTGCGATATATTGTCTTTGGAAAAAGACCCACTGGCGATGTGGTTTCCAGTATTGTGGTGCCTTAAATTTCGTCTTCTTCCGCCGCTTACGGCTTTAATTGTTTGCTACGGTGTCGCTGGGTTTGTTAATTTTTACTTATTTTTGATCACATATTTCGTATTGTCACGATTTGTATACTTGTCTCAAATAAATATTTTGCGTTCTTTTACTCTTTATGAGGATAAAACACATTATATGACAATCGCGGCAACAAATGAAAAAGATGTTGCTGAAATTGTGCGTAAAATAGATCGGACCAATAAGATTCGATATGAACGGCATGTGATAAAGTCCCGCCAAAAGTCGCCGAAAATTATCGAAAAATCGAACGTAGTTAGCTAAGAATGAGAAATTAATTAGACTTTTATGCTACGCCTGATAGCACGTTTCTTCTCTTACGAGCGAACGATGACGGAATTTTTTCCATTTTCCGATATTTTGCAACGGTCCGCCTCGCGACTTGTATTCCCTTTTCATTGAGCATCTCAACGATGAGATCGTCGCTGAGTGGGCTGTCAGGTTCCTCGTTGCAGATTAATTTCTTGACGTGGTGCCGGATTGATGAGGCAGATGCGCTTTCACGTTCGCCCTCTTGTTTTATTCCTACACTGAAGAATGCTTTTAGTTCTAGCGTACCACGCGGCGTTTGAATTAATGAACCTGTGGTTACCCGGCTAATGGTACTTTCATGCATACCTACTGCCTCGGCAATATCATTCAAAACCATTGGTTCGATATGTTCAGCCCCGCGCTCAAGAAATCCTTTTTGACGCTCAATAATTGCAGTCCCGACCTTAAGCATCGTCTCGTTTCTTTTTGCTATTGCACTGGTGAGCCATCGGGCTTCGTTTAGTTTTTCTTGAATGAAATTCTTTTCGTCACTGGATTGGACACGTGACTTAAATTTATTGCTTAAGTCTTTTGACACGACCACGCTTGGCAGCGTTGAATTATTTAATTCGACAATCCATCCTGCGTCTGTCTTAGAAACTTTCAGATCTGGCTCGCGTATTGGAGTATCAGATGTTTCAAATTGTAGACCTGGTTTTGGATCAAATGATTTGATGATTTTAAATAGCTCAACCATTTCTCCGTCGCTAAATCCACAGCGTCGCTTGAGTAGGTCAAATTTTCCGGATCCCATGAGATGTAGGTTTTCAAGCAGAAGATCAAGCTTTTCCGACTGACAGTCTCTACTCTGAGCTTGAAGTTTTAGGCACTCCTTTAAACTTCTGGCAAATAAGCCAGCCGGCTCAATTTCCTGCAATTTGGAAAGGACATGCTCAACCTTTTCGCCTTCACATTGAAGAGTTGATGCAATTTGCTTCCAATCTTCCCCGATCCAACCGGTCGGCTCAAGGGCCTCCATCAGCTTCACCGCGATAAGTTCTTCGAATGCGGGAAGTCGAAGCGTCTTAATGAATTCATTGACGTGTGCGTAAAGTGACGCCTTCTCTGAGACAACCAGTGTGGTCAAGTCGAAATCTGGGATCGCCTTCGATACAGTGCTGCGGGGAATATAGCTTTCTCCCGTTTCAAATTGATTTTCATTACTTAATTTTGTCGAGCCTGCATCATTAGCGTATGGTTTGTCTGCCATTTTTAAATCAACATCGGCATCGGACGAATTTTTCGTTAATTTCGCAAGGTTTTTTTCACCAAAAGTGGCGTTCTCAATGAATGGGTTTTCCATGAACTGTTCGGCCACATACTCGCCAATTTCCAAGTTTGTCATGTGCAATAGCTTAATTGCCTGCTGCACTTGGGCGGTCAGCGTTATACCCTGACGTTGTGAAAGCTGTAATCCAAAATCTAGTTTCATCTTAGCTGCCTCAGTTGTTTCAAGAAATTTACAACTTTTCGTGCCAAGTGCCAAAAAGATTAATTGACAGGCGGAAAATGTCAGAATTTTGACACCCTCTAGGTTGTTATCATTTTGACTAAACAAATTTGATCTGCGTCGTACTTGTTAGGTGAGATAGCAGAAACCTCGTATTGAAAAGGAGAACATGGTTATGGCTAATATCGGTGCAACTACTGCGTTTTATAAGGTTGAGACATCACTGTCTCGAGCGAACAATGAAGTGAGCAAGAGCATGGAGCGTCTTGCGACTGGTAAGCAAAATGCCAATGCGGGTGACAG
>Ga0181557_1001386_pt1 | contig 27597 bp, 25 predicted proteins | sample 011ome_23_FD_148632 | JGI IMG/M metagenome (GOLD analysis project Ga0181557, IMG submission 148632) | Coastal salt marsh microbial communities from the Groves Creek Marsh, Skidaway Island, Georgia - 011506CT metaG (spades assembly) | ecosystem: Environmental > Aquatic > Marine > Intertidal zone...
GGGCTCAACACTTTGAACAGGAAAGGCAGCTCAGCGGGTTCGCTGACATTTCCCAACCACTGCGAGAGGCTCTCTCCCGATTCGACCGTTGACATACCTAATGAATGGGTGCCTAACCACCATTCGGCTTCGGTCTGTGTCGACTCGGGCCAGCCTAGAAGGCGCGAAATCACACCCGGACCTCCCCAGGCGTAGTCGGCGATGGTGCCGCGCAGTCGCTCTACCGCCACGTCGCACCTAGTCGGGACACACTCCGGCAGAAAACCGGCGAGAAAGGCTTGCTCATGTTGTCGCTACCCTAGCGCTCTGCTCTTCCAACAGCCCGGTAGTCTGGCCGGGTGAGCACGGTGGCGATTATTCCTGCTCGGGGGGGCTCCAAAGGCATCACCGACAAGAATCTTCAACCTGTCGGTGGAATACCCCTGATAGCTCGTGCAATTCACTCCGCCCTCGCTTCCCCGGCTATCGACGAGGTCTATGTCTCGACCGATTCTGATTGCATCGCCGAAGCCGCACGCTCCGCCGGAGCGGGCGTCATCACCCGCCCCGATGACATCTCAGGAGACACGGCGTCTAGTGAATCGGCAATCCTCCACGCCATCTCCGAACTGCCCGAGGCAGAGACGGTGGTCTTCATTCAAGCCACCTCACCGTTTATCGACCCCGCCGATCTGACAAAAGCGTGCGACATGGTCAATAGCGGCGAATTCGACATGGCATTTTCGGGGGTGGAAGACCACGGTTTCCGCTGGGAAGAACACGACGGCGCCTTTAGCCCTATCGGCCACGAAGCGTCCTCAAGACCCCGTCGGCAAGACCTGCCTCACCGCATCTTGGAAACGGGCGCGTTTTATGTATTCCGCGCTTCGGGAATCGTCTCCTCGGGCTCACGCTTCCACGGCCGAATCGGCGTGGTGGAAGTCGCACGGAACAACGCGATGGAAATTGATTCTTATGACGACTTAGAACTTGCTCGCCGCCTCGCTCAGAGTGAATACCCCGCAGAGGGCGTCGGTCCGGTTGATCTGGTGGTCTTTGATTTTGATGGAGTCCACACCGACGACCGAGTCTTCGTTGATGAATCGGGGGTCGAATCGGTTCGGGTCAAGCGCGGAGATGGCATGGGTATCGGTCTGTTGAAAAAAGCGGGCGTGCCCATCCTGATCCTCTCCACCGAAACCAACCCGGTCGTGAGCCGCCGCGCAGAGAAGCTCGGCGTGGATGTTCTGCAAGGGCAGTCCGACAAAGCCTCAGCACTCAAGACTTGGCTCGATGACAAGGGTTACTCGGCCGAAAACACCGTGTTCGTGGGAAACGACATCAACGACACGGGGTGTTTGGAATTGGTCGGCTGGCCCGTCGTCGTCGCCGACGCTCACCCGTCAGTGCGGCACCTCGCGCGCATCGTCTTGCGAAGCCGTGGTGGCGAGGGAGCGGTGAGAGAATTATGCGACCTAGTCTTGAGTGGAATGAACCGGAAGGCGAACGACTGAGCAATGAGTACTCCCACTGTCACCGTTGGTGACCACACCATTGGCGCGGGACACCCCTGCTACGTCATCGCCGAAATTGGCATCAACCACAACGGTGAGCTCGAGAACGCGAAGAAACTGATTGACGTCGCTGCCGAAGCCGGCTGCCAAGCGGTGAAGTTTCAAAAGCGCACGCCCGATATTTCCACCCCGGAAAACCAAAAGAACGTCCAGCGGGAAACCCCGTGGGGCGTGATGACCTATTTGGAATACAAGCACCGAATCGAATTTGGTGACGCCGAATATAAGGAGATCGCCGCCTACTCTGCCAAGAAGGGTCTCGACTGGTTTGCCTCCCCGTGGGACGTGCCCTCGGTGGAATTCTTAGAAGACCACGGTGTCACCGTGCACAAGGTCGCGAGTGCCTCGATTACCGACATTCCCCTATTGGAAGCACTTCGCGACACCGGCAAGCCCATCATTCTCTCGACGGGTATGTCGACGATGGACGAAATTGATAAGGCCGTCGAGGTGGTGGGAACCGACAAGCTCGTGCTGATGCACGCCACTTCCACCTACCCCCTGGACCCCAAAGAAGCTAACCTGCTGATGATCAACACCCTGCGGGAGCGCTTTGGAGTCCCGGTGGGGTATTCCGGCCACGAAACGGGCCTGCAGGTCTCCCTCGCCGCGGTCGCACTCGGTGCTGATGCGCTTGAGCGTCACATCACGCTGGACCGCGCGATGTGGGGCACCGACCACGGGGCGTCGCTGGAGCCGGGTGGGTTGACCAGGCTCATTCGTGACGCGCGGGTAATTGAAGAAGCGCTCGGCGATGGGGTAAAGCGTGTCTACGAATCCGAAGAAGGCCCCCGAGCAAAACTGCGCCGGGCACTCTAGCCCGCATTCTGGGACACTAGTTAGGTGGCCACCTCAACCAAAGCTCGCTCCCGCAAAAACCCGGGTGTTTATGTCGTTGTCGCTCTCTATAACGAAGAGACCGTTATCAAAGGTGTTATTGATGGGCTGCACGAACACTTCTCGAACGTCATCTGCATTGACGACGGATCAACCGATCACAGTGCAGCCGTAGCTGAAAAGGCCGGGGCCACGGTCATTCGCCATCCGATGAACCTCGGCCAAGGAGCAGCGCTTCAAACAGGGATTGCCTACTGCCGCGCGCAAGAGGACATGGAATACGTCGTCACCTTCGATGGCGACGGGCAACACCGCGTCGAAGACGTCTTGGACATGCTCTCCTATTCCCACCGCAAGGATTGTCCGATTGTCTTTGGTTCCCGCTTCCTCGATAAGCGCACCAAGCCGGGGTTGAAGAAAAAGATTGTGCTGAAAGTCGCGGTCATCATCACGCGACTGATTACGGGACTGCAGTTGACCGATGCGCACAACGGTTTGCGGGTTCTGAGACGTGACGCCGTGGCTCACATCAACTTGATTCAAGACCGGATGAGCCACGCGACCGAAATTGTCCACCAACTGGCAGACACCAAGTTGCCGTGGAAGGAATATCCGGTCGAAGTTCTCTACACCGACTATTCGAAGGCGAAAGGCCAATCGGTGTTGAACTCCATCAACATTCTCTTCGACCTGGTCGTCAGGTCCTAGGAGGTCAGATCATGCCAAGCCAATGGGTATTATTCATCGCACTGATTGCAATTGCGTTTTACCTGCTTCGGTCTAAACCCACCGCGAAGTCTCAGGCGATTAGGCGACTGTTCCTCATCCTCGCCCTTGTCGGCGGCATGGTGTTGGTGTTGGTGCCAAACCTACTGTTTGACACCGCCACTCTCTTAGGAATCAAAGAAGGCAGTGACCTTCTTCTCTACCTCTTCATCGTCGCGATGATGTTCTACGTCGTTCACCAATATCGGCGACTTCTATGGTTTGACAAGATGACGACCGACTTGGCTCGCGAAGTCGCGCTACTACGCCACGAGTTGTCCGAGACCGAAAAGCGTCTGAAGAAAAAGTAGCTAGTTGACCCGCACCAGTGAGCCCACCTCGAGGGTGGAATCAGACTGGAGGCTGGGGTTTAGCGACAGGATCTTCGCCACGGTGACGTCGCGGGCGTCCGCGATGATGCTCACCGTGTCACCGGACTCGACTTCGTGGAACGACTGGGATTGAGAGGCTTGACCCACAATCAGTCGCTGACCCACGCGAATCAGGTTCACATTGCGAATCGAGTTCCAGCTCGCAATCTTCGACACGGTCGTGCCGTTGCGGAAGGCGATGCGAATGAGGGTGTCGCCCTTCTTCACCACGTAGACCGCGTCGGAGGATCCCTGCTGGGTCACAAGCGGCTTCAATACACGGGTCGTGGTCTCCGTGGTGGTCTCTTCTGACGTTGACGAGTCGGACGACTCACTCGACGAGTCGCTTGAGCTGTCTTCGGTTGATGAGCCACTCGACGAATCGGAGGATTCGCTCGGGCTGGAGCTCTCAATACCTAATGAGGCGAGTGAGACGTGTGAGGCGTGAGGTTCAATGGGGCTTTCTGCTTGCGACACCTCGCCGGTCTTGGTAATGGTGAGGGCCTGGCCGACGCTAATCAGCGCACCACCATTGGGCAGTTCGTTTTCGTCGACGACAGCCTGGACGCTCACACCGTTCGCACTAGCAATCGCCCAAACGGTGTCACCAGATTTCACGGTGTGGGTCGTCACAAAAGTCTTGGTCTCGGTGTTCTGTACAACCTCGAGTGAATCCCAGTTGTTCAGGTCATCAGTTTCATAGGCCTCACCCTTCACGGTGAGAACGGCTATGTTGCCCTCATCGGTAAAACCAAACTCGGCGATGCGGTTTGACCCACCCACGCTCGGCACCGTGCCGGAGCGGGTCCAGTTAAGTCCGTCGGTTGAGTTCGCCAGGTAGCCATCACCATCAACGGCGAGAAGCTTGCCGTCGTAGGTGGTGACGAAGGTGCCGAACTCTTCGGTGTCGTTGAACCAGTAGTTATAGAGGCGCCAGAAGTTGCGGTTTCCATAGCTCGAGCAAGCATCACCAGTGCCAGTCAGGTTGGTCATGGCTGCTGAGTTGGGGGTGTAAGGCGTGTAGTAGTGAAGACCCGCGGTGGCCTGGTTCTTGAACGTCACCGGGGTGGTGCCACACGAGGCGCGGGGGTGCCAGCGCACGTTAGACGTGGTGCCTACGGGGAACCAGGTGAAGAAGCGTGAGGTGCCCGGGGGGTTGGCGTAGCGCTTGAACTGCTTCGCGGCGTTGTACACCTGGTTGTAGAAGCCGTAGTACTTCGTGTCACAGGGAGCAGTGTCGGGGCAGGCGTAGCCGGTCGCCTTATCAAATCGCCATGTGGAGGGCCAAGTGTGGGTCACCAGACCCATTTCTTTCTGGATCAGAACAATGAGGGCTTCAGCAGAGACACCACACGCTTCGGAGACGTTGTAGATGATCTCGGCGGCACTCTCGTTGTCACGACCGTCATACGCCTTACACAGCACGGTGGCGTCACGGTCATAGGTGTCTTGTTCGAAGTCCTTGAGGCAGACATACCCGTCGCGGCAGTTGTCCACCTTGCCGTCGAAAAATGCTTGGATTTCGTCGACACTTATCGTGCCGCTGGTGAAGAATTCTTCATCACTGATGATGTTGCCCGGGTCAAACGCTTCACCGAGCGGGAACATCCTCACGGTCCACGACTTACCATCAGTTGAGCGGGCATAAGAGAAGAAGGAGGTGGCGATGAACTGGTTTCCCGTCCAAATAAGCGAAGTCACGCCGTTTTTGTCCAGTGCGGTGCCGGAGTTGTTCCAACTGCCGTCAGCACCACCATCGGCCGACCACCACAGTTTTCCGTCGCTGTCAGCACCCACCACCACGGAGCCGTTAGTGGCTGCGTGTTCGAGCGCTGGGGTCGGCTCCGCGGCATAAGCGGGAGTGGCACCGGAGAGTGGTGCGAACGGAAGCGCGCCCATCGCCATCGTCACGCCGAGGGCGAGCACGCCAAAAACCTTCAACCAACGCTTCACCCACCACACGTTACGATTGACACACCCCTAACCCCGGTATTTCCGGGCCTCGGCCGTGTCGAAAAGCGCGTTATTCGGGAGGCTGCATTAGGTCACGCAGGGCGTCAAACACGCCTCTGCGGTATCGGAAGTACTCGCCAGCGGCCACGCGGCCAAGAATCGCGGGAATTCTCGCCATTCGAGAGGCGGGAAGTGTGGATTGCCACTGATAGTGACGAAGACGGCCGTCAATGAGTGACCGGGCCTCCTCGGTCCCTGACCAGTGAGGAGATTTGACGTAGCCCTGAAGCCCTTTGTGTCTCTCTCGATGACGCTTACGAAACTCTGTCTGTGGTTCAGCGAAGCGCTCCATCAGCCGCTCCCAGCCGGAACGGTTAGCGCCTACTTGATTGTCGTCGTGCTGGCGATAAAGCCCGAGTGTGTGTGGGTTCAGGACAAGGCTGTCTGTGGTTGCCGCGACGAGCGCCCACCACTCGTCGTGGAGCCAGCCGGAGGGAATCACACCGGCGCGAGCCACCAGGTCGCGCCGAATCATCGAGGTGGAACCCGTGACGAGGTTTCGTCTCACGAGGGCTTTGATTCCGTGGCCGGTCACCAGATTGTGTCTTTCACCGCCTGTAATCCGCAGGCTCTCCAATACGGTCATCCCCAACGGCTTTCCCGAGTCATCGACAAGCTCCGCATCGGAATGCACCATCAACAGGCTCGGGTCTGGTTCAAGAACGCCGCTCAGAATCTCGAGCTTGTTCGGCAACCACACGTCGTCTTGATCGCAAAGAGCGACGAGGTCTGAGCGGGTTTTGGACACGGCGTGGGAAAAGTTGACGGAGACGCCACTGTGACCTTTGTGAATCACTACCGAAAACCGAATACCTTTTCGTTTCGCCTCAGCGCGGAAAGACTGCGCAATAGCCAGGGTGTCGTCGGTTGAGCCATCGTCGGAAATAACAATCTCCTCGGGAAGCCTGGTCTGATCAAGAATGCTTCGCAGCTGGGCTTCGAGAAAACGGCCACCGTTGTAGGTGGCCATCGCCACCGCAACGTTCAGGGTGTTACTCACGCTCAGCGAACGAGTCGTCTTTTGAGTGCTCGAAGAATCAGCACGAACTCTCCGCGGAAGAGCCGCTGAATACCCCGGCCAATGTCACCGGCACGGAAACGGGCACGGGGCGGGCGCAGTGGCGAGTAGCGCACAGTGCCCTCGCGCGGTGCGACGGGGGGTTCGTCGGGTGCCCCGACCTTGGCCACATAGCGAAGCAGGGGTTGCAGGGTGTTGGCCCAGCGATACTGCTCCCGCACCTTCCGAATGTTCGCTTTCGCCTTGGTTCTGAAGGACTCGTTCGTGAGCACCTTTTTGAGCGCTGCCGCAAGCGCGTCCACATCGTCCGCGGGCACGACCACGCCGAGGTTTTCTTTTTCCACCAAGTCGGCAAAGTGGTCACCTTCGGTGAGCACCATGGGCAATTCGGCCCATAAGTAATCCAGTACCCGGGTTCTAAACGCGAACTCGGTTTCTAAGTGTGAGCGGTGGGTCGACACCCCCGCGTCTGCTTCGAGCAAATAGTTGTGCCGGGTGGCGTAGTCGACCCACGAGTCGTTGAAAATCACGTGGGTTCCCAAAACCCCCAGCTCTTTGGCGAGGGCCCGGGACTGCTCGACGATTGGCATCTCCGGCACACCCGGATGCGGGTGCTTGGTGCCCTGGAAAAACAGCTTCACCCGCTTCTCACTCTGAGCAAGTTTCGCGACCGCACGAATAAGGGTGAGTGGGTCAAACCAGTTGTAGAGGCCCCCACTCCACAGCAACACCAAGTCGTCTTGTTCGATGCCCGGCACGACGCGGCGCAGCACCTTCGCGTCGTGGGTGGGGTCAGTATCCGGAATGCCAAAGGGCACCACGCCAATAAGGCGCTCGAGGTGAGGATCATCGCGATACGACTGGGGGGTGACTCTCCCGAGCGTGGTCAGCTGGCCGAGATAGAAGTGGCGCTGCCGCTCGGACGCACACAGAAAATAGTCTCCGCGTAATAGCTGCCCGGTAATCGACTGGGTGGCGTCAGCGACATGCGCGGACCACTCTGCTTCGGGTAAGTGCCGTGCCTGTTCGAGCTGTTCAATGTGCATCGGGTCATAGACATCCACCACGAGACGTTTGGTTGAGCGGCGGAGAGTGTCGAAAAGGTCGAGGGCGTGGCCTTGGAAAATAATGACGTCTGCCCACGCCTCCCACTTCGCAAAAGCTTTCTCGTCACCGGGTGAAACCTGGGTGACATCAAATCCGGTGTGATCCACCTTGCCCAATTCAGTGAGAGTCATCAGGGTCACTTCGTGGGAGGTAGAGAGGGCTTTCGCCATATGCCAAGCGCGAATACCGGGTCCTGAGAGTTTGTCGCCCAGCGGGTCACCCGTGATGACCAGGACGGTCGTGGCCACAGGGTCACTCACCATGTCAAACACCGCCTGGAGGGAGTCATAGCCTCGAAGATAGTTCGGTTCGGTCGACATGGGGGCTTCTGGCTCGCCAAAAAGCTTCCACATCTGCACATCAGACACCACCCGACTCGATTGCACCTGCACTCTCTTGTGTTTGAGAGCGGGCAGTTTCTCGAGGAACTGGTCAAACGCCATCAGCGGCACCAGATTGAGCGGATCGGCTCCCACTGTCTCATCCGACCGTCGGATGTCAAACGATTCGGTGTCCACCCCGGTGCGCGAGACCGCACGCCGTGTCGACATCAACATGGCCGCGGGGAGGATGGTGCGCAGCTTCTCTTGACCGAGGTTCTTATACAGACACATCAGAGCGTTTCGCTCGAGCAGATATTCCTCTTTGTGGTGTCCCACGTCTTTCATCGACTGGTGGTGTTTGTGAAACACGAGCGATTCGGGTTCATAGAGGTACTGATAACCGAGAAGGTTCAGCCGCCAGCCAAAGTCAACGTCTTCGAAGAACATGAAGAAGTCCTCATCGAAACCACCCAGTTCTTGATAAACCTCACGCCGCACCATCATCGCAGAGCCCGTGCCAAACAGCACCGGCCCCGGCCCTGCCTCTTTCTTGCGGTTTGCGGGGTGCCCAGAGAGGGGTCGATATCCCATGCCGTACCACGTGAGCCCGGCTCCGGCGTAGTCGATGGTTTTGCCCTCCCAGTCGAGCACGCGCGATGCCACCGCAGCGACTCGGGGGCCAGAGAAGAGAGCCTTCACTCCTTCGCGCAACCAGCCGGGGTCGGGCTTGGCGTCGTTGTTGAGGAAGGCCACGACCTCGCCGCGGCTGCGCTCAACACCGAGATTGCACCCGCCGGCGAAACCGAGATTCTCGTTCGATTCGACCAAGACGATGCCGGGGGCGCCCTCTCGCAGAATCTGGAGCGAATCATCGCCCGAAGCATTTTCGACGACGACGATTTCTAACTGTTCGGTAGGCCAGTCGAGTTCGTTCAAGCCACGTATTGCTTCGAGGGTGTCAGACGCACCCTTGTAGTTGACGAGGACAACGCTGATTAGCGGCGAGTGAGCCATTGCGCCATCCCATCTTTGCAGGGGTGCTTCCACCCTCTTCCCGGGGGCCTAGGCCCCGGTCTGCCATACTTACCCTACGGTCTCCACCGGTCAAGCCGTGGAAGGATTCCCTGTATGGCCTCTAACGCGCTGTCTGCCCGAATCAGCAACTTTCTCGGTCTTTTGGGCGACATTAGAGACTCCGATGTGTACGACTCCCGCTGGTATCGCCGTCAAAGCGTGGGAGCGAGACTGAGCCCTTCCCCCCTGCTGCACTACATGCTGGTGGGCTGGCGACAAGGTTTGAACCCATCGCCTCGGTTCGACACCCGCTTTTATATCAAGCGCTACCGCGACGTCCGGGAGTCACGTTCAAACCCCCTCACCCACTACATGATTCATGGCCGTGACGAGGGGCGTCTGGCGACGCGTTCGGGCCGGATCTTCCGAGAGACCCTGTACCCCGAATATGCGCCTTTGCCGGTGTTCGGAGCGCCCTTCGGAGACACACGCCGACTGACGGTGGTCATCGACGACCACTCCCCTCGTCTGCTCGGGGTGGGCTACATCCCACTTCTGGGCCTCGCTGTTCACACCGCCGCACAAGCAGGCTTCAGCCTCCGAGTCCTCATCCGCTCGAGCACCATCACCACAGCAGAGATTTCAGATGCGCTCAACGCCGCAGCTGAAGGCCCCCGGCCTACCATCGACATTTCCCGTCGCACGCCGGGCCCAACCGATGACGTTGATGCGACGGACACTGAAGTGTGGTGGGCATCCTCAGCAAGTTCCTTTGCTTCGCTCAACGGGCTCGTCGCCCCTCATCAACTGTGGTGGGTGATGACAGCCGATGAATTGTCACGGACACCCGCGGGAGAGCATCGGGAGGCAGCAGAGCGTCTTCTCTCTGACCCGCACACCACCGTGATCGCGGTCGGCGACGTGGTCGCATCGTCAGTCCCCAAGAAAGCCCTCGCCCACACAGTAAGTGTCTTGCCCACTCTGGTTCCTGCCACCCCATCCGCTTCGCCTCGCCTAGGGGTGGTGGTATGCCCCGACCAACCAGAAAGCCTGCCTGCCACAGCGACGCGCACGCTGGAATACGCGCTCACCCACGGTCATGTTTCCTCACCCGTCACACTCCTCGGACTGGAGTGGGAGCCGTTGACCTTCTCGGGCTCGGTAGTGGTTGACCAGGTCAAGCCGAAGTCTGCTGCTGAGTGGGCTTCTGCTCTCTCCTCCGTGAGTTCCCTCCTGATTGCCCAGTCCGGTACCGAGCAGCCCTGGCTCGCCGACCAACTCTCCACGTCCATGCCCGTCGTCTCAGGATCTGGCGCGGTCGAGGACCTCGCAGAAGAGATCGCGACAGCCAAGAAGGCGAAGCCTGTGAAGGTTCCCACGTGGAATGACATTGCCGCTCGGATTGCGACTCTGGTGGAGAAAGCACGTGGCTAAAGCCCGCGGCCCCTACCAGGTGCTGGATCGCATGCCCTGGCAGCGCACCCTGATTGACCGTTTGGGTGAGCTGAAAGAGGGAACCACGCGCGTGGGGTATCTCTATGAGGAAGCAGAACCCGGCACTTTTCGCTACCGCTGCTACAACATGGCCCAAGCCATCAATAACCACAGCAAGAAGTTTTCGGCCAGTTACTTCTTCCTCCACGACCTGCAATCGCTGGATAATTTGGCCGATTTTGTCGACGTGCTGGTGTTGGTGCGGGTGCGCTTCGATAGTGAAGTCGATCGGCTCGTGCGACAGTTTCGACTGGCGAAGAAACCGATCCTTTTTGACCTCGACGACCATATTTTTGATCTCAATTCCACAGCCCTCCTTGTGGCGAGTTTGAATCAGGGGCTCACCCGTCACGGTCGCATTGAGAAGTGGACCGGCGTGGTGGGGCGTATTCGTCAAAGTGTCGCGTTAGTCGACGGTGTTATCACGACGACCGAATTTCTCGCCGACCAGCTTCGGCAGTCTTTCGACCTTCCGGTGGAGGTGGTGCCGAACTTCCTCAACGACGAGCAGTGGGCCTACTCGAAGCAACTGCGAGACGAGGGTGTGGGTTCTGGGGTGAGTGCGCCGGTCATTGGTTACTTCAGCGGAAGCCCCTCCCATAACCGTGACTACCAAATCGCGGAAGATGGTTTGCGTGCGGTGTTGGACGAATACCCCGAATCCAGGCTCCGCATCGCGGGTTACCTCGACATTCCCGAGAGCCTCCAGACCTACTCGGTTCGTATCGACCGTCTGCCGTTCATGGATTTCCTCGGGCTGCAGCGAGCGATTGCCGAAGTGAGTATCAATATCTCCCCCGTGCAACACAACGTATTCGCCCACTCCAAGTCGGAGCTCAAATACTTTGAGGCGGCTGCCGTTGGCACACCCACGGTGGCATCCCCCGCGCCGACCTTCACGCAGGTGATCGACCACGGCACAAACGGCTACCTCGCCGACGCAGCCAAGTGGCCAGAAGTGTTCCGATTCGCCCTTGAGCGCTCGAGCAAGGAAAGCTCAGCGTTGAATACGGCTGCCTTGAGAGTTGTCGAAGACCGTTACACGGGTAAAGCCGTGGCGCCCCGAATCGACCAGGCGCTCACCCGGCTAAGCTCGTAAGTCGATTCGACTTCGGAGGCTTGATGAGCGAAAACACGTCGGTAGACGAGAAGCCCGTTCGAAGTTCCGCTGTTCGCCGAGTTGTTGCTGCTCTAAGGGGAAACCGGCTCGCAGGCGTCGCTCTCGCCTTTGTATTGGGGCTCGTCGGTTTGGGCGGCTGGGCTCTCAGCTCCCCCGTCGGTTCGGACCCTGACTCTGACTTTCACCTCGCTTCGATCTGGTGCACCACCGCCGACCCGGGCTCACCGTGTGACATGGAGGAGCGCCGTAACCGCAAAATGGTTCCCTCTGCCCTCATTGACGCTCGATGCTTCAGTCATTACCCCGAGGAAAGCGCTGCTTGCCAGCCACTCATGACCACCACTGATGGTCGCGAGACGATGACAAACCGGCTCAACATCGTTGAGTCCAAAGCGAATTATCCCTCCGGCTTTTACCTCCTCCAGAACACCTTTGCAGGACTGAACATCGACACCAGCGTGTTCGCCATGCGCATGGTCAACGTCGCGCTGTTCCTTGGTTTGGGTCTTGGCCTCTGGTGGTTTCTCCCGTCGCGCCTGAAGAACTCCTTGGCGTGGGGCTGGGTGGGCACGATGATTCCCCTCGGAGCGTTTGTGATTGCTTCGACGAACCCCAGTTCTTGGTCGCTGATTGGTGTGGGTTCCGCCTGGTTGGCGCTATTGGGCTACCTCGAGGCGAACGGCTACCGCCGTTGGGTGTTGGGAGGTTTCTTCCTCGTACTTGTCGGACTGGCCGCCTTGTCACGGACCGACGCCACCCTCTTTGCTATCGCTACCTCAGGGGTTGCCCTCTTTGTCACCGATGCCCCCTTGCGTCAGCTAGTCAAACGCCTGTGGATTCCCGCGGCCGGGGCTGTACTAGCGGCTGGCGTCCTAGTGTTCCAGCGCGGAGCATTAGGGGTACTCACTCAAGGACTCGGTGGTGAAGACTTCAACTGGGGTCGACTGTGGTACAACTTCATCGAAGTTCCCGGGCTCTGGATGGGCGTTTTTGGGGGCTGGCCATGGGGCGCACTGGGCTGGCTCGATACGTCCATTCCTCAAATGGTGTCGTTTCTCTCCTTTGGAGTGTTTGTGGCGCTCTTTGCAGCCGGCATCACCGAATCGAACTGGCGGGTGAAACTGATGACTGTTGCCATGTTGATGATGCTGTGGGTCTATCCGCTCTTCATCTTGCAGCAGGCAAATGAGCTTGTTGGCATGGTCTTCCAGTCTCGATACGCCCTACCCCTCATCCCCGTTCTGTTAGGAATGGCGCTTTTACGCTCTGCAGGTCACCCGGGAATTTTCCCCGACCCGAACAAGCGGTTGTGGATTGTGGGAGCCTTGTCACTCGCGAATGCTGTCGCGATGCACCACAACATTCGACGCTACACCACCGGCATTGATCAGTTTGGCTTCAACCTCAACGTCGACGCTGAGTGGTGGTGGTTTGGACTGCGCGACTCGTGGCTCACCCCCATGTCGACATGGGGAATCGCCTCGCTGGCTTTCTTCGGCTTCCTCTGGGTGGTCGTGATGTGGGGTGTTGACCGAGTGGGCGACTCCGCACAGGTCACCGCGGTTCAGTCAGAAGCGTTGGCGCGGTAAGCCTCGACCACTTTCGGAGCCGCGCCCGATTGGCGCAAAACCCCTTTTTCAATCCACGACACCTGATCGCAAATTTCTGCCACGGTGTCGAGGGCGTGGCTCACCAAGATAATGGTCTTGCCTTCACGTTTAAGGTCTAAGAACTTCTCGAAGCTCTTGCGTTGGAATTCTTCATCCCCCACGCTCAACACTTCATCAACTACCAAAATGTCGGGCTGAACGTGAATGGCGACCGAGAACCCCAGCCGCACATACATTCCTGAGCTGTAGTTCTTGACCGGCTGGTCGATGAAACGTTCAACCCCGGAAAACTCGATAATCGAATCAAGCTTGGATTCGATTTCTTTTTTCGACATTCCCAAAATCGAGCCGTTGAGGAAAATGTTCTCCCGCCCGGAGAGTTCGTAGTGAAAACCCGAGCCCACCTCCAGCAACGAGGCCATCTTGCCGTTGTAAGTGATGGCACCTGACGTGGGCCAATAGATCTTGGCGAGGCATTTGAGCAGGGTCGACTTGCCCGAGCCGTTGGAGCCAATAATTCCGTAGGTTTGGCCCGCCTCCACATCGAAGCTCACGTTTCGCAGTGCCCAGAATTCGTCGTGGCGTGAAGTGCGGCCACGCATCACCGCGGACTTCAACGAGAGGTTGCGCTCATGGTAGAGCCGAAACTTCTTGCTGACATCATCAACCACTACTGCCGGATTACTCATATCAGCTCCGCCAGTCGTTTCTCGGTCTTGACAAAGTAGAACAGCCCCAGTCCGAAGGTTCCCACTGCCCAGGCGAGTGCGGCGATGATCGAACCCGTTTCAGGGAAGGTGTTGTGATAGAGCAAGTCTCTAAAGATTGCGACATAGGGTTCGAGCGGGTTCAGTTTGTAGAGAGCCTCGAGCGTCACCGGGGTTCCTAAGAGCCCGCCCCATTTGTCTGACTGGGCCTGAACCAACGTGATGGGGTAAAGAATCGGGGTGAGGTAGAACCAAAACTGCAGAATCACGGTAATCAGATACGCCATGTCTCGGAAGTAGACGTTCGCAATCGACAAAATCATGGAAAAGCCGGCCGCGAAGAGTGCCAAGACCACCATGAAGAGGACGACGAGGGGTAACCACGGCCAGACAAACGACCCGACAATGGCGAGGGCGATGACTAGCACCGCCATTTCTAAAGTCCAGTTCACAAGCGCTGCTCCAGTCAACGAGACGGGCAGAACAAGACGTGGGAAATAAACTTTTTGCACCAAGTTGGCGTTATCGATAATCGAGCGCACCCCTTGGGTGACAGTGGCGTTGAAGAACATCCACGGCAGAAGCCCACATACCAGCCACAAGGCGTAGTTGTTCAACCCACTGGGGTCTCCCACTTGTGCGGGAACCTGGAACACCACCGAGAAGATGAAGGTGTAAACGATAATGGCGGCGATGGGGTTCGCGAGTGACCACAGTTGACCCAGCGCGGTGCGCTTATATTTGCCGCGGACTTCGCGTTGGGTGAGGTTCCACAGAAGCTCACCCGAGTTCCTTACGTCCCGAAAATAGGTTCGGGTCCAGCTGGGGCTACTGGCCATCAACTAGACGCTCCAGATACACGCCATAGCCTGATTTTCTGAGCGGTTCGGCGAGCTCCCGCATTTGAGCGTCGCTAATCCAGCCGGAGCGCCAGGCAATTTCTTCGATGCAGCCGATCTTGAGCCCCTGTCGCTCTTCAATGACCCGCACGTATTCGCTCGCCTGCATCATCGACTCAAACGTGCCGGTATCGAGCCAGGCGATACCCCGGTCAAAGACTTGAACCTGCAGGGAGCCCTGGTTCAAGTAGTGCTCGTTCACCGACGTGATCTCGAGCTCTCCGCGAGCACTGGGAGAAATCGACTGTGCCACATTAACAACGCTGTTGTCATAGAAGTAGAGCCCGGGCACGGCGTAGTTGGATTTGGGCTTGGCGGGCTTTTCTTCAATGGATAGCGCCGTCATCGACTCGTCAAATTCGACGACACCGTAGCGGTGGGGTTCTGCGACGTGAGAAGCGAAAATGAGCCCTCCCACGAGGTCAGTGTTTCCCTGCAGAGCCCGACCCAGGCCGGTGCCGTGGAAGATGTTGTCACCCAAAACCAATGCCACCGAATCGTCGCCAATAAATTCTTCACCTATCAAAAAAGCTTCGGCGAGACCCCGGGGTTCCTCTTGGACGGCGTAGAAGATTGTCATTCCGAGCTGCGAGCCATCGCCTAGGAGATCTTTAAAGAATGCATTGTGCTCGGGGGTCGTAATGATCAGCACGTCTTTGATACCCGCCATCATGAGAGTGGAGAGTGGGTAGTAAATCATCGGCTTGTCGTAGATGGGCATGAGCTGCTTAGAAATGCCCCGAGTAATAGGCCATAGTCTCGTGCCAGAACCGCCTGCGAGGATGATGCCTTTCATTTCATCGACTCCCTCTGCTCAATGTGCGGCAATAGGCCCTGCTCCAATGCTTCGCGAAGCGTCGGAGCCTCTTGGTCTTTCGCCGAGAGTAGCAACTGCTCGGAAGGAAGCTGGTAGTCAATGGCCAATTCGGGGTCGAGCGGGTGAATGCCGAACTCGCGGGAGGGGGTGTACACATGTGAGACGAGGTAACACACGGTGGTGTTGTCGTCCAACGCCACAAACGCGTGGCCCACACCGACCGGGAGCAGCATCGCATTGCGCTCGGCGGAACTGAGCTCAACGGCCTTCCACTGCCCAAAGGTGTCCGACCCGTCTCGGATATCAACGACGACGTCAAGGATGCGCCCCGTCATACAGGTGACCAATTTCGCCTGTCCAGGGGGAATTTGGCAGAAGTGAATACCGCGAACTACCCCTTTGGCTGAGCGGGACACGTTCGCTTGACGAACGGGGAAGCGATAGCCGGTTTCTGCCTCAATCTTGTCGAAGCGAAACCACTCGGCGAATTCTCCGCGATCGTCGCCGTGGACGGCGTTGAGAATTTCGAAGGCACCCGCAATGCCCAGGGGTCGGAATTCCACCCCCGAACTCTATCAACGCAGGCCCTGCCAGACGGGTGGGCAACTAGACTGGCCAGGACAATTCGTCTCGTATCCGCGCTAGGGAAAGTCAGTCGCAGTGAAACTCTTGGTCACCGGCGGGGCCGGCTTCATCGGCTCAAATTTTGCCCGGATGGCACTCACAGGGCGGTTGCCCGGACTCGAAGAAGCCGAAATCACGGTGTTTGATGCTCTGACCTACTCGGGCACCCTCACCAACCTCGAACCCGTTAGCGACAACCCCCGCTACCGCTTCATCCAGGGTGACATCAGAGACGCCAACGCAGTGAGAGAGGCGCTCGCGGGTCACGATGCGATTGTGCACTTTGCCGCGGAATCTCACGTGGACCGCTCGGTAAACGATTCTGGCATCTTCGTGGAAACGAACGTGCTGGGAACGCAGCGCCTTCTCGATGCCGCCCTCGCGCTTGGGGTTAATCGTTTTATTCATGTGTCCACCGACGAGGTGTATGGCTCGATCGATGAGGGCGAATGGGATGAGGACGAACCGCTATTGCCCAACTCCCCCTATTCCGCGTCAAAGGCGGGGAGTGACCTGCTGGTGCGCAGCTACCACCGCACCCACGGATTGAACACGTCGATTACGCGCTGTTCGAACAACTACGGGCCCTACCATTTCCCCGAAAAGGTCATCCCTCTGTTTGTCACCAACCTCATCGATGGCCTGCATGTGCCTCTCTATGGCGATGGTCAGAACCAGCGGGACTGGTTGCACGTAGACGACCACTGCCGAGGCATTGCCTTGGTCTTGCAGAAAGGTCGTGCGGGCGAGATTTACAACATCGGCGGTGGCACGGAGCTCAGCAACAGAGAATTGACCGACATGTTGCTTCAGGCGACGGGTCGAGACGAATCGTTCGTTGACTACGTCGAAGACCGTAAGGGCCACGACCGTCGCTACTGCGTGAGCATCGACAAAATTAGTAGTGAGCTGGGCTACGCCCCGCAGGTTCCCTTCGACCAGGGTCTTGCCGATGTGGTGCAGTGGTATCGCGATCACCGCGACTGGTGGGAGCCGCTGAAGGCTCGCGCAGCTCTATGACGAGGATTCTCCTCACTGGCGCCGGCGGAATGCTCGGCCACGACTTGGTCTCCGTGTTGAGCGGTCGAGAGATCAACCCATTGACTCGGAGCGAACTCGACATCACCGATGCAAAAGCGGTCGAAGAGGCAGTGTCTGGCCACGATGTGGTCATCAATGCCGCGGCGTATACGAAAGTTGACGACGCAGAAACCCATCGCGACGAGGCATTCGCAATCAACGCAGAGGGCCCGAGGAACCTCGCTCGCTCGGCCCACGCACATGGCGCCACGCTGATTCAGCTCTCGACCGATTATGTCTTTGACGGCACAGCGAAAGACCCTTACTCGGAAGACTCCCCCCTCAACCCGGTCTCGGTCTATGGACACTCCAAGGCCGAGGGCGAACGGGCTGTCCTTTCTGAACACCCTGAGGGCACGATTATTGTTCGGACCGCGTGGCTCTATGGCGAACACGTCCCGAACTTCCCCGCCAGCATGTTGCGTCTCGCCCACGAGCGAGAAACTCTTTCTGTAGTGACCGATCAGATTGGGCAACCTACCTGGACGCATGACCTCGCAACGTGGATTAAGGGCCTAATTGACGCCAAGATTTCTCATGGCATTTTCCACGGCACCAATTCTGGGGAAACCAATTGGTTCGACTTCGCGCGTGCCGTCTTTGAAGAGGCAGGGCTCGACCCCGAGCGAATCCAGCCGACCACCTCAGAGGCGTTTGTCCGTCCAGCGCCCCGACCCGCGTGGTCAGTTCTTGGACACGACAATTGGGTCGCGGCAGGCTTCCCCCGCCCGCGGCCATGGCGGGAAGCGCTCACCGAAGCTTTCCCACGCTACTGCTCGCGGTGGTTGTCATGAGTGGGGCGGTCGACTCCACCCTGGCTGTGGTGGTGGTCAGTTACCAGTCCACTGACGTCTTGGCGGAGTTCCTCACCTCGCTGGAGAAATCATCGGTGGTTCCCTCACAGGTCGTGATTGTCGATAACTCCCCTGAGATGATGGCGATTCCCGGGTCAAAAACCCTGCCGAAGATTTCGGTAATTCACCGGCCAGATAACCCCGGATACGGATCGGCAGTGAACATTGGGGTGAGATCTCTGCCCGACGAGTGTGAATGGGTCGTCGTGTGCAACCCCGACATCGTTGTGCAACCGAACACCCTCGAATCTCTGCTGTCAGTGGCTCGTTCAACTCCCGAAGCCGCAGCGCTCGGTCCGGCCATTTCCAATGAAGACGGTTCGCTCTATCCCTCAGCCAGGGCGCTGCCCTCTCTGGGTGTCGGTATCGGTCACGCGCTATTTGGCATTGTTTGGCCGACAAACCCGTGGACGATTGCCTACCGCGGCGACTACCGCTCAGAGAAAGTCCGCGAAAGCGGCTGGTTATCGGGCTCATTCCAGCTGATGCGGCGCGAAGCTTTTGACACAGTCAGTGGTTTCGACGGCGGCTACTTCATGTTCTTCGAAGATGTTGACCTCGGATGGAGACTGGGTGAAGCAGGCTACCGAAACCTCTATGTCCCCCAGGCTCGCGCCACCCACTTGGGTGGTCACTCCACGAAGCAAAGCCATCAGGCGATGATTCGCGCTCACCACGACAGTGCGATGCGCTTCATCACCAAGCGTTATCCGGGAGCACTGTGGTGGCCAGCGCGGGCTCTCATTAATCTTGGGCTCAGTGTGCGTGAGCGTATTCTGCGCTCCCGCGCACTCGAGGCTTAGAACCAGTCGAGAGTTTTCGCCTGCACCTCATCGCGCAACTTCGCGTGATAAATCGCGAGACGATCGGCAAGTTGCTTATCTTCGGTCGCCAGCATCCGCACAGCGAGGAGGGCTGCGTTTTTTGCCGCACCAACGGCCACGGTGGCAACGGGAATGCCATTAGGCATCTGCACAATTGAGAGCAGCGAATCCATTCCATCGAGGTATTTCAGAGGAATGGGAACACCAATGACGGGCAAGGTCGTCAACGACGCGACCATTCCCGGTAGATGAGCCGCACCCCCAGCACCCGCGATGATGACTTTCAGTCCGCGCTCAGCTGCCGATTCGGCGTATTCGACCATGGTGTGGGGGGTGCGGTGAGCAGAAACCACTTTCGCTTCCACACTGACCTTGAAGTCTTTGAGCAACTCTCCAGCGTCTCTCATGGTGGGCCAGTCCGAGTCGGACCCCATGATGATTCCCACTTGCGGTGCGTCCATTACGACTCCTCACTCTCACCCGCGCGGGCTGCCGCCCGCGCGACTTGGTGTACGTGTTCTAAGTCTGAACCACAAACGACAACGTGGCCGGCTTTTCTCCCCGGCCTAGGTTCTTTGCCGTATGAATGCACTCGGACCTCCGGTGAATGCTCCATCGCGGCATAAACTCTGCTTTCACCGGCATCACCGAAGAGATTCACCATCACTGCCCACTCGTTTCGCAGTGACACATCACCGAGTGGCCAGTCGGCTACGGCACGAAGGTGTTGTTCGAACTGGCTAGTGACCGCGCCTTCCGTGAACACGTGGCCTGAATTGTGGGGGCGCATCGCGAGTTCATTGACGATGAGCTCACCATCTTCCGTCTCAAACATTTCCACCGCGAGCACACCTGTTACATCGACTGCCTCTGCAATGGTTTGGGCGATTCGGGCAGCCTCTGCTTTCAACTCGTCGCTTGCCCCGGGTGCTGGTGCCACCACTTCAGCACAGACCCCGCCTTCCTGAATGGTCTGAACCAGGGGGAACACCCGCATCCCTCCCGTGGGGCGGCGAGCTGCGAGCTGTGCGAGCTCTCGGCGAAACGCAACCTTCTGCTCCAACAGCACGGCGCCGGCCTCTAACCAATCCGATACATCTTCTCCTGAGCTGATCACACGGACACCTTTGCCGTCGTAACCACCGCGGGGAGTTTTCGCAATGGCTTCGCCCCCTTCGATAGCCAGGAACGCATCAACATCTTCGGGTGACTTCGCCACCACCCACCGGGGAAGGGGAACATCGAGTGATGACAACCGTTCGCGCATGAGCGCTTTGTCTTGGGCAAATACCAGCGCCTGAGACCCTGGGCGAACATTCGTGCCCTCGCCCTCAAGCTTCTCTAATAGCTCGGTGGGAACGTGTTCGTGGTCGAAAGTGAGGACATCAACCTCTTTGGCGAAGGCGGAGAGTGTGTCCCAGTCTCGGTAATCGCCCACGGCAGTCGCGGCCAAACGCGCTGAGGAATCTTGGTGTTCGGCAAGAACGCGAATTTCGATGCCCAATGCCTCAGCGGCAGGAATCATCATCCGGGCAAGCTGACCACCACCAACAACACCGATAATCATGGCCACCCCTCCAGTTTAAGTGTGACGAGAATTACTCTGGCTAGTGAGCCGGTCGCAGGTGGATAACGTCGGCGGCATCAACACTCTCAACAACGTTGCTCTCGAGAAAGTGCACTAAGAGCCGGCCTGCGTCATCGAGGTCCATTGCCCTCCCGTTCCGAGTGGCCCCGCCAGGAAATTCGACTCGAACCTCTCGGCCCACGGTGTCACATTGTTCAGCCACCCAGGCGCGTTTTTCTCGCGTAAGACCGCCTTCGATTCCGCTAAGGGTTAGTCGTAGTTCACCCACGAAAGCTGAGATCACCCGCTGAAGCTGGCTACCTGGCTGAAAGCCATGGAGGGTTAGTGACGTCGCAAGTTCGGTGGGCAGTTCATCCTGCGTGAGTGACACATTCACACCCACCCCGACAATCACGCGCCCGTCGGCTGAGACCTCCCCCAAAATGCCCGCAACCTTTTTCCCGGCGATGAGGACATCATTGGGCCACTTGAGCCGCACCGGCTCTGACAGGTGGGGCCTAATCGCATCTGCCAGAGAGGCGCCGGCTACTAACGAGAGTGCCCCCAACCATTCAGGTGTCACGGGTTTCGGCACGAGCTCCGGCCACAGCGCCACACTAAGCGCTAGGGAACCCCCAGAAGGGGACACCCATTCCCTCCCTAAGCGACCCCTGCCGGCTGTCTGATTCCACGAAAGGGCCAGCGCCGAACCGGCGGTGGTGCGATTAGCAAGGAAACTATTGGTTGATTCGACTTCGTCAAGCCAGAGCGTTTCGTCGACTAGTGCATTGAGAGTGAATTGCGGGGGAACCGACACGTCTAGTCTTCGGCGTCGTCAAACGACATCAAGCGCACATACTCTTCAATCATCGGCACCGTCTTGCGAAGAGTGCTGAACGGACCCGACGCGAGAATCTTCCCTTCATCGACGACGTACACACAGTCCGCGTGCTTGATGGTGGAAAGGCGGTGGGCAATCACCACGAGTGTCACGGACTCACCGAGCTCACGGATGTTTTTCGACACGGCCGCCTCTGAACCGGCATCCAACGCGCTTGTTGCCTCATCGAGGATGATTAGACGAGGTTTGGGGTAAAGCGCCCGAGCGAGACCCAACCTCTGGAGCTGACCTCCGCTGAGCTGATCCGATTGCTTTCCAAGTGAGGCGTGAATGCCCCCCGCCATTCCCCGCACAACGTCATCGAGGGCGGCAAGACGAAGGCACTCCCACACCCACTCTTCGTCGATATTCTCGTCGGGAATACCCAGGGCAATGTTTTGAGCGATGGTGCCAGAAACCATGCCGGGTTTCTGTGGCACATAGGAAATCAATCCGGGATGTTTTTCGCGGATTTCTAGCGGGTTTCTGCCATCGATAAGCACTGTGCCCTTGTCGGGCACATTGAGTCCCAGCACCAAATCCGCGAGTGTCGTTTTCCCCGCCCCAGACGGACCAATAAAAGCGATGAAGCCTCCGGGTTCGGCAGAGAGGCTAATGTTGGTCACAACAGGTTCGTCGGCGTCGGGATAGGTGAACTCGACGTTTTTCATCTCGATACCGAGTCCACGGGGTGGCGCGCCCTCCGCCTCGGCGGCGAGCGTTGCCAACGGCGGTGCTGTCTCCAACGCTCTCTGCATTGCTTCACGCTCTGGGGCCCGCTCCGTCATTTCGACTGTGAGCTTCTGCGCCATTTCTGCCTTGACAACCGTTGTCTTAAGCGCGGAATAGGAGTTTTGGAGCGGAACCACGGCCCCGATGATTCGCACGCTTCCCACCACGAACACACCGACTGACGCCAAACCAGTGGCCACATCGCCGCTTAAGATTTGCCAGCTCACAAAACCCAGCACGCCCAACATGAGCCCCTGCTCAATAATGAGGCGCGGCACGCTCTTCAACACGGTGCTTCTCGCGTTGGTCTTGACTAACAACCACCGGGCGTCTGCGTAACGCCGCAGGAAGAATGGCTGCTTTTTGAGCACAGCAATTTCTCTAAAGCTGCTGACTGCATCCAAGATTGCGCCAGTGGTCGCCACCGAGCTCTTATTTACGTCACGGCCAATTTCTTTCAGCTTGTTGCCAATCGCCCACTGAATGGCGCTCACAACAACTGCCAGGTAGATAGCCACGACGATAGCGGCGACCGGGTTGACCAAGAAGAAAGTTCCCAAAATCATCACCATTAGACCTGAGCTGGTGATTATGCTCGAAATCGAATTCAACACCCCGGAATACATGGCCCCTGTTGAGGCGTTCACGGCGTACTGAATATCGGCCTGGGAATACCGGCGAAGCTCACCAAGGGTGCCGCTGAGCATGTAGTGCGCCATTCGCTTTGAGGCGTTGACCTCCACCCCGGCCATGTAGCGGATGAGCGCCAAGGAGAGGAGCAGGTTGAATACCGCTTTGAGCAGGAAGGAAACGGCTGCCGCAACCACCAACCCCGCAATCAAAATCGGGGGGGTTTCGTCGATGGTGATGCGGTAGAGGCCCCCCAGATCGAAATCAATGCTTCCCGATGCCACCGCCATCACCAGAAGACCAATGGCTGCGATTCCCACCAGGTCAAGTACGTTGGCAAAAAGCTGGGCCGCAGTAAGAACTCCAAAGACCACTCTTTGCCTGGTGGTCAGATAACTCCAGGTGGTTTTGATGGTCTCCCACATGGCTAGGCGACACCACCGTTGTTGCTGAAGGGTCGATCGGTCCACGGAGACCCTTCGTGTTCCAACACTGCCTTGTCAGCTTCGACCATGATGCGCGCAAGCTCGGGGGTGAGCACCTGCGGCTTCCACCCCAACTTCTCCTCCGCCTTCGAGGCGTCGCCTACCAGCGCATCGACTTCGGTGGGACGGAGATAGCGGGGGTCGAACCTGACGTACTTCTCCCAATCAAGCCCGACGTGTTCAAACGAGAACTGCAAGAAGTCTTTGACGGTATACTCCGTGCCAGTAGCAATCACGAAGTCATCTGGTTCGTCTGCTCGAAGCATCAGCCACATAGCCTGCACATATTCGGGGGCGTAACCCCAGTCTCGAATGGCATCGAGGTTTCCCAGATACAACTCGCTTTGCACGCCCGCCGCGATACGCGCGACGGCACGGGTGATCTTGCGGGTTACAAAGGTTTCACCGCGGCGGGGTGATTCGTGGTTGAAGAGAATGCCGCTGGTGGCATACATGCCATAGCCTTCGCGGTAGTTCTTTGTCACCCAGTGTGAGTAGAGCTTCGCCGCGCCGTAGGGCGAGCGCGGGTAAAACACGGTGTCTTCATTTTGCGGTGGCGGTGTCGCACCAAACATTTCCGAGCTAGATGCCTGGTAGAACCGGCAGGGCAAATCGAGCATGCGGATGGCTTCAAGTAGCCGAATGGAACCAAGGCCCGTGGTGTCACCGGTGTACTCGGGTTCGTCGAAACTCACCCGCACGTGGGATTGTGCCGCAAGGTTATAGACCTCGTCCGGGGCGACGGATTGAAGCAAGGTGGTGAGACGCGATGAATCGCTCAAGTCTCCGTAGTGGAGGAAGAGTTTGGCGTCTGCTTCATGAACATCTTTATAGAGGTGTTCGATGCGCTGGGTGTTGAAAGTCGAGGATCGGCGAATGATGCCGTGGACTTCGTACCCTTTGCCGAGGAGGAATTCGGCGAGGTAGCTGCCATCTTGACCGGTGATTCCGGTGATGAGGGCTTTCTTGGTGGACTTGGTCGCCATGAACCACACTTTCTTCCAGGCGCCCCTATAGGTCGCTTTTTCCGCCCCTAAGGCTAGCCGTTATAACCTAACGTCGCCTTCTTGGAGATTCGGTGAGCCGCATAGGCCGACGCCCACGCAACTGGATAAGCCCACAGGGGTTCTAGGGACAATAACCAGGTGGGCAGGTAGTGGCGCTTGATTCTTCGGGCTTCTTCGGCCGAGGCGCTACGACCGCTCACAGTCAAAGACTCGGGCTGCCAGCCAAACGCACTGACCGCCTCGGTGGTCGACACAAACTCACCCTGGGCGCGCAGTGAAAGAAAAAGGTCGAGGTCCATGGCATAGCGAAGAGATTCGTCATAACCCCCAACGGTCTGAACGGCGTCGATTCTCATCAGCGCTGCGGGATGGGGAATGAGGTTTGGACCAAAACCCACAATTAACTTCGCAAGGACTCCGGCTCGACTGGTCCAGAGCACCTCGCCAGAATCGTCGACGTAGTGACAACCGCCATGGGCCACCACAGCTTTGGGATTACTCGTGAGCAGGCTCGCTAACACACTCAAGCCGCCGGGAAGGTAATAGTCGTCGTCACCAAGCCAGATGTAGAACTCTTCCTTACGCCGTGTATTAAGGCCCGCATTCATCGCCGCCGACATGCCCGCGCCAGGATCATCAACAAGAGTGGCGCCGAACTTCTTTCCCAGGGCTCTGGCTTCCTTCTTGCCGGAGGGAACCACCATCACCACGCTCACATCAGCACTCTCGCGCTGAGCCTCCACTGAGCGAAGAGCCCGTTCCAAGAGAGCCAGACGGTCACCGAGAGTGGGCAACACCACGAGAATTCTTGGCTGTGCGGTACTCACCCGTCTCACCCCCAGATTCGACTCTCCACTCTAGACTCAAGGGGATTATTTCTTCCGACCCCACAAAGTCGATAGGTCATGGCGAATAGCACTGTGTTTACCCTTACACCCGAGACCAAAGTCCTGGTGGCAGGCGCGAGAGGTCTTGTCGGGAGCGCAATCGTGCGGGAGCTCCGGGCTCGTGGCGTGTCACACATCGACACCCCGACCTCGGCCGAGCTTGATTTGCGCGACCGTGACGCGGTATTTGCTTATCTGAAGCACAGCAAGCCAGACGTCGTGATTGACGCGGCGGCAAAGGTGGGTGGCATTCACGCGAATGACACGTACCCCGCAGAGTTTCTCTCAGACAACCTGTTGATTCAGGTGAACTTGATGGATGCGGCAGCAGCCGTTGACGTGGAAAAGTTCGTATTTCTCGGCTCGTCTTGCATTTACCCGAAATTTGCCCCCCAGCCCATTCCAGAATCTTCACTACTGTCTGGTGAACTCGAACCCACTAACAGCGCCTACGCGGTCGCAAAAATTTCGGGCATCCAGCACATTCAGGCCCACCGCAAGCAATATGGCAGGCAGTGGATTAGTGCGATGCCCACCAACATTTATGGCCCAGGCGACAACTTTCACCCCGAAGATTCACACGTCGTGCCCGCACTCGTTAGGCGCTTCCACGAAGCAAAGCTCTCACAGGCCCCTCAAGTGGTTATCTGGGGCTCGGGCACCCCGCTGAGAGAGTTTCTCTATTCAGACGACCTCGCCCGTGCTGTCGTGTTCCTCCTCGAGCACTACAACGATGACCAGATCATCAATGTGGGCTCTGGTGAGGAAGTGAGCATTCGGGAACTCGCTGAAACCGTGTCCTCCGTTGTCGGTTACGAAGGTGAGCTCGTATTCGACTCTTCCAAACCCGATGGCACACCACGCAAACTCCTCGATAATTCGCGAATCGAAAGTCTCGGTTGGAAAGCGCAGACCTCACTGCGAGCGGGCCTGAGTGAAGCGTATCGATGGTTTGTCGAACACGAAGAGAACTTCCGGGGCAAATAGGCCGTGACAACCAAACAATTTGACCGCTTCGAAGAAGGTAAGAGGAGCCTCGAGAAAAATTCGGCATTTCGCACATTTGAGCGTTGGTCTTCTCCCCATACCCACCCGGGTGGAAGCGTGGTGCGGCTCATTGTGCAGAAGCTACGGGTACTCGTCACCTTTGTCATTCGCCGCATGGCCTCTGGCCCCGGTCGAAAAGGAGCACTCAGTGGATTGAAAGCCCTCGCTAACTCCGCGGTGGGCAAAGAAGTTTTGGTTATCGCGAGCGGGCCCTCAGCATCCCGAGTGAACGCTCGAGCAGTGGCTAAGGCGCAAGGAGAAGGAAGCCTCGTGGTGATTGCCACGAACTATTTCCTCTCGAGCCCCCTTGCCTCCACCATTACGCCTGACTACCTGGTGTGGTCCGATTCGGTGTTCCACCCGTCTAGGGCTCAATCAAACCCCTCATGGCACGAGTTGGAAACACGACCGTCTGTCACGGTGATGGCACCGTGGACATGGCGGAATAAGGTGCCGACCTCGATGAGGGAGCGTTTTGTCTTCTTCGACGATGACACTTTAGAAACGTGGTCACGCAATATCTCACCGCTGAGGCCCCGCGGATACCAAGGCACCACCGGAGTCAAAGCATTGAGCCTTGCGATCCATCTGGGGGCCCGCACAATCAGCGTCATCGGATTGGACCTTTCCTATTTCAAGAACTTCACGGTCGATCACGACAACCGGGTGCTTCGTCATCCCACCCACTTGGCGGGCACGGATTCGGGGACACAAAATCTCTCCCACAACACGGTCTCGGGACTCGCCGACGCTCTCTACTCCACGGCCAATCAGTTCCTTTATCTGCGCCACCTCTTCGCCGGATACCCGATTGTGAATCTCGATCCGGAATCACTTGTGGACACGTTCGACAAGGTGAGTGACCACCCCTTCCTCAAGAAGGGCAAATAGCCACTCTCGTCTACCGGCCGGCGAGGACGCGAAGATAGCGAATCACACGCCGGGCAAATTCCACCGGGTGCCTCAGTGGAAAGCTCACCCACTCCCACCTCGCACGCCTCACTTCAATGGAGCCTGCCGCGCCGTTTGCTCCTACCTTCGAGGGGTGCCGAAGCGGAAAAGTCATCGGCTCAATGCCCACCTCAGCGGTGAAGCTCTCGAACTTAGTGTGGGTCGAGCCGGCACCAAAGCCCACATTTGTCACGAGGTTCACCTCGGGCACGACACTTAGGTAACCCCGTTTTGCACAGTGCAAGACAAAAGGCAGGGCCCAGGAATTGATCCGATGTGCTCGTTCTGCGTCTCTCAGAAGTGCCTTGCGCCTGCCCGGAGAAGGAATGGCTTGCACGACTGCCCGCGCCTCATTACCGGTCCACGGGTAGTCAAGACCTT
>Ga0181557_1001406_pt1 | contig 27369 bp, 25 predicted proteins | sample 011ome_23_FD_148632 | JGI IMG/M metagenome (GOLD analysis project Ga0181557, IMG submission 148632) | Coastal salt marsh microbial communities from the Groves Creek Marsh, Skidaway Island, Georgia - 011506CT metaG (spades assembly) | ecosystem: Environmental > Aquatic > Marine > Intertidal zone...
GCTAAGGATCGCCAACATAATTTTTTTGGCGGTTTACGCTGGCGCTTTGAGGAACATGTTCCCAAAGAACGGCGGCGCATTGATCGGATCGGGTTCTTTCGGGCGAAGGAAGGGCTGCAAATGTTCGAAGATCATCGCCTCAGTGACGTGGAAATGAACACTTTTGCGTGCCAATGGCACCATTCCATCACCGCAACCATCTGTTCGTTTCGCGTGGCCAAAGCACTGCGCAGCAATGCAGGGTCTCGCTATGATATCGGGGATTTTCGCTGGCACCGCTCAAAGCGGTTCCAATGGTCTAGTCAGCAATTGATGGATTTGGGGCGGATAGAACCGGGGCAATGGTTCTAGGGCCACGCCCAGTCCTGCCACCGATCACCGCCTGAGCGCGCGAGGGAGGGCGCACGCTCAGGGGTGTCTGAAGGTCTGTCTCAGACCTCTACATCTGTCACTTCAAGTGCAGGTGTTTGTTTGGATGCCTTGCCAGATGTGATTGCAATCTGACGCGGTTTTTTTGCCTCTGGCACCTCACGCAAGAGATCGACATGCAACATGCCGTTCTCATGGCTTGCTTGGGTCACACGCACATGATCGGCCAATTGGAACCGCTTCTCAAAGGCGCGGGTCGCAATACCACGATGCAAATAGGTGCGGGCGGTGTCGTCTTTCTCTTTGCGGGCCGCGATGACCAGTTCCGTCTCGCGTTGCTCAACACGCAATTCAGCCTCTGAAAAACCCGCAACAGCGATTGAGATACGATAGGTATTCTCATCGGTTTTTTCGATATTATAGGGGGGATAGCTGTTCGCGCCCGTTTCCTGCGTCAGCAGGCTGTCTAACAAATCAGCCATACGATCAAAGCCGACAGTGGCGCGGTATAGGGGGGTTAGGTCGTAGTTTCGCATAGGACATCCTCCACCAGAAGCGATACCAAGGTTTTCGTGGCGCTCTACATCATGAGACACGCCAACAAAGGTTCAGGTCGGCCCGCTTGGCGGCACCGACCTCTCTGATATTGGAAGCAGCTGTTCGGGTTTCAAGACCCCTGAAACAGGGATTTAGCGCAAGATTGGCACAGGCATTTCCTGCGGTGCGCGCGACATCGCAGGCGGTTTCGGCCCACCTGTGGCCCAATCAAGCAACTCGACCGTATGCACCACAGGATGCCCTGTGCCTGACCCAATTTGCATCATGCAGCCGATATTGCCCGCAGCAATCACATCGGGCTGCAAGGCCTCAAGCGTGCGGATTTTGCGCGCCTTAAGCTTGCCCGAGATTTCAGGCTGCATGAGGTTATATGTGCCTGCCGATCCACAGCATAGGTGACTGTCGGCAGGTTCCAGCACCGTGAACCCTGCGGCTCTGAGCAAATCCTTTGGCGCGGTTTTCACCTTTTGCCCATGTTGCAGCGAACAGGCCGCATGATAGGCCACGTTCAAATCTTCGGGGGCTTTGGCGGCAGACAAGTCCAACTTTTGCAGAAGCTCTGAAATATCCATCGCAAGACCTGAGATGGTTGCAGCATCTTCCGCCAAAGGATCATTGCGGAACATATGTCCGTAATCCTTGACTGTGGTTCCACAGCCAGACGTGTTGATCACAATCGCGTCCAATCCTGCGCCGCGCGCCTCGCGCATCCATGCTTTGATATTGGCTGCCGCAAAGGCATGCGATTCCGTCTCGCGGCCCATGTGATGGGTCAAGGCCCCACAGCAGCCCGCACCTTCGGCCACAACCACCTCGCAGCCCAAACGGCGCAACAGGCGAATTGTGGCATCGTTGATATCCGTATTCAGCGCCCGTTGTGCGCATCCCGTCATCAAAGCAACCCGCATTTTGCGCGCGCCATGCGGCGCAAAACTTTGCGCATCATCATTGCGACTAACGGGCGGGATTTGCGCAGGCACCATGTTCAACATCGCCTTGAGCCGCGCATCAGGCATCAAAAAGGCAAAAGGCCGCCCAATCTTCGCCCCCAAAAGTGCAAGGCGAAACCGTGTCGGATAGGGCAGAATTTTCGCCAAGGCAAAGCGCAGAACACGATCCATAAAGGGGCGCTTATAGGTGCGCTCAATATGGGCGCGGGCATGGTCAACCAAATGCATGTAATGCACCCCCGAAGGGCAGGTGGTCATGCAGGCCAAACAGGACAAGCAGCGGTCAATATGTTTGACGGTCTTTGCGTCTGCTGGACGCCCAGATTCAAGCATATCCTTGATCAGATAAATCCGCCCACGCGGACTGTCTAACTCATCGCCCAACACTTGATAGGTTGGGCAAGTGGCCGTGCAAAATCCGCAATGGACACAGGCGCGCAAAATCTCGTTCGAGCGCGCAGTGGCGGGATCAGCAAGCTGTTCTGGGGTGAATGTCGTCTGCATGGCGAAACACGCCCTTCCTTATGCGGCAGGCATGGCCGTGGCCATCAGCCCTGTGTTCAAAATTCCTTTTGGGTCGAATTTGCGGCGCAACCCATCTGACAGCGCCGCCAAAGGCGCAGGCTCAGGGTGGAAGGTCGGGATGCGCGCATGCGTGGCCTCAGATGCACGGATCAGCGTGGCATGGCCACCAAATGCACCAAGGGTCTTGCGCAGATCATGCCCTTCGCCAACCAAGGCCCAAATGAGACCGCCACCCCAGTCATAGATCACTTCGCCCTTGATTTTCGCGCCGATTGCAGGCCCGTCACTAGGTTTGCACGAGATGCGCCAGACATCGCCCGTTTGCCCCGCAAACGCAGTCACATCGCGTTGATCTTTCCACATCTGGCGCACCAGATCGGGATCAGATATCACCTCCATTTCCCCGAACTCGGCAAGAACGCCGCGTAGGGCATCTGTCCGATAGGCCACGCTTTTGGCAAAACCTTCAAGACGCAGCATGGTGCGTGACCTGCCACCACGATTGGCGGCATGCGCGGCCCCTGTCACCTCATAGGGCGAAGCTAGGGCGCGCGACAGCGCGGCCACGGCGGACTGATCCGACAGCCCCTCAAGGATCAGGCAGGCGCAGGTTTCGACTTCAGGAAGAAGCTTGAAGGAGACTTCGGAAAGAACCCCAAGCGTGCCGTAACTGCCTGCCATCAGTTTCACGAGGTCATAGCCCGTGACGTTTTTCATCACGCGACCGCCATTCTTGATGACGGTTCCCGCCCCATCAACAAAACGCACGCCGATCAAGCTGTCACGCGCGGCGCCCGCTTGAATGCGGCGCGGCCCCGAAACATTGCCAGCAACCACCCCACCGATTGTGGGCGTGCCGTCTGTGCCCAAAAGCGCGCGATGATCCATCGGCTCGAAGGGCAGGCGCTGGTTCTCGGCATGAAGCACCGCCTCAATTTCGGCCAAGGGCGTGCCAGCTTGCGCGACCAAGGTCAGCGCACCCGGCTCGTAAAGCGTGATCCCCGTCAAGGCCGCCGTTGACAAAACTTCGCCCGCAACCGCGCGGCCAATCGGGCGGGTGCCACCACCACGGATCGCCATGGGATGTTTTGCTGCGGCGAGACAATCGGCCAATTCAGCCTCGGATTTCGGTTGCAACATAGCGCAACGCCCCTTTCATAAGGTAGGCCCCCAAGAGCGAGATCGGGGGATGAAATTTCGCTTAGGCAGCGTGATCGCGGCGGGTTTCAGTGACGGAAAGCGGAAACACCTTTGCAGGGTTCAAGAGCCATTTGGGGTCGAACACATCCTTCACCCAAAGCTGCGCTTCGAGGTCTGTTGGGGTATATTGCGTCAGCATCAGATCACGCTTTTCAATACCCACCCCATGTTCGCCCGTCAGGCAACCGCCCACCTCAACACAGAGCTTGAGGATATCCGCGCCAAAAGCCTCGCACAGCTCCAGATCGCCTGGTTTGTTGGCATCAAACAGGATCAACGGGTGCATATTGCCATCCCCTGCATGGAAGACATTGGCAACGCCAAGTCCGTATTCCTTGCTCATCTCGCCGATGCGGCGCAGAACGTAAGGCAAGCTTGAGACGGGGATCGTGCCGTCAAGGCACATATAATCATTGATCTGACCCATCGCACCGAAGGCGGATTTTCGGCCCAACCAAATGCGTGCGGCCTGATCGGCATCTGCCGCCTCGCGCAATTCCACGGGATTGTGGCGCTTGGCAATGTCGAGGATCACATCCAATTGTTCGCGGATTTCCGCTTCAGATCCTTCAACCTCGACAATCAACAAGGCCTCGCACATCGGGTAGCCCGCCTTGGCAAAGGCCTCGGTCGCCTCGATACAGGGTCGATCCATGAATTCGATTGCCACAGGCAGAACGCCCGCCTTGATAATATCAGAGACGCATTCCCCTGCGACCTCATTGCTGTCAAATCCCATCAATACGGGGCGCGCACCTTCGGGTTTGCGGAGGATACGCAAAGTGGCCTCCGTGACTACGCCAAGCTGTCCTTCGCTGCCGCAAATCACGCCCAAAAGATCAAGGCCGCCCGCATCCAAATGCGCGCCTCCAATCTCAACGACTGTGCCATCCATCATCACCATCGTGACGCCCAATAAGTTATTGGTCGTCACCCCATATTTCAGGCAATGCGCACCGCCAGAATTCATTCCGATATTCCCCGCAATCGCGCAGGCCAATTGGCTTGATGGATCTGGGGCGTAGAAAAAATCATTCGCCTCAACAGCGCCCGTCACGCTGAGATTGGTGCGCCCTGTCTGCACACGGATGAATCGATTGTCGTAATCGGTTTCCAACACCTGTGTCAGGCGCGCCACCCCCAAAATGACGCTATCGGCCGTAGGCAAGGCTCCGCCTGCAAGCGAGGTGCCAGAACCACGCGGAACAACAGGCACACCCTCCTCGTGGCAAATGCGCAGCACCTCAGAGACTTCAGCCGTGGACTGGGGCAACACCGCCGCCAAAGGCGGGCAGCGATAGGCCGTCAAAGCGTCACATTCATAGGCCCGCGTTTCATGCGGATCATCAATAACCGCATCATGGGGCAGCACATCGCGCAACCGCGAAATGATCCGCGTGCGCTTGGCCAAAATGGCGGGGTTTGGTTTTGGCATTTCCATAATCAGCCCTCCCTGCGGTATTGGTAAGATTTCTAGACCAATTTGAAGGATTGCGCAAGCAAAAGCCATGCGCGACCGAATTGCCCATAGACGAGACATAACAAAACAGGCAGCAAGGCAGCATGGATTGGGTCAAAGTCATACATATTCTTTGCGTCATGGGCTGGATGACAGGTATTTTTGCTGTCCCCCGCGCCATTATCTTTTGGAAACGGGAATATGCGCGGCTTGGTGAATTTGGCCCAACAGGTGATCTGACGATTCGCATTTACCGCTTTTCGCTAGGGCTTGGTGTCATTGCGATTGCCACTGGGCTATGGCTTGGGTGGTTTTGGAATTTCGCGCCTTGGGTCTGGGTGAAACTGGGCCTCGTCAGCCTGCTTGGCGCGCATTACGCGTGGACGGGTCGCTTGATCCTGCGCGCCCTAAAAGGCGAGTTCCGCGAAAGCGATTTTTACCTGCGGGTCTTTAATGAAGTCAGCGTGTTTGGCGCCATCGCCGTTTTAATCGTGGTGGTCTTTAAGCCCTTCTAAAGCGCCCTTCACGCAGCCATGCGGCGGCAAGCGCAGCCAAACCTGCGATCAGATACACCCAAACAGGAACAAGCGGTCGGGCGCGCACATCCTCCGTGACAAAGGCGTCACGGGTATAAATCCCCATCCAACCGCGCCCCACTGCACCGCGCCCTTCTGGCACAAGACGCAGATCAGGCAGAGCATCGCGGAGGAAAAACACCGTCCCGCCCGTTGCCTCTAGGTGAGGACGAAGAAGATCGCCTGTCGCTACAACCTCGTTAAATTCGCGCGGGTTGGCAGGGCCAATGCCCACAACGATGTCTGACAGATCTGCCGCATTTGGATCGCTTACGCGGTAAAGCCCATCTTCGGGGGCAAGATAGCTGCCTTCAAACATGCCTTCGGCCGTCTCACGCAATGGCACGGTGATGTCTTCCCCATCTGGCGCTGTCACAATGACTGAGGCAACGCCCGCCCCCATAGTTTGACGAATGATGCGCATCTCGCGACCATCGGCTTCGGCGCTTAGCGCCTCCTCCTCAAGATCTGGCTCTTTCATCATCCAATGGGCCAGACGGCGCAAAAGCTCTAATTGTGGGCCGCCGCCCTCGTATCCCCGATCCCACAGCCATGCATGATCCGAGGCCAATAGCGCGACACGCCCCTCGCCCGCACGATCAAGGATCAAAAGCGGCGCATCACCTACCCCCTCAAGCACGACGTCGCCCGCGTTTGGGGCAACCTCAACTTGCCGGAACCACCGCCCCCATGGCTGATCTGATCCTGCAATGGGTAAATGCGCCGCCTCAAGGCCACGCGTCACAGGGTGGCGCGCACCAAGGCGGGAAAGATGCGGCACATATGGTTCTTCAAACACGCGCGCGGTCGGCTCGGCGGGCAAAATATCGGCCAAAGGTGAGCGATACAGCGACCCTGCCCCCGCAAAATCTGGGCCCGCCGCCACCAAAACCGCGCCGCCATCGCGGACATAGCGCGCCACATTTTCAAGATAGATCAGGGGCAATATCCCGCGCCGTTGATACCGATCAAAGATGATCAAATCGAAATCATCAATTTGATCCATGAACAGCTCACGCGTGGGAAAGGCAATCAAGGACAATTCCGACACAGGAACATTGTCGCGCTTTTCAGGGGGGCGCAGAATGGTAAAATGCACCAAATCCACCGCAGGGTCAGATTTCAACAAATTGCGCCATGTCCGTTGGCCCATATGTGGCTCGCCTGAGACAAGCAACACCGACAAACGATCCCGCACCCCATTGACCTGCACATAAGCGACATTGTTGCGCGGGGTTAATTCCCCCGCCTGCACAGGCACCTCAAAGCGCACAACGTTTCGTCCTGCATGGGCGAGGTTCAATGTTAATTCAAGCGGCTGCCCAACTGGCACAATCGCGCGTTGTGGCTCGTTCCCGTCAATCGAATAAATCACCCCGGTCTGGCGCGCATCCACCCCATCAGGGAGGGGGCCGAAATCACTGACACGCAATGCAATTTTTACATCTTCGCCCAAAATGCCATAGGCGGGGGCAGTTTCAATTTGAAGGGCGCGATCCCAATCATCCGTCTGCCCCGTGATCAGCGCATGAACGGGGCCAATCCCTGTGGGCATTGCGTCCAGATCATGCACTTGCCCATCTGTCAGCAAAAATGCGCCAGCAATGCGCTCTTGGGGCAATCCCGCGGCAAGCCCGCTTAAGGCAGACAAAAGCTGCGTCCCTTGATTGCCATCCGCATCGGCCACATAGCGCAGTTCAACTTCGACCCCTTTTGTCTCTAATTCTGCGACAAGGGCGGCAAGCGCGGCTTCGGTTTGGGCGGGACGATCGGCCAAGCCTTGCGATGCCGATTGATCCACCACCACTAGGGCGATATCGGCCAGAGGGGCGCAGGTTTCCTCCTGCCAGATTGGGCGCATCAGCGCCACAAGTGCAACCATCGCCGCAACGGCACGATAGGGCCACCCGCGCAGGCCGCGCAGTGCAGCATAGCCCGTGATCACCAACAACACAGCCGCCACAACAGCCACGACCATGGGAGGGAGATAAGGATCGAATAGGATCATCATACCCATCCTTTAATTCCCCAATCTTTGCAGCAAGGCCGGCACATGGACTTGGTCGGATTTGTAATTTCCAGACAAGACATGCATCACAAGATTGACCCCAAACCGGAGCGCAATTTCGCGTTGCCGTTCACCGGCATATCCGCGCCCAATGGGCAAGAGTGGGCGGCCTGCCCCATCAACCGCCCATGCCGCAGCCCAGTCATTGCCACCAATAATCACGGGGCTCACCCCATCATTGAGCGCGCGAAAGGGCATGCCCTCGGCAGGGTCAGGTTCGGGTGGGGCCGCCTCAACCCAAATATCGCGCGATGTATAGCGCCCTGGGAAATCGGCCAATAAATAGAAGGCGCGGGTCAAAACATGATCCTCTGGGATTGGCGCGAGGGGCGGAATGTCCAAGCCCTGCGCCAAATCCTGCAAACGGCGTGCAGCGGGCGTTGCGCCACCAATGCCGCCAAGATCCCCATCTCGGGTATCAAAAACAATCATGCCCCCACCGCGCAAATAGGCATTGAGGCGCTGATAGACATCATCAGAAGGGCGGTTTTGGCCTTCTGTCACGGGCCAATATAGGAGCGGGAAAAACGCCAACTCATCGCGCGTCAACTCTACACCTACGGGTGGGCTCGGCTCAATCGTGGTGCGCGCCCAAAGCGTATCGGACAAACCCTGCAGCCCTGCGCGCGAAATCTCGTCCACCGCATCATCGCCGGTAACGACATATGCCAAGCGCAAATCTTCGGTAGCCATCAGGCCAAACATGTCTTCGGGCGTTAGGGTTTGCGCGTCACTGGGTGCGAAGGGTGCAACCAAGACCACCACAAAAAGCGCGGCTTTGGCCCGCACAGACAGCCGCCCCGTAACAGCCAAGCTGCCAATCATATCTGCGGCAAGCGCAATCAGCGCCAATAGGAACAACCAAGGTGCAAGGGGCGTTGGTGGGGCGCTCAGCCCCCGTATGACCGACACATTTTCAGGCCAATCTGCCACGGTCAGATCCTGCGCAGATTTAATCACATTTAGCGCCACGCGACCCGTGGTGGTCTGATACAGGCCTGGCGGCATATCGGCCGATAGTGCCCCGTTTTGCAAATCTTCACCTGCAACTGTGATTTCGCCCTGCGCATCATAAAGCGCACCAAACCCGTCCAACACTTGCGCGGAAACAAAGCTAAGCCCTGTGTAATCTTTGCCCTCCGCGCTGATCGGGCGGGTAGAGACAGAGAGCCGCTCTAACATCTGCACAAACAGACCCGACAGCGGCAGGTTCGACCATTCTGCATTGGCGGTCACATGGAACAAGACGACACGCCCTGCGCCCCGTGTCATTTGCGTGACCAATGGCGTGCCATCTTCCAAGGCGGCCAAACTGCGCGCCGCCAAATCTGGGCCTGGCTGCGCCAAAACCTGTTGGCTGACCGTAACCTCATCAGGAATGGCAAGGCCAAAAAAGGGGGATGTCTCTGGGAAATGGTCTAGCTTGCGCGGATCGGCCCATGACATCGCCCCGCCCAAAGCACGCCCACCTTGGCGCAGTTGCACGGGCATCAATGCATCGGCTTGCATCTCGGCGGGTGACAATGCGGCCATTCGTGGCCCAGCAAAGCGCAGTAACAGACCGCCTTGTTCCACCCATGCCGTCAAATCAGATTGTTCTGTTTCGGGCAAACGGGTCACATCAACCAAAATGATCACATCGGGGTTTGCGGGCAAAATCTCGGCCAAACCGCCCTCGATAAGATCGACATTTGGGGCCAGCGCCTCGCGCAGATAATGAAAGGGGGAAAGCAAGGCCTGCCCCTCCTGAGGGGCATTTGTCGCGACCAAACCGATCTCGCGCCGTGCGAAACTGTCATCAATCAATAAACGCGCAGCCGCCTGCGGTTGTCCCGCCACTTCAAAGCGGGTCAGGCGATTGCGCAATTCGGGCGGCAGGGTAAGGGCAAGGTTGGCCGCTACAGCCCCCTCTTCAAAGACCGCTTCAGCCTCAACCAACACGCGCGGCACGCCTGATGGATCCGGCCCAAACCCTTGCACGAGATAACGCGCCGTTGGCAACGCAGGCCATTCCGCGCGCAAGAGCCTGAGTGTGACACCATCCCCGCCTTGCTCAAGCGGGGCAAGGGCGACCATCCGCAAAAGATTGTCGCCCGTTTCGATCACGCGCAGCCGCGCCGCCAAAAGCTCAGCTAGGCCCGCGCGTTCACTGCCATGCGCCAATCCGTCTGAAAACCAAAGCCCATCAAAGAGGATGGATTGCTCTGCGAACCAGTCTGACCATGCGCCATAATCGGGCGCGAAGGGTGCGGGACGCATCGCAGACAACCGCGTGATTTGCTCATCCCCAGAGGTCAACAGCGCCTCAAGCGAAGCCTGAGGCTGCTCGGTCAGGCTAATGACGACAGCAGCACGCCCATCGCGGATGGCGGCGCGCAAATTGGCCTCGATGGCCTGTTGTTCTACAGACCAATCAAGCGCGCTTGCCCAACCCCCATCGCGCAAAATCACCAAAGGGGCTTGTGGCGTTTCATCCTCCTCATACGGAGGCGGGTTCACCAAGGGGCCAGACAAGGCCAAGATTAAAAACCCTGCCGCCATAAGGCGTAGCATCAACAGCCACCACGGGGTTTTGGCACTGTCATTTTCTTTATCGGTCAATCCCAGCAAAAAGATCAGCGCGGGGAAGTAAACGCGCTTTGGCTGCGGCGGCACAACGCGCAACAGCCACCAAAGGGCGGGCAACACCGCCAAAGCCGCCAAGACCCATGCCGCCGAAAATCCAAGCGCCCCAATCATTGCCGCGCCTCTGACAAAGCCTGATAGATAGACATCAACGCCACACTGGCAGGGTGGTCGGTTACATGAGTGAAAAAGGGCCATCCATGGCGCTGTGCCTCGGTCATCAGATTGGCACGATGGGCGTCTAACCGTGCTTGATACTCATGGCGCAATGCATCTGCCGCTTGCGTCTCGAACTCAGGCCCTGCGTGATGATCTTGGAACAAAACGCGTCCCGCAAAAGGGAAGGCCATTTCAGCGGGATCCATAAGATGAAGAATGACACCGCGCGCTCCCGCCTCGGTCGCCTTGCGCAGAACCATGGCCAATTCATCCGTCCCCCGCAGAAAATCGGACAGGATCACGATCTTTGCGCCTTTGGGTATGCTCTGCGCCATGACCGCGCCTGATTTTGGGGCAAGCAAATCGCGTGCCAAACCTTCGCGCTGTGTGACCCCTGCACGCGGCGGGGTCTGGCTATTTAACCACCCGACCCGTTCACCCGCGCGTAAAACCAATTCGGCCAAGGCCAACGCAATCACATCCGCGCGCATCCGTTTTTGCGCCATTGGATCAGAGAGAGAACTATACCGCATAGAGGCTGCAGGGTCAGACCATATCAGCAGGCTTTGCGCAGCCTGCCATTCGGTTTGGCGGGCGTAATATCCATCCCCTCGCCCCGACCTGCGCCAATCAATCGCTGTGGCGCTGTCCCCTGCTTGGACATGTCGATATTGCCAAAACTCATCCCCCCCGCCTGCGCGACGGCGGCCATGATCCCCCAAATGCAGGCTGGACGCCAAATGCTCTGCCGCAACCAACAAAGCGGGCAAACGTGCGGCATGGGCAGCCGCATCAGCGCGGAGGCGCATGAGATCGTTTGGATCACTATGCAAGGCGCGTGGGGGCATTTAGGCTGCGTGATCCAAAACAAGATCAATTTCGCGGGCCAAGAGAGCGGCCAGATCATGGCCTTCGGCCCGCGCGGCAAAACCAAGCGCCATGCGGTGGATCAAAACAGCAGGGGCCATAGCGCGAATATCCTCGACAGAAGGCGCATATCGCCCCTCCATCAACGCCCGTGCGCGCACCGAAACCATCAAGGCCTGCGCGGCACGCGGCCCCGCACCCCAAGCCAAATGCGCCGCGATCCGCGCGGGATCAGCCGCAGGGTCAGGGCGACATCCGCGCACCAGATCAAGGATCATGTCACAAATCCGATCCCCTACGGGCATGTGGCGCACCAATTTTTGTGCCCCAATCAAATCGGCTTCGGTAAAGACTTGGGCTGTTGCCGCCTCACTTGGGCCCGTTGTCGCAATCAATATGTCCCGCTCCGCCGCGCGATCAGGATAGGCCACATCAATGCGCAACAAAAAGCGATCAAGCTGCGCCTCAGGCAATGGATATGTGCCCTCTTGTTCAATCGGGTTCTGCGTGGCCAGAACCAAAAATGGGGCGGGCAATGGGCGTGCAGCACCCGCGATTGTGACCTCTCGCTCCTGCATCGCTTGCAGGAGGGCGCTTTGCGTGCGCGGGCTGGCGCGATTGATCTCGTCGGCCATCAACAGCTGACAAAATACAGGCCCCTCCAAAAAGCGAAAGCTGCGCTGCCCATCGGGGCCTGTATCCAAAACTTCAGACCCCAGAATATCGGCGGGCATCAGGTCAGGGGTAAATTGCACCCGATTGGCACGCAGACCCATGACTTGGGCCATCGTATCGACAAGCCGTGTTTTCCCCAAACCAGGCAACCCCATCAGCAGGGCATGGCCGTTTGACAACATCGCCGCCAGGGCCAAACTGACCACTTGATCTTGACCGATAATGCGTTTGGAAATTTCTGCCCGCGCCTGACCAAGCTGCGCACCAAGCCGATCAATCTCGGATGTCAGGTTTTCAAGCTCAGCCATAGAAATGCTCCGCATAATGATTATGTTGGGGTCGTAACCTGTTCGCTAGTAAATCTAACTATGGCGCCGACCACAAATGGCAAAAGCCCATAGGAGACAAAACATCGTGACCATGACGCCTGAATCCCTATTGGCCGCCGCGACCAATGCGCAAAAGCAAGGCAAACTGCCCCCTGTTGATCAATGGAACCCACCCTTTTGCGGCGATATCGACATGGAAATTCGGCGTGACGGGACATGGTTTTACAACGGCACCCCGATTGGGCGACCGCGCATGGTACGCCTGTTTTCCACGATTCTGAAACGGGAGGGGGATAAATATTTCCTCGTGACCCCCATAGAAAAGGTGGGGATCAGGGTCGAAGATGCCCCGTTCGTAGCGCAGGATTTTATCGTGATAGGCGAGGGCGCGGCGCAGGAGGTGCAATTCACAACCAATGTGGGCGACACCGTCAGCGCCAGCGCCCAAAGCCCCATTCGCCTCACCCGCAGCGCGGATGGGGAACCTTCCCCTTACGTTATGGTGCGCCGCGGCCTTGAGGCGCTTATCGATCGCAAGAGCTTTTATCGGCTTGTCGATCTTGGTGTGGCGCATAACACGGGCGGCGCAGATTGGTTTGGCGTTTGGTCTTGCGGGACATTCTTTCCCTTTATCCCTGTCTCAGAACTCACAACCTAAGCCAAAGCTCTAATGGCGTCATGCCGCTGAAACTCAAGCGCAGAGGCGAGACACCACGGACAAAAAAACCTAAGTTGTAAGGGAAATGGCGCGCTGGGGAGGATTCGAACCCCCGACCCCTTGATTCGTAGTCAAGTACTCTATCCAACTGAGCTACCAGCGCGTGAAGGTGGCTCATAACGCCCATGTCACCGCAGCGCAAGGGCGAATTCACCCCAAAGGTTGCGAGGGCAGCCAAATTCTAAATTCAGTTCCCTCAGAGGTGCTACATTCTAAAGTAAGCGCGCCACCATGCCCGCGCACCAATTCCGCCGCTATGGCAAGGCCAAGACCCGAGCCACCTTTGCGCGCGCCGCCTTGGAAAGGTTTGAATAAATGTTCTAGCGCCTTTTCTGGCAGTCCCGGCCCCGTGTCGCGAATACGAATTTCCCACCCGTCTTCATTTGGCGCAGCTTGGGCCGAGATACGGATCACGCCTGCCCCCCCTTGTGCTGCAATGGCCTGCCTTGCGTTACGGATAAGGTTACTCAACACGCGGAAAATCTGTTCAGCATCACAGCGCAGGGTCAAACCTGTTTCAACGGAGACATCGAATTCAATCGCCTCTGCATCTGGCCCAAGCGATTCACTTTCCACCACATCGCGCAGCAGCCCCGCTGCATCCACCCGTGCTAAGGCAGGTGGTGGCTCTTGCGCACGGCCAAAGGCCAAGGTGCCTTCGCAAAGATTGACCGCCCGTGACAAAGATTGCAGCAACTTTGGTGCGGTGCGCTGCACGGCAGGATCATCGCTGCCCTCCAAACGATCTGCCATCAGACTGGCTGTGGTCAGGATATTTCGCAAATCATGGCTGATTTTGGCCACAGCCGCACCCATCTGCGCGAGATGATCCTTCTGCTTCAGGGCGGCGGTCAATTGGGTCTGCATCTTGTTCAAAGCGACCTCGGCATCCCGCAACTCATGCAAGCCCGCGCTTGGCGTTATGATGCGGCGGGCATCTTCGGGTGCATCCGCATAGGCGCGCACCTGCCCGACCACGCGGTTCATCGGTGTCACAAGGAAATACCGCACAGAGAAAAATAAAAGCGCCGCCGTGAAGGCAGAAATCACCGCCGACAGGGCAAGGATCCGCAGACCAAACTCGACCATCGCGGCGCGCAAGGGGGCGCTGTGCATGGTCACCTCGATCTCAAGGCCCGCATCGCGCACAGGCGCGCCAATCACGCGGATTGTGCGATCTCTTTGATCCCAAAGCTGCATCATGGCATCGCGGATCAAGCCCAAGGATGGAGGATTGCGTAGATCATAGGTGGTGGCCACAGGTGGGATTTGCGGCGCAGCGAGCACCAGTTCCCGCACCGCGTCCCGCCGCAACACTACGTTTAAAACATCTGCATTGCGCAGCAATTCATCCTCAAGCGCAGGATCAACCATCCCATCATTCGCCAAAAGGGCCAGTGACGCAATTTGCGCCCTCTCAAGGCGCGACAAAAGATAATCCTCACGGAATCGGGCCACCGATGGCACGAAGATCAAAACCTCTGCCAACATTACGAAGCACAGGGTCAAAATCAAAAATCGTCCCGAGAGTGTGTTAAACACGAAACCTTCCCCGCATACCCTCAGCCACATAGATAATTGTTTTATTGTGGAATTGTAACGCCCCGCGCATATGTTGCGCGATTCTATGCCCATCACAATAAACTTGAGTTAGGTTGCATTTTACCGCGCGCATTTATTGACACGCCGCTTTGCTTTGCGTATTCCGCAGGCCTTATACGGATTCTTTTGGTCGTGTGACTTGCGCGCGTAGGCGCGCGCCGACCAGCAAACTGGAGCAAGCCGATGTCAAAACGGACTTTTCAGCCTTCAAACCTCGTGCGCAAGCGCCGTCATGGCTTCCGCGCACGCATGGCGACCAAAGCAGGCCGCAAGGTTTTGAACGCGCGCCGCGCGCGTGGCCGCAAATCTCTGAGCGCATAAGCGTTTCTCAGGCTTTGAGGGGCAACCCTCAACGCGCCCCTGCCGAGATTTCGTCAGGGGTTTTTTGCATTTGAACGCCAAATCGGGCTTGGATCATGGAAACCTTGCGCAAACGTGCCGATTTCTTACGGGCTGCCAAAGCGGCCCGTGCGCCTGCGCCTGCCTTCTTGCTTCAGGCGCGCAAGCGTGATGCGGATGAGGGCGTGGATCCAAAGGTGATCCGCGTTGGCTATACCTGCTCCAAAAAGATCGGCAATGCGGTGGCACGTAACCGCGCAAAGCGCCGCTTGCGTGAAATTGCGCGCGACACATTAGCCCTGCATGGGCAAGCGGGGTGGGACTATGTGTTGGTGGGCCGTCCCGAAGTCACCTTGTTGCATCCTTTTGCGCAAATGCAGGTAGAGTTGGTCGCAGCCTTATCCCGCATCCACGCGCCGCGAAAGCGGGGGTCGTAGATGCGCATATTGGCATGGATCCTATCTTTGCCTATTCGGGCTTATCGGCTGATTTTCAGTCCATGGGTAGGGTTTAACTGCCGCTATCAGCCGACCTGCAGCGCCTATGCGCTTGAGGCGCTTGAGCGACATGGGCCGATCAAAGGCAGCTATCTTTTGCTGCGCCGCATTGGACGCTGCCACCCTCTTGGCGGATCAGGTTACGACCCAGTGCCACCAAAGGGCGGAGATCAAACCCGTTCGAAATAAATGATGACCTCGCCGATGGTCACGCCAAAGCGCTTCATATAGGCACGGTTGAGCAATCGGTCACCACTCAAGAGCCACATCCAGTCATCAAAGCTGACCCGCAGGGTTTCACCCTGCCCCACTGGCAGGTCAATCGTGTAGGCCCAATTAAAGACATCTCCACGCTCCTCGCCCGTTGCGATGCCGATCACCCCGTCAGCCGTTCCTTGCCATCGTTGTTCGTCCAGCTTTTCCAATAGCCAAATACGCTGTTCAGTGCTGCCATCTTCATAAACGAAATCTTCGACCAAACGCAGGGTTTCCCCATCCCATGTCCCGTTGATCTTCACCTCAAAGCGGCGGCGCACCTCGCCCAAGACATCCTGAAACTGACCATAGGCCACAAGATCACCTTGAAAAAATTCTTCTAGATTCAAGGCGCGGGTGCTGAGATTTGGATCATCAAGCGCAGGTTTGCCCGTGCAGGCCGTCAACATCAAAAGCGCCGCCAATGCCAATTTTTTCATGATGCCCCGTCCTTTTCTGCCTATTTGCGAAGCTAGCACAAACGAGCAGAAAGCAAGTTTACTTGACGTTTCTGCCTTGCCTCGCCTATGGCAGGCACATCAAAACCGCGTGAAGATGAAGGCCGCACCATGTTGGACGATGCAGAGGATATCCACCCGCTCTTTCACGGCGCGCCCTCAAGCACCGAATTTAAAAAACTGCGCAAGCGGATCATCCGTGAAACCCGCGAGGCGATTGACCGCTACGGCATGATCGAGCGCGGCGCGAAATGGTTGGTCTGTCTGTCGGGCGGCAAAGACAGTTACACGCTTTTGGCAGCCTTGACCGAATTGCAGTGGCGCGGCGTGCTGCCCGTAGAGATTTTGGCCTGCAACTTAGATCAGGGCCAACCTGGATTTCCTGCAACGGTATTGCCAGAGTTTCTCACAAAGATGGGCGTGCCGCATCGGATTGAATATCAAGACACCTATTCAATTGTGATGGATAAAGTGCCGCAAGGCCGCACCTATTGCGCGCTGTGTTCACGATTGCGCCGTGGCAACTTATATCGCATTGCCCGCGAAGAAGGGTGTTCAGCCGTTGTTTTGGGCCACCACCGCGATGACATTCTAGAAACATTTTTCCTCAATCTGTTTCACGGCGGCAAACTGGCCTCGATGCCACCCAAGCTTTTGAATGATGAAGGGGATCTTTTTGTCTATCGTCCGCTGGCCCATGTCAGCGAAGCGGATTGTGAAACCTTCGCCCGCACGATGAACTATCCCATCATTCCATGTGATCTGTGCGGATCGCAAGACGGGCTACAACGCCAAGCCATCAAACGCCTCTTGGATGAGTGGGAAGCCCGCGCACCTGGGCGGCGGCAAAAGATTTTCTCGGCCTTAATGAATGCGCGCCCATCGCATCTGCTTGACCCTGAATTATTTGATTTCATCGGCCTGACGCGGCGTGCCGAAAATACGGGACAAGACTAGGCCAGATTGGCGCAGTTCTCGCGATATTCGGCGCAAACCCCTTGACCTTTGCGCCGCTAGCCTATTGAACCCGACTGTCAATAAATCATAGGGCATAGCGCGATCATGGAAGATCAGAACAAGAACCTGATCCTGGCCACGGCCTTGAGCTTTCTCGTCATTTTGGTGTGGTTTCTTCTGTTTCCCCCCGAAGACCCACAGGTAACGCAAACGGACGCGGCAGCCGCATCCGATACGACCGCACCCGCAGATGCCATTCTGCCGCCAAGCGCAGGATCAGGCGACCCCGTTCTGATCGGTGCGGAAGAAACACGCGCCGTGGCTTTATCCTCCTCGGCACGCGTGGCGATTGAAACCGATGGATTGCTCGGCTCAATCTCACTCTTGGGTGGGCGGATTGATGACCTATCCCTGAAAAACTACCGTGAAACGATTGATGAAGACGCAAATATCGTGCGCCTTCTGTCGCCAGTTGGCGGCCCAAATGCCTATTACGCCCTTTATGGATGGGCGCCCGGCGGCGCGCTTGATTTTGACCAAGTGCCTGGCCCCAACAGCGAATGGCGTTTGGTCGAGGGCGAAACCCTAACGACCACGACTCCCGTTACCCTTGAATGGGATAATGGCAACGGCCTGATTTTCAATCGCGTGATCTCGGTTGATGAGATCTCCGTTTTCTCTGTGACGCAATCTGTGCGCAACACCACGGGCGCGCCTGTGCGCTTGGCTCCTTACGGTATCGTGGCCCGCCATGGCCTACCCGCAGATTTGCAGAATTTCTTCATCCTTCATGAAGGTGTTGTTCGTAAAGCAGACGGCACTTTGGACGAGATCGGTTATGAAAACGTCACCGAATTCGATGTCATGCCCAGCGAAGGCGCGGCGGCAGAATTGGTGGATGTTGCCGAAAACGGCTGGATCGGTTTTACCGATAAATATTGGATGACCACCTTGATCCCCGGTGCGGGTCAGCCCTTTGTGGCCGCAACGCGCCACGTGGCGGGGGCGGACATCTATCAAACAGAAGCGCGGATGCCTGCAGTTGATGTTGCTGCTGGGGCAACGGCCGAAGTCACCACCATGCTCTTTGCAGGGGCGAAGGAATGGGAAACCATCCGCAACTATCAGGACGCAGGCGGGATTGATCGCTTTCTCGACTCGATTGACTGGGGTTGGTTCTATTTCATCACCAAGCCGATGTTCTGGCTGCTGCACAATCTGAATGTGATGATTGGCAATATGGGTCTTGCGATTATTGCGCTGACGTTCATCGTCAAGGCTGTCTTATTCCCGCTTGCCTATAAATCCTATGCCTCCATGGCGCGGATGAAAGAGCTTCAACCAGAGATGGAGAAGCTGAAAGAGCGCGCAGGTGATGACCGCGAAGCCATGCAAAAAGGTATGATGGAGCTGTATAAGAAGAACAAGGTGAACCCCGCTTCGGGCTGCTTGCCGATTTTGCTGCAAATCCCGATTTTCTTCTCGCTCTATAAGGTGATTTTTGTGACGCTAGAATTGCGCCACGCACCGTTCTTTGGCTGGATTCGGGATCTGTCAGCACCTGATACGACCTCGATCTTCAACCTGTTCGGCCTGTTCCCATGGCCAGCGCCAGAGCCAGGCAGTATCCTTGCGCTGATCTTTATCGGGGTTCTGCCCATCCTTTTAGGCATCTCGATGTGGTTGCAGCAAAAGCTGAATCCAGCGCCCACTGACCCAACACAGGCCGCGATTTTCGCGTGGCTGCCCTTTATCTTTATGTTCATGTTGGGCCATTTCGCGACAGGCTTGTTGATTTACTGGATCGTGAACAACACCCTGACCTTTGCGCAGCAATACACGATCATGCGCCACCAAGGGTATAAGCCCGATCTGTTTGGCAATATCCGCGCAAGTTTCAAACGCGGCGGCGCAAAGAACGCCAAGTGAGCGTCACACTCGACCAAATATGGCGACACCCGATTAAGGGTATTGGCGCAGAACGTATTTCGGGGGCCTTTATGGCCCCCGATTGCGCTTTGCCGCTTGATCGCGCCTATGCGGTTATTGAAGCGGGGGCTGACCCCTTGCAGGGGCAATGGCAGCCCTGCCGAAATTTCTTGCGCGGCGCAAAGGCCCCTCAGCTTATGGCCATCACGGCCTGCTGTTTGGACAATGGCACAATCCGCCTTTCGCATCCTGATTTGCCCGATCACATATTCGACCCAAAAGGCGACCACAGCAATTTGATTGCATGGCTAGGGACAATTTATCCGCCCGAGCGACCCGCCCCGATGGCGGTGGTCGCAGCGCCTAAATCAGGCATGACCGATGCGAATTTTGCCTCGATCTCAATTCTAAATCTTGCCTCGCTGCGCGCCTTAGAGGCGCGGGCCGATATGTCACTGGACCCGCGCCGCTTTCGTGGGAATCTTTGGCTTGAGGGTCTAGCCCCTTGGGAAGAGCTTGACCTGATTGGGGCGACCCTCGTGATTGGCGAGGCCCGCCTAAAAATCGTAGAACCAATAACCCGTTGTCGTGCAACTGAAGCAAATCCTGACACAGGGGTAAGGGATGTGCCAACTCTGCAAATATTGCAAAGCGGTTGGGATCACAGCGAATTTGGCGTATACGCTGAAACCACCCAAGCAGGGCATATCGCCCAAGGGGATAAAGTGGAGATTATCTGGTGAGTGCAGCCCTGCCTTTCCCGCTGGCCGAAGATGCCGATGAGATCAGCCTCGAGAAGGGGCGGCTGCTGTTTGCGCGCGGCGCAGATTTTGTCAAAGGCGTTGTTGCCATGGATGGCCTGCCCCCAGCAGATCGGCTTGAAATATGCTTTGCTGGGCGCTCGAATGTTGGGAAATCTTCGCTGATCAATGCGCTGACTGGGCGTAAAAACTTAGCACGGGCCTCAAACACACCCGGACGGACACAAGAGATCAACTTCTTCACACTTGGCGAGAGCCATTATGTGGTCGACTTGCCGGGCTATGGCTATGCAGAAGCGCCTGTTGCGGTGGTCGAGAAATGGCAGAAATTGCTCAAGGCCTATCTGTCAGGCCGCGTCTCATTGCGCCGCGCTTTCGTGCTCATCGACACACGGCATGGGATCAAGGCGGTTGATGACGAGATCATGACCCTGCTTGATCAATCAGCTGTGACCTTTCAGGTCGTGATGACCAAAGCCGACAAGGTAAAAGAAGCTGAACACGATAAGATTTTGGCCCAAGTGCGCAAGGCGCTGTCAAAACACCCCGCCGCCTATCCCGAGCTCTTGATGACCTCGTCAGAAAAAGGTTGGGGTATTGAAAACCTTCGGGCCTTGATCGCAGGGCTTACTTGAGAACAGCCACCTTCACAGCCAAGCCTTCCTGCCTTATGGAAGTAATCGAGCGCGCCCAATATGGCGCGAAATCAGTTTGGAACGCCAAAGATGAAGAAGCAGACAGCCAAAATGCGTGATTTTCTATCGACCGCCCGCACCTTGAACGAAGCCCTGCCTTACTTGCAGCGCTATCACGGGGCAATTGTGGTGATCAAATTGGGCGGTCATGCGATGGGATCGGATGAGGGGATGGCCTCATTCGCGCGCGATGTGATGCTGATGCGCACTGTTGGGGTGAACCCTGTGGTGGTGCATGGCGGCGGGCCAATGATCAATGAGATGCTTGAAAAGCTTGGCGTGACCTCCACCTTCACGCGCGGCAAGCGGGTCACGGATGCCGCCACCATGGATGTTGTGGAAATGGTTCTGTCGGGTCAGGTTAATAAGCGGATCGTGCAGGCGATCAACGCCGAAGGCGGGCGCGCAGTTGGTCTGTCGGGCAAAGATGCCTCGATGATCACCTGCACAATGGCCGACCCCGAACTGGGCTTTGTCGGCGAACCCAGTGAGGTAGACACGACCCTTCTGCGGCAACTCTTTGAGGCCGAGATGATCCCTGTGATTGCCCCCATTGGTGCAGATCGTGATGGTCACAGCTATAATATCAATGGCGACACGGCAGCGGGGGCTATTGCCGCCGGCCTGAAGGCAGATCGCCTGCTGCTTTTGACTGATGTGTCGGGCGTCAAAAATGCCGATGGCGAAGTGGTAACCGAATTGAGCGCCGCCGATGTTGAGGCCATGACCGAAAGCGGGGTCATCGCAGGCGGCATGATCCCCAAAACCGAAACGGCCCTGTCAGCCGTGCGCGCAGGCGTGCGCGCTGCCGTTATTTTGGACGGGCGCGCGCCCAATGCCTGCCTTTTGGAATTGTTCACGGATCACGGGGCAGGATCAATCATCCGCGCCTAGTTTCGCTTGCGCAGCGCAGAGCAATCAGCGCAGGCTAAAGAATGAACCTAACCGACCTTTCACAAGGCGCGCATGCGCGGCACCTTCGCATTTTGGGGCATTTTGCCCCAGAGGACAGTCGTAGCCTAGGCCCTGAGGTAAAAACCGTGGTGCTTTTGGGGCCTGATGAGCCTCAGTTTTGGTCTGCGTTTGAAGACAGCTCCGAATATCGTGATGGCGCCCCTGACCCGATGGATCGCTGGTCTGCGCGGGTCATCGGTGACTGGGCCCGCGAGATTGAGGGGGAAGCCTATTTTCCCTTTGGTGGCCCACCCTATGCACCATTTTACCAATGGGCTTTGGCGACAGATGCGGTATGGCCCAGCCCAATAAGGCTGCTCATCCATGCGCAATCGGGATTGTTTGTCTCCTTTCGCGGCGCACTTGGCTTGCCCTATGCAGTGCCTCAAGCGCCTGCCCAAGACCGCCCATGCGACAGCTGCACGCACCAACCCTGCCGCAGCGCATGCCCTGTCGCAGCCTTTGACGGATCGGGCTATGATACGATCCGATGCCATGACCATCTGAACACAATGGCGGGGGCAGATTGCATGACCAAGGGCTGCAGGGCGCGGCGCGCCTGCCCGATCTCACAAAACTTTGGACGCGTTGAGGCGCAATCACATTTCCACATGCGGAGCTTTCACCCATGACCCTGACGTTGATCTTAATCCGCCATGCAAAATCAGATTGGGGCGATGCAGGGTTAGATGACCATGACCGCCCCCTCAATGCCCGCGGAATAGAGGATGCACCGCGCGTTGGAACATGGCTTGAGGCGCAGGGGTATCGGCCTGATCACGTGCTTTGCTCGACCGCAACCCGTGCTGTCGATACATGGGCGGCGATTTCTCGATGCTTGAGCGGTGCGGAAATCGAAGTTTCTTATACACGCGCGCTCTATCTCGCGATGCCGCCTGATATGCTGAATGTCATCAGGGCCAGTGAGGGCCACACATTGGCCGTCATCGGGCATAATCCCGGTATTGGTAGCTTGGCGCGCTCGCTGGTGGCGACACAGCCCCAACACGAGAAATTCACCCGCTACCCTACAGCCGCGACCTTGGTCGTGGACTTTAACGCAACATCTTGGGCCAACATAGAAATAGGCGCGGGGGTTGCCCGCGCCTTTATCACACCGCGTGACTTGCCCTAAGCGGGATCAGTGACCCAAGATTTGGCTCAAGAACAGCTTGGTGCGGTCATTTTGCGGGTTGGTGAAGAACGGCTCAGGCTCGTTTTGCTCAACAATCTGGCCTGCATCCATAAAGATCACGCGATTGGCAACCTGACGGGCAAAGCCCATCTCGTGGGTCACGCAGAGCATGGTCATACCTTCTTCAGCCAATTGGATCATCGTATCCAAAACTTCCTTGATCATCTCAGGGTCAAGTGCCGATGTCGGTTCGTCAAACAGCATGATACGCGGACGCATACAGAGGCTGCGCGCGATGGCCACACGCTGCTGCTGACCCCCTGACAGCTGCCCTGGATATTTATGCGCTTGATCGGGGATTTTCACCTTCTCAAGGAAATACATTGCCGTTTCTTCGGCCTCTTTCTTGGGCGTCTTGCGCACCCAAATTGGGGCCAATGTGCAGTTTTCCAAAATGGTCAAATGCGGAAACAGGTTGAAATGCTGAAAGCACATCCCGACCTCGGAACGGATTTTGTCAATGTTCTTGAGGTCATTTGACAGCAATGTGCCATCCACAGTGATGGAGCCCTTTTGATGCTCCTCCAATGCATTGATGCAGCGGATCAGCGTAGATTTCCCCGAGCCAGATGGCCCACAGATGACGATACGTTCGCCGCGGTTCACAGTGAGGTTGATGTCCCGCAAAACATGGAACGAACCATACCATTTGTTCATATCGCGAATTTCAACCGCCACCTCATCGGTGACTTTCATCTGCGAACGGTTGATCTCACGATCTTGGATGGAGGGGGTGGCTTCACTCATATCGGCCTCTCCTTAATGACGATCTGTTGCGAGCTTGCGCTCAAGATATTGCGAATAGCGGGACATCGCGTAGCAAAACACAAAGAAGCAAAGCCCGATGAAGATGAACAATTCCCAGTAAATCCCATTCCATTCGGTCGTGGCGCGGATCGCGTTAGACAAACCGATTGGGTCAAGCAGACCGATGAACACCACGAGGGTTGTGTCTTTGAACAAACCTATAAACGTGTTCACGATGCCCGGAATTGAGATTTTCAAAGCCTGAGGCAGGATGATCAAGCGCATGGATTGCCAGTAATCCAAGCCCAGACTATCTGCCCCCTCATATTGCCCACGTGGCAGAGCAGCCAAACCACCGCGCACAACCTCGGCCATATAGGCAGCGGCAAAGAGCGTGACCATGATAATCACGCGGAGCATCAGGTCAAAATTCGTTCCAGGCGGCAGGAAGTAGTTCAACAAAAGCGATGCCGTGAACAGCCACACAATCAACGGAACGCCACGGATCACCTCAATAAAGATCACCGAGAATTTGTTGATGATGAACAAATCAGACTGACGCCCAAGCGCCAGCAAAATCCCAAGCGGCAAAGACAGAACAATTCCCGTGATCCCGATGATCAGCGCCAACATGAACCCGCCGAAATCCTTGGATTGGATATTTTCAATTCCAATGGGCAAGATGCCATCGGCCAGTCCCGTTAGTGGGGCAACCCCAAAGCGCCAATAGATCAGCGGCACAAGGATGCTCGCCACGATGCCCGCCAAAGCCCCGAATTGCCGTGTGATCTGGCCATAGGCCAACCATGCCAAAACAAAGCCCAGAGCCGTCAGGATTGGCCCCCAAATCGACCCGCCCCATAACAGCCAGTAGCAAATGAAGGGCGACACGGCGGAGAAGATCGCCAATTTGCGGCCACCAAAGTTAAACATCACCGGCGCAACGGCGATGAAAAACACAATCAAAGCCACAACAGGGCGCCAATATGCATCGGCGGAGTAGAACCCAAAGAGAAGTTGGTTCCAACGCTCACTCAAGACGGCCCAACAGGCGACATTGCGACCATCGGCGTAAAGCGCGTCACGCACCTCACGGCATTCACTCAGTGAATTTGCAGTCCAAATGCCATAGGCGAACCATTGGAAAACATGGCTGACCACCCAATAAATCGCGACCAAAGACAGAATTGTTAGGATTGTATTGAGCGGGCCAGAGAACAGGTTTTCACGCACCCATTTCACCACGCCCGCTTCCGAGACAGGCGGGGCCTGCTCGGGCAGCATCTCGGTGCGCACATAAGAAACGGAGCTATTCGCAGAATTTGCCATCTCAGCGCTCCTTCAACTTAACGGCGTTGTTGTAGACATTCATCACGCCCGAAATGATTAGGGATGTGACCAAATAAAAGACGCCCAAGAGGAGCATCCCTTCAAGCTCGCGGCCTGTTTGGTTGATCGTGATCCCACCCAAGGTAGACCGCACATCCATATAACCCACAGCAATCGCCAAGGAGGAGTTCTTGGTCAGGTTCAGATATTGCGAAATCAGGGGTGGGATGATCACGCGCAAGGCCTGCGGCAGGATCACCAAATTCATTGTGCGGTTGGGGCGCAGGCCCAAGGCAAAGGCTGCTTCGGTTTGCCCGCGTGACACCGCCAAAATCCCTGAGCGCACAATCTCTGCGATGAACGCACCCGTGTAGAGCGACAACGCAAACCACAAGGCAATCAGCGAGTTGCGCACCTGGAGGCCGCCCGTAAAGTTGAACCCACCCAATTCAGGCAACTGCAGCGTGACTGGCCCGCCCAGAATGAAGTAGAAAATAACCGAAGGCACAAAGAACAAAGCCGTAGAAATCCAGAACACAGGCAGGATTTGACCCGTTGCCTCTTGTTTTTTGCGCGCATAGCGGCGGAAAGCCCAAATGGCAAAGAGTGAAGCAAAAAAGACTGCAACAAGCAGGGTTGAGCCCTCACCCCAAATCGGACGCGGGATAAAGATACCGCGATTTGTAATCGCGATACTGTCGAACAGCATCATGGACGCGTCCCCACCTTCGCGGAAATCGCGCGGCTGTGGGGTGGCTTCGGTCATGACGGCGAAGATCACAAGGATCCACAACAGCAACGGTACATTGCGGAACCCTTCCACATAAACCGTCATCAAACGCGCTACGATCCAGTTTTTCGAAAGACGCAAAACGCCTGCTATCACGCCGATAATCGTGGCAAGAATACAGCCCAGAAAAGCGACAAGCAGCGTGTTAAGTATCCCAACAATCGCAGCGCGGCCATGGGTGCTGTCGTTGGAATATTCGATCAAGCGCTGGTTGATATCATAGCCTGCGCGCGATCCCAAAAATCCAAAATCAAAATCTTTACCAAGTTCAGATAGGTTTTGAACCGTGTTCCAGCCAAGCTGCCAAAGAAAGGCCATTATGATGATAAAAGCAAATACTTGAATCGTCATTGAGCGATAACGACGATCGTAAATCAACTGCCCCAAGCGGAAAGGTTCAGAACTTGGATCCGGTATCAAAGCCATGGCGGAATCCTGTCATTAAATCAGCTTAAAAGATTTTAGTGCGGCACAAATGGGTCGCAACAGGTTCAACTTAATTTTGGTTATTAGAATAGAAGAAGGGCGCGGGTATGCCGCGCCCTTCATATGCTCGGAGTTTAACGGAATGGTGGGCTGTAAAGCAAGCCGCCATCAGTCCACTGCGCATTCAAACCACGCGCCAATCCGATTGGAGTGCTTTCGCCAATGTTCTGCTCAAATATTTCGCCATAGTTACCCACAGCTGCAATAACATTTGCGAATGCATTGTCTTCAAGACCTAGCATGCCACCAAGGCCATCTTCTAGACCAAGAAGGCGGTTGATTTCTTTATTGGCATTGGAGTTTGCAGCTAGTTCCGCTACGTTCGCAGAGGTAACACCCAGCTCTTCAGCAGTAATGAGTGCATTGAGCGTCCAGCGCACAATGTCACCCCACTCGTGGTCACCGTGACGAACAAGTGGCCCAAGGGGCTCTTTGGAGACAATTTCTGGTAGAACAACATGCGCACTCGGATCTTCAAAGGTTGCACGAGTTGCAGCCAGGCCAGAAGCGTCTGTGGTGTAAACGTCACATGCGTTGGCGAGATACTGCTGCTGCGCTTCAGCGTTTGTTTCGATTGGCACGGGCTCGTAGCTCATGTTGTTCGAAGAAAAGAAGTCAGCCAAGTTCAACTCAGTGGTTGTACCAGTTTGGATACATACGGTTGCGCCATCGAGCTCAAGAGCTGAAGATACACCAAGTGATGCAGGAACCATAAAACCCTGACCGTCATAATAGTTCACACCTGTGAACTCAAACTTTAGGTCAACGTCACGGCTGAAGGTCCATGTGGTGTTACGTGCCAACATATCAACTTCGCCAGAGGCCAACGCGGTGAAGCGGGTCTGACCGGTAGTTGGAACAAATTCAACCGCCATTGGGTCGCCAAACACAGCTGTTGCAACGGCACGGCATACCGCAACATCAAAGCCTTCCCACTCTCCGCTAGCATTTGGTTCTGCGAAGCCTGTGAGACCTGTGGTCACACCACAGTTCAGGCTGCCACGCGCTTTAACCTCATCAAGGGTCGACGCTTGGGACATACCCGCAGCCATACCAGCAACTGCCAGCGTAGCTAGGACTACAGATTTTTTCATGTTTACCTCTTCCTATTGGACCGCCCTTTTGGGCTGTTTCCTCAATGGCCGTAAGACCACCTTCATGTCAGTGGCCCGCAGAAGCGAGCCAGTGCCGCTTAATTGGGCAAATATACCGCCCAAGGTCAAGGCTTGAAGCTAGGTTTACGAAACGTAAAGCCTAACTTTATAGCAGCCGTTCGTGGGATGCTTGCTGCTTGGGCA
>Ga0181557_1001409_pt1 | contig 27307 bp, 24 predicted proteins | sample 011ome_23_FD_148632 | JGI IMG/M metagenome (GOLD analysis project Ga0181557, IMG submission 148632) | Coastal salt marsh microbial communities from the Groves Creek Marsh, Skidaway Island, Georgia - 011506CT metaG (spades assembly) | ecosystem: Environmental > Aquatic > Marine > Intertidal zone...
TGAGATCCAGACCCCGCTTACAGATCTCTTCAAATTCTTCCTTGTTATAGGCTATGCCACCACCACTGCCACCCATGGTGAAAGAGGGCCGGATAATACATGGAAAGCCAAGTAAATCCTGGGCCTTATAGGCATCTTCCATGCTACGGGCAATGTAATGCTTGGGCGTTTCAAGACCAATGGCGACCATGGCGTTGTCAAACAGCTCCCTGTCCTCGGCCTTATCGATGGCTTCCTTTTTAGCCCCGATCAGCTCAACACCATATTTTTTCAGCACGCCTTCACGATCCAGGTCCAGTGCGCAATTCAGTGCGGTTTGCCCCCCCATGGTTGGAATAATGGCATCCGGGCGCTCTTTCTCAATAATCTTCTCAACAGTGCGCCACTCTACCGGCTCGATATAGGTAGCATCAGCCATGCCAGGATCGGTCATGATGGTGGCCGGGTTCGAGTTCACCAGAATAATCCGGTAGCCTTCTTCTCGAAGCGCCTGACAGGCCTGGGCACCTGAATAATCAAACTCGCAGGCCTGACCAATAACAATCGGGCCGGCACCAATTATGAGAATACTTTTAATATCAGTTCTTTTTGGCATGATAAATTACAGTCTTTTCCTTGTTTCTAGTCGGCCTTACTTGCTTGCTGCTTGCATCAACTCAATGAAATGATCAAATACCGGCGCTATATCATGGGGCCCGGGACTGGCTTCAGGATGTCCCTGAAAGCCGAATGCAGGTTTATCAGTGCGGTGAATGCCCTGCAATGAACCGTCGAAAAGTGATTTATAGGTAGCGGTGACGTAATCAGGCAGACTTTCTTCATCAACCGCAAAGCCATGGTTCTGGCTGGTGATGAATACCTTGTTTGACTCAAGAGACTGTACCGGATGGTTTGCGCCATGATGGCCCAGTTTCATTTTTACAGTTTTCGCGCCACTGGCCAATGCCAGTAGCTGGTGTCCCAGACAGATCCCGAATATCGGCATATCCGTTTCCAGGATCTCCTTGATAGCATTAATGGCGTAGTCGCAGGGTTCAGGATCACCCGGTCCATTGGACAGAAAAACGCCATCTGGCGACATTGCCAGCACTTCACTGGCAGGCGTCTGCGCAGGGACAACGGTAACCTTACAGGAACGATCAGTCAGCATTCTGAGAATATTTCTTTTCACCCCGAAATCATAGGCAACTACATGAAACCGCCCTTCCTGATCAGGCTTGCGGTGCCCTTCATTGAGGTCCCAGGAGCCTTCTTCCCAGGAATAGGACTCCTGACAACTCACTACTTTCGCCAGATCCATTCCCACCAGACCGGGAAAATCTTTCGCAGCAGCCAGCGCCAACTCTCTATGCGCGCCATTCTTTTCGAGTTCAGTATCGAGCTCGCCACCGGCAATAATGCAGCCATTGAGTGGCCCATGATCGCGCAGGATGCGAGTCAACCTGCGGGTATCAATTTCCGCGATGGCGACCACATTGCGCTGTTTCAGAAATTCACTTAAGGATTGCTCGTTACGGAAATTACTCGCCAGCATAGGCAGGTCACGAATTACCATCCCTGAGGCCCAGACTTTTTCTGATTCATCATCCTCGGCGGTGGTGCCGGTATTCCCGATATGAGGATAGGTAAAAGTTATAATCTGCTGGGCATAGGAAGGATCGGTAAGGATCTCCTGATAACCACTCATAGCAGTGTTGAATACCACTTCACCGGTGGCTTGACCCTCAGCACCAATGGCTATTCCCTGAAACAGGGATCCATCTTCCAGGGCCAGTATGGCGGGTTTATAGTGCATATTCTCCTCGTTAGGCTATCGGGCTTTTCATTTTTCATCTGCGGGCCGAATTCAGCTCGAAGAAAGCTTCAACCAGTAAAACTGGCTGAAATAGTTAGTGAAAAATAGAGAATTCAGGACACCTGAAAAACGGTTGTGAAAAAGTCAAAAAAAAGCGGAATAGGCAAACCTATTCCGCTTTTCTCAATTCTTTTTCAGCAAACTTTTCAGAATGTCCAACCGTTTAAGTGTCTTCATACTGAACAAGGATTGTATGAAAAACTGGCACCTCTTGTCCATGTAAGAAAGGATATTTTTGCAAAAAGATCGGATATTGCCAGCTGGATTTCCAGGAAAGATCCAATTAAAGACTTAGCACGTCCTGCATATCATACAAACCGGATTCCTTGTCCTGCAACCAAAGCGCCGCCCTGACTGAGCCGGTGGCATAATTCATGCGGCTGCTGGACTTGTGGGTAATCTCAACGCGCTCGCCTTCCCCGGCAAACATCACGGTGTGATCTCCCACAATATCACCGGCACGAATGGACTCAAAACCGATTGTCAGGCCATCACGCTCGCCAATATTGCCTTCGCGCCCATAGACGGCTACATCATCGAGGTTTCGCCCGAGAGCATCGGCAACCACTTCGCCCATTTTTAACGCTGTTCCAGAGGGAGCATCTTTTTTATGGCGATGATGCGCTTCTATTATTTCCACATCACTATCCTCACCGATAACTTTTGCCGCCTGTTCCAGTAATTTCAGACAAAGATTAACCCCAACACTCATATTGGGCGCAAAGACAATGGGGATCTGCTTACTTGCTTCTGCGATAGATGCTTTCTGCTCATCCGAGAAACCGGTTGTACCAATGATTATCTTCTTCTTACCTGAGAGGCAAAATTCCAGATGCTTCATGGTGGCAGCGGGACTGGTGAAATCAATAAGCACGTCGAAGTCTTCCAGGGTTTCACCGAGATCATCAACGGCATAGACACCCAATGGCGGCAGTCCACACAAGCTGCCAACTTCTTCTTCAATGCTGGGGCTGTTATGGCGAACAGAGGCTGCACCAAGGCTTACTCCCTCGGTTTTGCTGATAGCCTCAACAATGGTTTTTCCCATTCGACCGGCAATACCGGCCACGGCAATTCTTAACATAGTGACTTCCGAAAATAACTCTTATCAGGCTCTGGGATCAGGACTTTAATGCATCGACAAAACTTTTCACACCATCAAACCAGCTGGATTTTTTTGGTGACTGCTTTTTGCCATGACTTTCATGTATTTCCTGAAATTCTGCAAGTAATTCTTTTTGCCTTTTGGTCAGATGCACCGGGGTCTCAACCACAACCCGACATAGCAGATCACCTGGCGCTCCACCACGTACCGGAGTAACGCCTTTATTGCGCAGACGGAAAAGCTTTCCTGTTTGTGTTTCCGAAGGGATTTTAAGCTTCACTTTGCCTTCCAGTGTCGGCACTTCAAGCTCTCCACCAATGGCAGCGTCAACAAAACTAATGGGGATTTCGCAATGCAGGTTACTGCCGTCGCGAACAAAGATGGCATGCTCTTTCACCGCAATCTGAACATACAGATCTCCTGGAGGCCCGCCATGAATTCCAGCTTCGCCTTCGCCGGTAAGCCGAATTCTGTCGCCATCATCAACGCCAGCCGGCACTTTCACAGAAAGCGTCTTGGTTTCCTCGACATTTCCACGACCGTGACAAATATGACAGGGATCCTTGATGGTTTTTCCTGCACCTTGACAGCGAGGGCAGGTTTGCTGCACAGAGAACGGCCCCTGACGCATACGCACCTGCCCCATGCCATTACAGGTAGCACAGTTTTCCGGTGTTGTGCCTTTCTTGGCCCCGCTGCCGTCACAGGTTTCACAAAGGGTCGTCGTGGGAATACGAATTTTGACTTCAGTGCCACGCACTGCATCTTCAAGGCTCAGGGCCAGGGTATAACTCAGGTCTGCACCGCGCTGAACATGACTCCGGCCACGGCCGCTACCGCCAAAAATATCACCGAAAATATCACCAAAGATATCACCGAAGCCCTGCGCACCTGCACCACCGCCCTGAGCACCAACACCGGCATGGCCAAACTGATCATAAGCGTTGCGCTTTTCCGCATCACTAAGGACTTCATAGGCCTCGTTGGCTTCCTTGAAAAGCGTTTCAGACTCATCATTACCAGGATTACGATCCGGATGATGCTTCATGGCAATACGACGATAGGCCTTCTTTAATTCAGCACTATCCGCACCCCGTTCAACACCCAGAACTTCGTAGTAATCTCTTTTATCCATACTAAACCCAAATACGAAAAAACTAACGTGAGCTATAGCCCACGTTAGTCTTGTCAGTTAGCGTAAAAAGCTCGAAGTTAAAAACGTATTATTTTTCGTCTTCTTTGACTTCTTCGAACTCGGCATCGACAGCATCGTCGTCACCGGAAGATGATTCACCAGCATCTGCAGACGGTCCTTGCGCACCTTCAGCAGAGGCTTGCGCTTCTGCATACATGCGCTGAACCAGACCACTGGAGGAATCCGTCAGGTCTTTGGTTTTGGCTTCTATCTCTTCCAGACTGTCACCTTTCAGGGCTTCTTCCAGAGCAGTAATAGCGGCTTCAATTTTTTCTTTCTCCTGGGCTTCCACCTTGTCGGCAGCTTCTGTCAGAGTCTTTTTCGTGGCATGAACAAGACCATCTGCCTGATTGCGAGCCGTGATCAGCGATTCAAATTTCTTATCCTCGGCAGCATGAGACTCGGCGTCCTGCACCATCTTTTCGATTTCTTCATCAGATAATCCACTGGAGGCCTTGATGACAATGGACTGCTCCTTGCCAGTGGCAACATCCTTGGCAGACACATTGAGAATACCATCGGCATTCAGGTCAAAGCTGACTTCAATCTGCGGCATGCCTCTGGGTGCTGGCGGAATATCGGAAAGATCGAAACGTCCCAGCGACTTGTTCTGTGCGGCCTGCTTGCGCTCACCCTGAACCACGTGAATGGTCACTGCAGTCTGGTTATCATCAGCAGTCGAGAAGGTCTGTTTCTTGTTGCAAGGAATAGTAGTGTTCTTTTCGATCAGAGCACTGGCCACACCACCCAGAGTTTCAATACCCAGGGACAATGGCGTAACGTCCAGCAGCAATACATCAGTCACATCACCGGCAAGTACAGCCGCCTGAATAGATGCGCCCATTGCTACAGCCTCATCAGGATTAACATCCTTGCGGGCTTCCTTACCGAAAAACTCGGTCACTTTTTTCTGTACCAGCGGCATACGTGTCTGGCCGCCTACCAGAATAATGTCATTAATATCTGAAACACCCAGACCTGCATCTTCCAGAGCTGTCTTCAATGGCCCCAGTGTTCGCTCAACAAGCTCTTCCACCAGAGATTCCAGTTTCGAACGGGTGAGTTTCACCACCAGATGCTTTGGCCCACTGGCGTCTGCTGTAATGTAAGGCAGATTCACTTCTGTAGACTGGGCAGATGACAATTCAATCTTGGCTTTTTCTGCCGCCTCTTTCAGACGCTGCAGTGCCAGTGGATCATTATGCAGATCCATGCCAGAGCTTTTCTTGAATTCATCGGCCAGGAAATCAATCAGGCGCAGGTCGAAATCTTCACCACCCAGGAATGTGTCACCGTTGGTAGAGAGTACTTCAAAGGAATGCTCGCCATCTGTTTCAGCTATTTCGATAATGGAGATATCAAAGGTACCGCCACCAAGGTCATATACCGCAATAGTAGAGTCGCCACCTTTCTTGTCCATTCCATAGGCAAGCGCCGCCGCTGTTGGCTCGTTAATGATGCGCTTTACATCAAGGCCGGCAATTTTACCTGCGTCCTTGGTTGCCTGTCGCTGTGAGTCATTGAAATAGGCAGGAACAGTCACAACCGCTTCAGTTACCGGTTCACCCAGGTAATCTTCTGCAGTTTTCTTCATTTTCTTCAGTACCTGCGCAGAAATCTGCGGCGGAGCCATGGTTTCACCGCGGACTTCTACCCACGCATCACCATTATCTGCCTTGACGATCTTGTAAGGGACCATCTTGATATCTTTCTGCACAACCGGGTCATCAAACTGACGCCCTATCAAGCGTTTGATAGCAAACAGTGTGTTATCTGGATTGGTAACAGCCTGACGTTTTGCCGGCTGTCCCACCAAAGTTTCGCCATCTTCTGTATAGGCGATGATCGAGGGAGTTGTGCGATCACCCTCAGCGTTCTCAATTACCTTGGCTTTACCGCCTTCCATGATAGAAACACAGGAATTGGTTGTACCCAGGTCTATTCCTATAATCTTGCCCATAATGTTTTCTCTCCAGCTAAGCTTTCGCTTAAATATCTTTAATACCGTCTATATTGGCCCTGCATCAGATAATTCAAGACCTGAGAAGGCTTTATTTATAAATTTTTATCTCTTTTTATGTGTTTTGGACTATGCTTTTGAGCTCTTTGCCACCATCACCATGGCTGGGCGAATCACACGACCATTTAGCAGATACCCTTTCTGCACCACGGTAAGTACCGTATTGGGCTCAACATCATCATTTTCAACAATTGACATGGCTTCATGCTGTTGTGGATCGAAAGGCTCGCCCTGGGGATCCAGTTGCTCAATATTGTTCTTGATAAGGGTTTCCGCAAATCCTTTCAGGGTAAGCTCTACCCCTTCATACAAAGCCTTAACGCTTTCATCATCGGCATTGGTCACGGCCTGCAGCGCGCGTTCCAGGTTATCCATTACCGGCAACAATTCAGTGCCAAATTTCTCCAGGGCAAACTTGTGAGCTTTCTCCACATCCTGCTCACAGCGACGACGCATATTCTGAACCTCAGCCTGGGCCCTCAATACCATGTCATGCTGCTCAGCCAGAGCTGCGGCAACAGCCTCCTGGATAAGCTCATCGGTTTCACTGGAAACATCAGATGTCTCGCCATCGGTGCTGGAGTCTAAGTCTCCACCCGCTTCCAGAATCTCTTCATCCCTTGTTTCCCCATTTAGTTCATCAGGGGTTTTATCAGCGCCTTCACCTGCCATTTTGTTCCTCCAGCGTAGTTCATTTATACAGCGTCAGAATATGCTGGAATATGGGGGCAGCCAAGGGATTATCAAGGGCGAAAAATCAAACCCGAATTATTCTAAAAACTGTACTAACATCATGGTAACAACTCGCTATAATCAGACCATGCTGCAACAACTGACTATCAATAATTACGCCATCGTCGATAAGCTCGAAATTGAGCTTGCGGCAGGCATGACCGTCATCACGGGAGAGACCGGTGCAGGGAAATCCATTATGCTGGATGCCCTTGGCCTGGCCCTGGGCGATCGTGCGGATCGCGAGGTAATCCGGGGGGGCGCAGAGAGAGCTGATATCAGCGCCTGCTTCTTTCTGGACAAAAACCGGGAAGTCGCAAGCTGGCTCAAGGAAAATGATTTTGACCTGGCTGAGGATAACTGCATACTGCGCCGCGTGATTTCCCGAGATGGACGCTCCCGCGCCTATATCAATGGCCAACCCACCACACTGAACAATCTGCGTGACCTCGGTGAAATGCTCATTGATATCCACAGTCAGCATGAACACCAGTCATTATTGAAAACAGCTACTCACCAGCGTCTGCTTGATAACTATTGTGGACTGCATCAGGAAGCTGCTGAGGTGAAATCCCTGGCCACAAAATGGCGGCAACTTAATCAGGAACTGGAAGCTATTCGCAGCCGCGCAGAAGAATCCAATGCCCAGTACCAGTTACTGAGTTATCAGGTAAAAGAACTGGAGGAGCTGTCTCTGGGGGATGATGAGCTGGGCACTCTGGAAGAAGAACACAAAAAGCTAAGTCATGGCGAAGCCTCGATTCGGGTTAACCAGCAGGTGTTGGAACTGTGCAGTGAAAACGATGAATTCAATCTTGAACAAACTCTGAATAAAGCGATTTCCATGCTCCAGGACATCCCCTATACCAGTAAGCAGACCGATGAAGCCGGGGAGCTTCTCAATACTGCCCTGATTCAGATTGAGGAGGCCTCCTCAACCCTCAAGCATGCCATAGACCAGTTTGAACTGGACCCCCAGCGCCTGGAAGAAATAGACCAGCGCATGGGGCTAATTCATCAACTGGCTCGCAAACACCATGTGCCTGCCAATGAATTACCGGCCCTCACACGGAAATTAAGCGAAGACCTTGGCGGCCTGAGTGAAGCAGATGTGCAGATAAGCCTGATGGAGGAAGAACTGCAAAAGCTGAGTAAGCGTTATTCCGATCTTGCAGAAAAACTGAGTAAGACGAGAGCAAAAGGCGCCAAAAAACTCGCCTCTGAAATTAATGTCCAGCTTTCAACACTGGGGATGAATGCTGCCAGTTTCAGTGTTGCACTGACCAGCTTTAGTGATACCACACCGCGAACCAGCGGCCTGGAAGGAATCGAATTCCTGGTCAGCACTAATCCCGGGCAACCTCCACGACCTTTGGTTAAAGTTGCCTCCGGGGGCGAACTATCGCGCATCAGTCTTGCCATTCAGGTAGTCACTGCGGCAACCTCCACGATCCCGTCCCTGGTATTTGACGAAGTCGACGTAGGCATCGGTGGCGGCGTCGCCAAATCTGTCGGAGAACTCCTGCGCAAGCTGGGCGACAAGGGGCAGGTACTTTGCGTCACTCACCAGCCTCAGGTAGCCAGCCAGGGCCATCAACATTTGTATGTCAGCAAATCATCCGGAGAAGATTCCACGGCCACCCAATTACGCCTGCTCAACCAGAAAGAACGTATTGAAGAAGTTGCCCGTATGCTGGGGGGAGAGGAATTATCTGACCAATCCCTGGCCCATGCGGAAAAGATGATGGGATAACCCGATCACAAGTCACAAGTCACAAATCACAAATCACAAATCACAAATCACAAATCACAAATCACAAATCACAAATCACAAATCACAAATCACAAATCACAAATCACAAATCACAAAAAAGGCGACCAAATTGGTCGCCTTGTCGGATGCGTCCCTGCGGTCCTTATCCGACCACCAAAAAACCGTTGAAGCCTGAGAAATTGGTTGCTTGTCTCTTGCCTCTTGCCTCTTGCCTCTTCTTTACATTCACCTGCCGCCTCCCTGCACCGCCCACCTTTATCCTTTATCCTTTATCCTTTATCCTTTATCTTTTATCCGTTATTCCTGACATTTGGCACACAAACCATAAATATAAAGAGAATGATCAGATATGGTAAAGCCATGTTTATCCGCCGCCGCCTTTTGCTGTTTCTCGATAACTTCGTCGAAAAACTCTTCCACTTTTCCACACTTGGTACAGACAATGTGATCATGGTGGTCTTCAGGGGTCATTTCGAAGATGGAGTGGCCGCCTTCAAAATGATGCCGGGTAACAAGGCCCGCTGATTCAAACTGGGTAAGTACGCGGTAGACAGTGGCAAGGCCCACATCTTCATCGGCATCCCGCAGCGCCTTATAGACATCCTCGGCGCTCATATGGCGGGACTCCGCAGATTCCAGTATCTGCATTATTTTTACCCTTGGCAGGGTAACCTTCAGCCCCGCTTTACGTAATTCCTGGTTCTCTCCGGTCATTATGCTACTGCCTCTTCCTGACGATACTCTTGAATAATTCGCCACTTAACAAGATTGATGAGTTTCAGGTATTATGCCTTCTCCGGTTTTTATGTGAAAGGCTGAACACCCGTTGCGAATTTATAACCTGATCATCTTTGTGGTCTTTTCCCTACTGCTAAGTGGCTGCGGCAGCGTAACCTCGTTCGCTTTTCCCGGGGTTTACCGACTGAATATTCCCCAGGGAAATATTATTACCCAGGAAATGGTGGATCAGCTTCGCCCCGGCCTGACCAAACGTCAGGTCAATTTCATAATGGGAACACCTCTGGTAAAAGATACATTTGACCAGGACCGCTGGGATTACCTTTACAGCTTCCAGCCAGGCGGTGGCGAGCGCGTTCAGGAAAGGCTGACTGTATTTTTTGAGAATGATCAGCTGACTCATTTCTTTGGTGATTATGAGCAAACACCGGAAAACGAACAGTTTGGTAAAGTCAGCGCCTCAGAATCCAGCGACGAAATTTCTTCGTTCAATCAGTAATACCGACTCTTATCCCACCTCTCATCCCCACTATGCATTAATAAGCATCAGGGCATCATTTGCCGCTGCGTTTTTTTTGTACCCGATCCAGTCTCGCCTGCTTAGGATCCTTTAGCAGGTTGCGATAAATTTCAACGCGATCATTTTCTTTAACCACGTATTGCTCCGGTTTTGGCAGATCGATTCCATTTAACGGTCTGGAAAAAATTCCCATAGCTGCATCAGTGAAGTCGACGCCCGGAAATTTTTTATCAATTGCTGATTGTTTTACTGCCTCCAGTGCCGTGCAATCTTTTGCTACGCGAAGGCTGATTATCATTTGACGCTGCGGCAGTGCAAATGCCACTTCAACGTTAATCGTTTCTTCTTTCGATACTGCGCTGCTTAAGTGATCAGCCTTTACCATAGAGCACCTCGGCACGCTGACAAATGGCGTTCACCAGGTTTTTACTGGTGCTATCAAACAACTGCTTTAACGCCACATTCACCAGTCCAGAGGAAAACTCAAACTCCATCTTCAAACTTATTTTGCAGGCGGCATCACTCAGGGCATCAAAACACCAGGTCGCATCAAAATGTTTAAAAGGCCCTTCTTTCAGCGCCATCTGCATACTTTTATCAGGGACAAGTGTATTAGACGTAGTAAATCCGTAACGTAGCCCCGCCTTTCCCAGCACCAGACGTGCGGTTACCTGGGTTTCCTTTTTTGAAAGTATTTCAGCTTCAAGGCAGCCGTCCATAAAATCAGGATAGGATTCAATATCATTGACCAGGTCAAATAACTGGCTGGCGCTATAGGGTAGCAAGGCACTTTGATTAATTGTGGTTAGTGACATCAGAGACCGTGTTTGTCAGAAACCAAACAGGTTATGGGCAAAATAAATGCGCGAAACATTATTGGCAAACACTGCAAGCAGGATTACCGGAATAAATGTTCCCAAAGAAATACCAATATATTTTTCCAGCAAGGAATTCGAATAAGCGCCATCTTCAAGAGATACCTCTTCATGCAAACGATGCTTTTTCCAGCGATAACAAACAAATAAACAAACCATGAAACCCATCAGTGGCAGAATGGTTTCGTAGAACACATCGTAGATCAGATCAAAAAATGATTTATTGAGACCGCCATAGCTGAGAAAGCTGGTAAAAAAATCACTCATACCAAAGGACACTGTGGTGATCACAATGAATATGCTCATAAACCCGGCAATAATGGCACAGGCCTCACGTCTGGATTTATCTTTTTCATCCATCAGGTAGGCAATAGGAATTTCCGTAATCGAAACCAGAGAAGTCAGTGCGGCAAAAAACACCAGAGTAAAAAACATGGTGGAGACCACGCTGGCACCAAAGTAACCAACAAAACCCTGCAGCGACAAAAACACCTGGGGCAGATAGCTAAACATCAAAGAGATACTACTGTCGGAAAGTTCATCCGCATTCACAGAAGGATCAATGGCAAATACCGCCGGAATAACCAGCAAGCCGGCAAAGAAAGCTACACCGGTATCGGCAATTGCTACCAACCGCGTTGAACTGACCATTTTTTCTTTTTTACTAAGGTAGGAGCCATAGGTAATCAGAATACCCATTCCCAGTGAAAGCGAGAAAAACCCATGATTCAGCGCAGAATTAATCACACCACTGTCAATTTTGGAAAAATCCGGAATCAGGTAAAACACCAATCCCGCAGCAGCATTGTCCAGGGTAAGGACGAAACCGATAAGCAAAATCATCATTATAATTAAAGTCGGCATAATGATTTTTGCTGCGCGCTCAATACCGTCATTGACTCCGCGTGCCAAAATATAAAACAGTGCGGCCATCAGAGGAGCGAGATAGGCAAACATAACCGGTGAACTGACAGTCTCAGAAAAAGTATTCGGGTCGGCCAGCATGGACAGATTGCCTATGGCGGACTGCAGCATATAGATCAGGATCCATACTGTAATGACGATATAGAACACACCAATAAAGAAAGGCGTGATGAGCCCAAGCCCGCCAACCATGCGCCAGGGTTTGCTGCCGTCGGAAAGCGCATGAAAGGCGCCCACAGGGCTTTTCTGGGAGGCGCGTCCCATGGCAATTTCAGCGAGCATGACGGGAAAACAAACGAAGGCAATAAACAGGACATAAATCAGCAGAAACGCGCCACCACCATTCTTCGACGCCATCACCGGAAACCCGACCAGATTACCAATACCGACGGCAGAACCTGCAGACGCCAGGATGAAACCCAGTTTTGAACTGAACTGACCTCTCAAAACCGACATCAATACCCCCTGTTTTTTAATCACTTAGCTAATCGAAAAAGAGTGTACCAGAATTCAGCAAAGACTCTGATAGGCAGAGCAGGTTATGGCGCCTATAATGGCACCCCATGGCCAAAGCAAAGAAAAGTAAAACTTCTGACAACACCATTGTCGTTAACAAGAAAGCCAGACATGACTATTTTCTGGGTGACAGTTATGAGGCAGGTATTGCCCTGCTCGGCTGGGAAGTCAAAAGCCTGCGCGAGAAAAAAGTTCAGTTAGTGGATAGTCACGTCATCATTAAAAATGGCGAAGCCTACCTGCTGGGTGCCCAGATCAATCCCCTGGACACCGCCAGCAGCCATATTGTTGCCGATCCCACCCGCACCCGAAAATTACTTTTGCATGCTAAAGAACTGGCCAGGATTTTTGCAGCGATTCAGCAAAAGGGTAATACCTGCGTGTGCACCAAGCTATACTGGAAAAGTCATCTGGTGAAATGTGAGATTGTTCTGGCCAAGGGTAAACAGGATCATGATAAACGCGCCAGTCTCAAGGAAAGAGAATGGAATCTCGAAAAGCAACGTACAGTCAGAACGGGCAACCGCTGAAGGCTCTTTATAAAACCGCTGAAGGCTCTTTATAAAACCGCTGAAGGCTCTTTATAAAACCGCTGAAGGCTCTATTGCCCGGCTAATTCGCGGTAAAGGCCTGGCAGGAAGCGCCCCGGATCACCCCAAGTGGCGTCAAACTCGGCAGTAGGATTGGCGGCAAGTACGGCATCCAGATCCATATCCCGGGAAATCATCTGGCTTACCCGGTCCCTCACAACCTTGACCATATCAATATAGGCCTGAACATCTGCGCGACCGGTCACTATGCCGTTGCCGGCAATAAACTGCGTATTGTTATCAGCAAGTGCCAGCGCCATTTCATTGCCAGCTACAAACCCCTCGATAGATCCACCGGCCAGTACCGGATAGCGTTCCGGACTATAGAGATCACCCAGGTGAATAACATTGGACTGCTGATAATGAACCATGAGATTGCCGAGGGAATGGGCCGGTTGCGCATGAATAATCGCCACCGTTTCACCATCAAAATAGAGAGTCATGCTGGAGCCATCTGACAGCACAATATCCGGCCAGGCTGCTTCCGGGGCTGGCGGTCCGCCACGCTGCCCCGCCATGAGCACGCGGCGCACCTCTTCATGGGCGATGATGACAGCGCCGCTCTCACCAAAACCTGCATTACCATCGGTGTGATCAGGATGTACATGCCCGTTGATCAGGTACTCGACATCGCCACCGGAAATTTCCCGAACCATGCCACGAATAGCATCAGCCAGCTCAGGACGTTTACTGTCTACCATGAGGGCGCGTCTATCCCCTGCCAGCACACTGATATTGGCATAGCCACCACCGCTCAGCATCCAGACATTGCCGCTGACATGCTCCATCTGCAACTCAGCCTGGGCAGATAAAGTCAGTGGAAAAAGACAATAAAAGAGGACGCTTAACCAGCGTGCTCTGCTCAATAAATAAGCCATCATTTGGTCGTACCCTTGTCTATTTGATTCAGCGTTAATTGTGATCGCTCAGACTTCCAGTCTATCCGTGCTATTGCCAAAGGATTCCCGGTGTATGCCGAATTTATCCATTAGTCCCAGGTATAGATTTGCCAGCGGCGTATGGTCTGCAAACTTCAGGTGTCGTCCACCTTCAAGCATGCCACTGGCGCCACCTACCAGTAGAATAGGCAGCGGATCAAAATTATGTTCATTGGCATCACTCATGCTGCTGCCATATAGAATCATGGAATGGTCCAGCAGACTGCCATCGCCGTCAGGTGTGGCGGCCAGTTTGTCAAAGAAGCCCTTGAGCACACTGATGTGATAATTATTAAGGACGGCAAACTGGTCCTTGTTTTTCTGTTCATTGGAATGATGCGAGGCATTATGAAAACCTTCATTGACGCCGCTACGTGGGTAGCGCACGTTACTGCCTTCCCCCGCCATCATCAGCGAAGAGATGCGGGTAATGTCAGACTTGTATGCCAGCACCTGCAGATCAAACATCAGATTGATATGATTTTCAAAGCCGCTGGGAATGCCAGCTGGCGCATCTGGAACTTCCAGGGATTCCGCCGACAACCTGGCATCTATCAGGGCGACACGACGTTCAATTTCACGCACCTCTTCCAGGTATTCATTTAACCTGACCTGATCGGCTCTGGGCAGCTTGAGGTTCAGGCTGGCAACATCTTCACGTATAGAGTCCAACAGACTTGCCGACTGTCGTCGTCTTTCCCTGCGCTCGGTATCGGTAGTGCCATCCCCGAACAGTCTTTCAAAAACCAGTTGCGGGTTATTTTCCATCGGCAGTGCAAGTGACGGGGTTTTCCAGGACAGGGAGGAGCGATAGGAACAGGTAAAGTTGACATCGCCACAGGTGTTATTGGAAGGCTCGATGGCCAGTTCGACTGATGGCAAGGGTGTGTCCTGACCCAATTCATCGGCCATCACCTGATCAATGGATTTGCCGACAAAGGCGCGATCACCAGCGACGGGATGGGCAGCAGTGAGGAAGGCAGCAGCAGCACGCTCATGATTCTGTGCACCGCCACTATCCTCCCCCTCTTCCGGTCCAACCGGTGCATTCGCCAGGCCACTAATGATAGTCATCTGACTACGGTAATCTTCAAGGGGTTTCAGGATAGGGGTAAAAGCAAAATCTTTACCTGTTTTTTCAGGTGTCCAGTACGCCATCGTGGCACCATGGGGAATATAAATATAGCCCATACGGGGTGCTGGATTGGCAGCGGTCTGGGCAAGTGCGGTGTGTGCCGGAATCATGGAATCCAGCAAGGGTAAAGCAATGGCTGTACCTGCTCCCCTTAACAGGGTGCGGCGTGACAGGTGTTTTTTGCTAATAAACATGTGACTCTCCGGAATCAATCAATAGTCGCCGTGCTTCCTACATTTCTCGATACAGATTATTGCTAGTACTATAAACCTAGCGCCCGGCAGTCTCCAGCGCGCTTTCATTTTTAGTGCGTCGGGTAAAGGCATCACTCAAGGCGATTTCCTGCACCAGGGCGCTGAAACGGAAATCGCTATCTTCTGCACGCCGCACAACCTCACGCACTGATGGCATATCGTAATACTCCACCTTTCTGCCCAGCGCATAAGTCATCAGTTTTTCGATAAAATTTTCTACGAACAAGTCGCTACGTGCCATCAGGACATCGAACAGCCCTTCCGGCCCATCAATATCGGTACCATCCCAGAAAGTCGCTGCGGTATTAACCGGGATGCCGCTGGTCTGCTCGCGGAACTTGCCAATAGCATCAAAATTTTCCAGAGCAAAGCCAATAGGATCCATCATGTTGTGACAGGACGCACAGGCGGGATCAACGCGGTGTTGTTCCAGACGCTGGCGCAGGGTAGTCGGGGCGTCTCCTGCCGCGGCAGTTTCTTCAAGATTGGTTTCCACTCCCGGTGGTGGTGGCGGTGGTGGCGTTCCCAGCAGATTCTCCATTATCCAGGCTCCTCGAATTACCGGTGAAGTGCGATTTGGTGCCGAAGTGATAGTGAGTATGCTGCTGTGCCCCAACAACCCATGTCGTCCGGTTCCCGCCAAATTCACTTTCCGAAAATGGCTGCCACGAATATTGGGAATACCGTAATGTCGCGCTAGCCGCTCATTTACGAAACTATAATCAGCAGTAAGCAGCTCAATCACCGGACGATCTTCAAGGATTACTGTTTCCAGTAACAATTCAGTCTCACGGCGCATTGCCACTTGCAGGCTACCATCAAAATCCTGCGCCGTTGGATTCACGCTATTGAGTTGTCGCAGGGACAACCATGAGGCCGCAAAATTCTTCACCAGTGAGTCCGCTTTGGGATCGCTGAGCATTCTTTGTATTTGTTGCTCCTGAACCTTGCTGTCTGCAAGAGCGCCTGACTTCGCTGAGGCCAGCAACTCTTCATCAGGAATACTGCTCCAGATAAAAAATGACAATCTTGATGCCAGTTCATAAGGCTGAAGCTGGTAATTCTGTCCGACATTGATTCCTTCGGGCTCGCTTTCAAAGCGGAAAACAAACATCGGATCGACGAGAATACGTGCCAGGGCATATTGAATGCCGGTATCAAAATCCCGCAGTTCACGACCATCCCGATAAAAAGCCAACAGCGTATCCATGGCACGTTCGCTCACCGGTCGCCGGTAAGCCTTGTATGCCAGGTTTTCCAGTATCTGCCTGGCGCAGGGTTCTTCTGCTGAAACACTGGCAGGAATGCAGCTGAAAATTGCCTGACGACTGGGGGTGTCTCCAGGTCCGGAGGCATTAAGTGGTCCATTGACAGATACCGCACGCACCGAGGTACTGTTCGACCAGACCGTATGCAAATCATCCACGCCGCGGGGTGACTGGGTTTGTACAAAGGCCGCTTCTATTGAGTGGGGACCGGCGCTTATATCAAGCCTTATCTGACTGGAGGCTCCGGCAGGAAATAAAGCAACGCGTTCGCCATCGATAACCAGTTCAACCGGATCTTCTATGCCGACAGGGTCGAGGGAGAAAGCGGCGTTGGCACCAGTGCGACTGATGCTGAATTCATATTCTGCATCCAGTGGAAAAACATGCTCGAAAGCCGCGCCACCTCGGGTGCCCAGCGTAATACCTTCCAGATGTGCTGACTGATCCTGGCGATCTGCCCGATAGGTATCGGTTCTGGCACTGGCAGTCATATCGCCTACAGCGAGACGGCTGACCTTGTTCGCGGCAGAAATATAGGACTGCATCAGGGCCGGAGAGACACTCAAGGCACTGGCGATATTATCGAAACCTTCACTGGAATTATCAGCGGGAAAAATCTCCGCTGCATCTATCGGCAAGGCAAGCAGATCACGAATGGCGTTCTGGTATTCAGTGCGATTCATGCGATGTAGCAGCGGCGCACCGGTATTGGGACTATCACTCCAGGCACTATCAATGGCGTGGGCCATATCAGCAACAAATGCCTGCACTTCATTATTATCTGGTCGTTCTTTGCCCAGCGGCGGCATCATGCCGGCCTTGAGTTTCAGCAGCACCTTTTCCCAGGTCTCTGCATCACTTAACAGATCGTTTATATCCAGCAAGTCAAAGGCAAGACCACCAGCGAAATCATCAAAGTTATGGCATTCACTGCAATAGTTTTCAAGCAGTTGCTGATGCTCAGGCTCAACGGCATCGGATTGTCCGTAGAGCGTATTGGTCAGACACAAAAACATTAACGCCATACCAGGCAAGCGCTGCTTTTTTAAAGACACCCGGGACTTTTTCATATTAATGCTCATAGGCTATACCAGCCTCATCCATCAGCGCCTTTAACAGGGCAATAGTTTCAGGTTTTTGTTCTGCGCCTACAGCAGCAAGGAAAACACCTTCCGCCCAACGTAAGGCACTGCGACCAACAGCGTCCTGAGCATCCAGCTTCGCGCCCTCATCAGCGAGATATTGAATAATGTTATTGGAACCCCGATTGGCAGCACCAAGTAATGCTGTTAGCCCCATAGAGTTGGTCGCATTGACGTCCCCACCCAGGGCGACGTTAAGCTTGACGGCCTCCAATGAGGCTTCTTCAGACACAGTATAGGTTTGCGCAACAGTCCAGTTGACGCCAGCGGCTGCCATCAGAGCGGTGGTCCCTTCGTAGGTAGTAATATGAGGATCAGCCTCATACTCCAGCAGCATAGTCATTACGGGGATATCGCCAGCCAGTGAAGCTCTGATAAAAGGGGTCTGCCCGGTCATGTCGACCCAGGACACATCGTTTAATGAGTAGAGCCACTTTTTTTCTGGCGGCCATTCTTTTGTTCGTGCATTCACATCGGCCCCTGCATCAAGCAAGATTTTAATCATGGCAAGAACAGGTTTTCTGTTAACACGGTTATCCTGGGGGTCATCTTCCAGGTCACTGTTCATGTCCAGATTGCGATAATCTACGGCGGCAAACAGCGGCGTGCGGCCATAAAAGTCATCAACATTCACCAGGGCTCCGGAATCCAGCAACAGCTCAGCGACATCAAGCTGGTTATTTAACAAAGCCATAAGCAAGGGGGTAATTTCATTGGCTTCCCTGAGTTCAAGATCTGCGCCATTTTCAACAAGCAGTTTTGCCGCATCGAACTTGCCATCACGGGCGGCATATAACAGCGGTGTCATTCCACCTTTGGCGTCATAACGCTCACCGCGGTGGGGAACGCCGCTTCGATTGATACCCACGCCTTCCGAACCACAACCGGTACCCTTGCAGGGAGGAATATAGGCAGGAACCGGTCCCAGGCGGGTGCGTGCATCAACTTTCGCGCCATGCCGAATGAGCATATCAATAACATCGTCATGCCCTTCCCGAACGGCAATCATTAATGCCGTTTGCTGAAATTCAGGATCCCGGTAATCAACCAGAGCACCGCTCGATAAAAGCAGATTGACGACTTCAGATTTGCCAGTATGCACCGCCGTCATCAATATGGTTTCACCGTTTTCCGACAGGGTGTTGGGATCAGCCCCTGCGTTGAGCAGCCAACTGACTATTTTTTCATTACCGTTCTGGGCAGCCAGAAACAGGGGCGAGATACCATTGCGATTCAGCACCAGGGGATCTGCACCGGCTTCCATTAATAAAGAAACCGATTCCTGCTGATCGCGCAGCACAGCCCAGTGCAATGCAGTCGTGCCATCATTGAGTCGGCTGTTCACATCTATGCCCTGCTCAAGCAACTGCGTAATTTCATCTAGCTGTCCTTTTTCAGCCGCACGAGCGAGTTGCGCATCAGCACTCACATTGACCGAAAAAATCAATGACAGGCAGGCACAGATAGCCAACACCGCTTTAAGTATGCCTGCCCCTGAAATATAGTTCACATTACTTCCCAAATCTTCCTCCGGGAAACTTGTTGTATGCCGGTCACTGAATGTAGGCAAATAAGTTTGTAAGGGCTCGATAAAATACCGAGAAAATAGTGCATATTGCTTGCACATTACTCCGAAAAATACTGCACCGAGCGCATTTGCACTATATAACAATGCCTATCGATACCTCAAGAATGCTTGGCCGGGGAAGCGGCAAAATAGATACGCAAGTCTGACGGTTTCATCTTTACAGAAACAAGCGCTCTGGCTTCAAGTAATAATTATCGATCACACAGTCAATAAAAGCCGGTTGCCAGCAGAATTGATTCTGCTACATTACACGTTTATAACTGGGCCCAATACCAGTAGCAACAATTTTATCTTTAAAATAGCATCTCAAAAACGGCATATCTATCCTGGGAATATTTGTTAAAAAACACATGAAACTGAAGCTTTTCTACAGGTATAAACTGGCGCCAAAATTAATCATGGCATTTTTGCTCGCCAGTATTTTTCATTATTCCCAGGCACAGCCCAGAGAATTTATTGAAGGCGTTCATTACCAGGCGCTGGCAAACCCGGTGCAGACCCAAACCGATGCCGACAGAATCGAAGTGCGGGAAATTTTCTGGTATGGCTGCCCTGAATGCGCCACTTTGGAACCTGTCATGACTGACTGGGGTGAAGGCGTAAGAGGCGATCTGGTATTACATCGAACGCCAGCAATCTGGAATGACATCATGGCATTGCATGCGCGACTTTATTACAGCGCCATTGCTGTTAATGCTTTAGACGCTATTCACAGAGAAGCGTTCAAGGCGATACACCAGAACAATAATCCACTGCGCACCGAGTCCCAGGTCAGGGAACTGTTTCTTGCCAACAAGGTGACGGCTGAAGCTTTTGAAAAAGCCTGGAATTCCGTGGAAGTGAACTCACAAGTAGAAAACGCAAGACTACTCACTGCAGAATACGGCGTAGACAAATTACCCAGTGTTATTGTCAATGGCCGTTTCGAAGTGACTCACAACAAAGCCATCTTCAACCATGTGGAACTGAACATTGCGGTGAATATGCTTGTTCGACGTTTGCGCGACGAACGACGAACAGATTTTTAATTCAACTTTTGTCCGTCCGTCCGTCCGTCCGCCCGCCCTCGATCAGCCACTCATTCAGGCGCGATTTCAAAGGCAAACAGGGCATTGCCCGGTCGACCTACAATGCAGCAGTTACCTGACAGCATATAAACCATTCCATCTACGACCACCGGTCCTGAGGCATCAAAGGATCCACCTTGTGCCTCCACGCCATTAATGGTTTCAAACTGCGGATTACTATCAAAGGTCCACAATACTTTACCGTCTTCGGCGCTGTAAACCCGCATGCCACCGTCGGCCGAACCACTAAAGACGGCGCCAGGAATAGCCGTGACAGCAGCAGACTGCGTTGCGCGACAGCCACGACCCGTTTGACAGAGTAGATCCTGTGGAGGCGCAACCCAGACCCCCTGACCGCTGGCAAGCTCAATACCGTGAACACCGCCCGAGTCGGGATTGCCGTAACCACCTACACCAACATAGGCCATGCCATTGGCGACTGACATGCCCCACCAACCACCGGAGGCACTGCCCGGTGCAACATAATATTGCCAGACAAGTGCCCCGTTATTATTCGGATCAAGTGCATGGGCCATGCCGGACTTCTGCGGAATAACAAGTAATTCCCTGCCATCAGAAGTCGAAGTAAGGATAGGTGAGGCAGAAAAATCCACATCCGGACCAAGCTCAATAGGACAATTGGCGCTATTACCTTCGCTGTTACGACTGCAGCCAGTGATAAAAGCATCATTCGGCGTCATCTGATTCACCCAGACTATTGCGCCAGTTGCGAGATCCATGGCAATAACCGCATCCGAGGTAATTGGTGCCGGGTCGCCATAGGCATTACCGGTAGCGGTATAAAGCAGGCCCCGGTCCGGATCAATAGTCGGCGCATTCCAGATGCCCGCGCCGGATGGGCCATATAGCTGGACACCGGTATCACTGAGTCCGCGCGGTTGAGGCTCATCCATGGTGTAGGTTTTCCAAAGTATCTGCCCGCTGTTGGCATCAACCTTGGTAATACTGCCGCGGAAAGTACAACAGGGGTAATCAGGCCCGGAGGAGTTGGTTTCTTCAACTACTCCTGCGGACGGTACGTATAGATTTCCCTCAAACAGCGTGACCGAACCTGTGCCACGCACACCGGGATGATCTTCTACCCGGGATACCCAGATTTCTTCTCCATTCTGCGCATTCACCGCATAAACATTTCCGCGCAGGTCCTGAAAATACAAGGCATAACCATCACCACCCTCAGGCAGGTTTATCGGGCCGACAGACAAGGCACTGCGCACGCCATTGCGCGGCAGGTAGGTCCAGTAAGTACAACCGCTTTTTGCATCCAGGGAATAGATGGCTCCAGCCTTGTTGCCAACAAACAGGCGACCGGAGACCACTGCCGGTTGTGCCCGGGGCTGATCTTCCCCTGGCAGTCCAAACACCCACTTCAGGCGCAAGCTGTGAATATTGTCGGCACTCACACCGGCATCCAGCGCAGCGCGTGCATTCCGATGATCACTGCCCCAGCCATTCCAGGAGGGCGCAAGTGCAGGGTTTCCCATCACCGGATTATCTGCACAGAGATTAGTCGTCATTGTCAGATTCAATTCAGACATGGGGCGACCAGCAATATATTCTGACAGTGACTGCATCTGCATATTGGTCAGGCCAGATGCCTGAATTCGCATGACTCCCTGTGTCAGTACACGATAGATAGTTTCCGGGGGCTGCTCTGCCAAAACCGATCTTGCCGGCGCTCGAACTGCTTCATTAGCCGGCGCTTCATGGCAAGCTGCGCAACGGGCGTCATATAATTCAGCACTATCCTGCGCCAACACAGTCACTGGCAATGACAACAAAGTAGCCAGCACAATCCCTTCAAGCAATCGCTCAGAAATACGGAAATTTTTCATTCTACCCCCCTGATCAGCTAGCCATTGAAGCGCTGAATCCTCATACTTTACTATATTGATTAATCCTGATGTCCTGTGAAAGCTTACCAGACCACTATGACTAATGGTTGTGTTTTTTGGGTTTTGCAGCTGAGAGGCTTCATGCTATTCTCACTCGCTCAAATTCCCAAAGCCATTACCCAAGGCTAATATTTCGGGACGCTCAGGGGAAAAAAATGAAAAAATTTACTGCATTGTTTGCAGCTATACTGCTCTGTATAAGTGCGGGTGCCGCGCTTGGCCATCATTCCTTTGCCATGTTTGACCAGACCACCAAGGTGGAATTCACCGGTGTTGTTGGCGAAGTGCAATGGACCAATCCCCATGTATGGATCATGGTTGATGTGCCTTCTGATGATGGCACAGATATTCGCTGGGGCGTGGAATTTACCAGCAAGGTACATCTGACCCGTCGTGGTTTTTCGCCAGACTTCTTTAGCATCGGGGATGAAGTCACTTTTTCTGTCAGCCCTTATGCTGATGGCAGCCCCGGCGGTAGATTCTTCTGGGTACAATTGGCTAATGGCACCTATTATTGCGATGTCGGTGCAGCTCAACGAGTCTGCCAGGAAAGAAACTAACTCCGTTTGGTGACCATCCCTTTAGCGGAAAATTCCAACCAATTACTCGAAACCGCCTTATGAAAACGTTCTCTACAAAAACCAATATATTGCCAGCAAATATCTTTTTGGGCTGCCTCCTTTTTCTGACTACCCAGTTTTTGAGCGTCATGGCAAATGCCCAGGATGACGTTGTTTATCCTGCTAACGCAAAAGACGCCAGCTATGCCGAACTCGACCAGTTGCCTGATTGGCGCGGACTCTGGTTTCCTGCTTTTGGTCAGGTCGGAGGGGGAGATCCTGTTCTGATAGGCGAAGCCAAAACCACCTGGGAAATGCATCAGGCCAGGCTTGCTGCAGATTCCAACTATGAAGTCCCGGAAACAGCCAACAACTGCGAACCTGACGGCTTTCCCTACATCATGAATTTTCCCTATAGTCTGGAGTTTCTGTTTACGCCGGGAAAAATCACCGTAATTCAGGAAGCGCTGATGCAGGTACGCCGGATATTTACTGATGGCAGACCCATGCCTTCCCGCGAGGAGCTGGACCCCAATTACTTTGGCTATTCACGCGGTCACTGGGAAGGCGATACTCTTGTGGTTACTACCATCGGCACTCAACCAGGGCAGCGCCTTGGCCGTCCGGGCATTACCAACAGCGACCAGCTTACCGTTACCGAACGAATCTACCTGGACCCTGAAAATGAAGATCAGCTCCATCTCGACTTCACCTTTGAGGACCCCAAAGTACTTGCTGAACCCTGGCACCTTACCTACACCTACAGGCGCGATCGCACCTGGGAACAGATTGAATATATCTGCTCACAGAACAACCGACACAGCCTTGATGCGGATGGTCAGACCCTGCCACCTGAAGAATTACGTTAACCAACAACGAACAATAAACCAGCTCGGTATTTAACGGGCTTTTTTTTGTGTTTTAAAAATCCCATTGAGGATGACTCAGGGCATTTTTGCTGGCTCAGATAGTGGCTCAGATAGTGGTTCAGACTGCCGTACAATCTCTAGTCCCACCCACCCCAGGGGAACCCTGAGACATCAGTCAGCTTGCTGTTTCTTGTATAAACAGCAGATTTAATCCTTTTTACCTCAGCAAACGTAAAAGACTGATTACCTGTATCAGGATAGAGATCAATTCTGCGGATTGATAAGATAGTCACATGACAATAATAAAAAAATTCCAGCAGACTCGACAGGTCACAGAGGGCCTTTGCGCCCCGCTTTCCATCGAAGACTATGTCCCTCAGATTGTGGATTATGCGAGCCCGCCAAAATGGCATCTGGCCCATACCAGCTGGTTTTTCGAGGAAATGATTTTAAAGAAATTCTTGCCCGGCTACCGGGAGTTTGATGCCCGCTTCGGCTTTCTTTTCAACAGCTACTACAATCATGTGGGCGAACGCCTGGCAAGATCTGCACGTGGCGCTATTACCAAGCCACAGGTAGAAGACGTCTATAAATATCGCCAATATATTAATGAACATATGTTGGCTCTGCTGAATAACTCCCCAACAGCGGAAGTAGAAACCTTGACCACTCTCGGTATCAACCACGAACAACAGCACCAGGAACTACTGCTAACTGACCTGAAGCTAACCCTCGGCCACAATCCTATTTATCCCGTCTATGATGAGTCCTGCAATCTGGTGAATGACAGCAATACAGAAAGTGACTTCGTCGAAATACAGGAAGGTCTATACGATATAGGGTTTGAGGGAGGCGACTTTCATTTTGATAACGAATCTGGCAGCCATAAAGTCTATTTGAATGCATGCCAACTCAGTAAGGCCATGGTGACCAACGCAGAGTATCTGGCCTTCATGGAAGATGGCGGCTACGATAATTTTCAGTACTGGCTCGATGACGGCTGGCACTGGCTGAAGGAAAACAACATTGAGTCTCCCCTTTACTGGCATCGCCAGGGTCATGAATGGTTTTACTATACGCTGGCTGGACTGCAGCCAATAAATCCACAAGCGATACTAAGCCATGTCTCTTTTTATGAGGCAAGTGCCTTCGCCAGCTGGAAAAACATGCGTCTGTCCACAGAGTTTGAATGGGAAATAGCCAGCAAGGATTTTTCCTGGGGCAAGCGTTGGGAGTGGACCAATTCTGCCTATTTGCCTTACCCTGGCTTCAAGATCAGCAAAGGTGCTGTCGGTGAATACAATGGTAAATTCATGATTAACCAGATGGTTTTACGGGGCGCTTCGGTGGCAACAGCACAGGGCCACAGCAGACCCACTTATCGAAACTTTTTCCATCCCCACCTGCAATGGCAATATTCCGGCATAAGGCTGGCTCAGTAAGAGCCCTTCAAAGCACTATCCGAGGAACTATAAAAATGATTGAACAATTCAGACAGGACGTTAACGCAGGACTAAGTGCAGAGAGCAAATCTTTGCCATCCCAATATTTTTACGATGCTACAGGGGATGAACTGTTTCAGAAAATCATGTCTATGCCTGAATATTATGTGACACGGGCAGAAGATGACATTTTCAAAAATAAAACCCGCCAGCTCATTGATGCTCTAAACTTAAGCAAGGATACTTTTTTTGAAGTGGTGGAACTGGGCGCAGGTGACGGCGAAAAATCAAAAAAACTGCTGAAAAAACTGATGGACGAAGAATATGATTTTGTTTATCACCCCGTGGATATTTCGGAAAACATTCTGTATCACCTTGAGTCTACGCTGAAAGAAGAAATCCCCGATCTGGTTACTCACCCAAAACAAAGTCTTTATTTTGACGCATTAGCATCTCTCAAGGAGTCTCCTCATAAAAAGGTCGTGCTTTTCCTGGGGTCCAATATTGGTAATCTCGACGATAAAATGGCGGCAGATTTTCTCTATCAGATGGGTGCGAATTTCCGTCATGATGACATTCTGGTTCTGGGTGTGGATTTGAAAAAATCCCGGGACATTGTTTTGCCTGCCTATAACGATGAAAATGGCATTACCGCCCGCTTTAACCTGAACCTGCTGGAACGTATCAATCGCGAACTGGGCGGTGATTTCGTGCTGGATAATTTTGACCACTGCCCCGAGTACCATGAAGATGAGGGTATTGCTTTTAGTTATCTGGTCTCCCTGACCGAACAGAATGTGTATATCGAAAGTCTTAACAAACGCTTTAAATTTGCCGAGGGCGAGAAAATACACACTGAAATTTCACGCAAATATGATGACAAAACACTGAACAAAATCATTGCCCATACAGATTTCATCATCGATGGTAAAATCACTGACTCAAATAATTATTTTGCTGATTTCATACTGAAACGCAACTGAGCACCATCGTGAAACAGATTGGGATGCCATCTCTGGGAATCGGAGCGAGTAGGTTCTATATGGATCAGCTCCAACAGCTTTACCAAGCCACACATGGTAATAAAAAAGTAGCTCCCATTGTGCAGAGGCCAGTGGATTTTGAGCAGATTAACGCCTTCCTTCCAGACAGGTTCACCCAACTTACCCCTCTGTTGGAAAGCCTGTTTCTTAATCTCGAGCACGATGCCGTAGACATCATCCTTATTCCGAATATCACCTTACATATTGCCGTTGACCGTCTGACACTGGCTGATGAAACACGTGGAAAAATAGTCCACCCTATCAGCCTGGGCATCGAGAAGCTCCAGGCTGACACAATCAAGCAGATTACTCTTGTGGGCACCCGGCATACCATGCAGTCGACTCTCATCGCCCAGTATTTTGAACGTCGGGATATTGAGGTATTGCCCTGCAATATTGAAGATATCGAAGCTCTGGATAAAATCCGAATCGAGGTTTTCAGGGAGGGATTTAGTAAACCCACGTCTGAAGAGATGTTTGATATTTTCAGCCGCTATTCAAATGTTGTCATTGCCTGCACCGAGCTTTCTATTCTCAATATTGGCACTGAGACTGACAATGACAGCGACGATAACTCCAACAATGTTATCGATCTTGCAAGGCTTCAAATCGCGAAAGCGATAGCGCTAATCTAGTCGATTACTTTAACGCCCTTCCAGAAAGCGACCCTGTCCTTGATCTGGCTGGCACCTTCTTTAGGCTCCGGGTAATACCAGGCCGCATCGGCATTCTGATTACCTTCAACCTCAATTGAGTAATAACTGGCTGTGCCTTTCCAGGGACAGAAAGACGTTTTATTGCTGTCAGCGAAATATTCCTTGTTGAGTGATGCTATTGGAAAGTAATGATTATTCTCAACCACTACAGTTTCATCACTTTCTGCCAATACCGTATCCTGCCATATAGCTTTCATCATTTTATTCCTCTTAAAACCATCTTTTACGCACTAAGCTGATCAATCGCTCACAATTTTCGCTCGATGATTAAACAGGACAGTCATGCAAAAACCGACAAAAGCAAAACATGCTACCACGGCAAACACATGCTGATGCCCAGCAGCCCCCGGGGAACTGTCTATCAGATAGCCCATCAATGGCCCCATAAAAATATCTGGGGTAAAGCCGATAAAAGACACCAACCCGACAGCGCTGCCAGTATAGATCGCCGGCACACCTGCATCCCCGAATATGGCAAAGTACAAACCCCGCATGGCATAAATTACGGCACTGGTGGAAGCCACT
>Ga0181557_1001433_pt1 | contig 26988 bp, 27 predicted proteins | sample 011ome_23_FD_148632 | JGI IMG/M metagenome (GOLD analysis project Ga0181557, IMG submission 148632) | Coastal salt marsh microbial communities from the Groves Creek Marsh, Skidaway Island, Georgia - 011506CT metaG (spades assembly) | ecosystem: Environmental > Aquatic > Marine > Intertidal zone...
CCGCCAATCACGGACACCACAATGCTCGCCGGGCCTTGTTCAGCCCACGCTTTGAGGGAAGTCTCTGAGCAATTAGCGGCCACGAGCTGGCCGCCCTTAATAACGTCAACACCTAGAAGACTATTCGGCAATCCTAAAGCCTCCATAATCGTACCGACCGTACGCCCTCCGCCCATGAAGTACAGCCGATCGTTATCCATATGATCTATAAAGTCCGCTGCTATCTCTTGTAATACCAGAGGCTCCGACTCAGTCCCGCCCACCTTAGTGCTCTGCACATATTGAAGATCATCCGGTACCAAAAGATCTCCATAATATCTCGTTATGACCCGATCCTGCTGAAAAGCCGCCTCGTCGATATCTCGCACTTCGGCTAATCGCGCTGATACCAACGAGCAGGCTCGCAGTTTTAAAAGAATATCGCCCACGGCTGCAGGATGGCGAGCAAAAACCCCAGAATGCATTTTGACACCGCATGGAACGCCCAGTGCCACTTGTTGCTCACCGATCACGTCTAAAACATCTCTTGCCGTACCGTCGCCACCAGCAAATAACAGTACGTCAACCCCGATAGGCTGCATCGCGAAGACCGCATTTTGGGTGTCTTGGGCCGTTGTTGTTGGAGCGGCAGTTTCATAGACGATTTCGATACAATCAAAGCCCATCTCCTGCAAGTAGTTTGCCCCCATGGCACCGCTGCACGTAAACCAGTGAAAACTCTCTGCAACGGGCTTCAGTGGCAACAAGGCCGCGTGCAAACGACTGGCAATTTTAGACGCATAGCCTTGCGCCTTTGCCTGCATTTCAGCCATAGGATCATCGCTACCTCGAAAGCCTGCAGGTCCCCCAATGCCAGCGGTGGGGTTGACGACGAGGCCGACTTTAATTGGCGAAATCGTGCGGCTCAAGAGCGGATGCGATCCAGGCTCAGGCGTTTAACTACAGCGCTATAACTGAAGCAGGCCTCACCTTCAACAAGACATTCACCGGCGACGAATACCAAAGATCCGGTTTTACGGTTAATTCTTGGCCGACTTAAAATGACTTGCCCTAAGCTCGCCCCTGTCAGAAACTCGCACGCAAAACTCACAGTGACACAAGTCTCAGTTTCATAATGGTCAGTCGCGGCCATACACAGCGCAAAATCCGCAAATGTCATCAGCACACCGCCATGGACAGACCCCATGGCATTACAGTGATGATCTTTGAGTTTAAAGCCATAGACCCCGACCTCGGAGCTCTCCTTAGGCGCATAGTAAAAGGGTCCTATATGGTCTTCTGCTGGGTCAAAGCCAGACTGCACGATCATGTTTCCTGGAAAAGTCATCTTTTTCTCCTCAACGAAGTTTTTAACCTTCGTAAACCTATTCGTACCGACAACGCTAAATCGACTACCCCGTGACGCGCAAGCGTTGTCAAGGACCCTCCAAGGGATGAAGGCCAAGCGCTAATAATCCTTTGCGAAAAGTCTCCGCCCGGCGGGGTAATCGGTTTATCAATTCGCATTTCGATCGTCGTACTTGCTCAACAAACGCGTCACTCGGCAACCGATCAACCTGGTCGGAACTGACTCGAAAGGCAACACCGGCTGCCTCGGCAAACAACCATTCAAGGGCTTGGGGTTTTGACTCGACTGCTTCAAAAGCTCTTTGTTGCTGCGCCGAACGCTCAGAGATGTACCAGTAGCCGTAATCATCCTGCTGTCGTCTTTGCCAACCGGCCAGGCACCAATGAGCGACTTCATGTAGGGCACTGGCTGGATAATCAGCCCGAAAGATAATTTCAGCAGGTTCGCCCTGCCTGCTCGCCCGATAAAATGGCTCCTCTCCGCCCGGCACCAGTCGCACTTGGTAGGCTGATGCAAAGAGATAATGAAAACAATTGACGATTTGACAGGTCTTCGAACCTTTAAGCGTTTCAATCACCTATGCACCTCAATGGCCTGAAGGGCTGCAACATATTCCGGCGTCAGTAGGTCATCGCCCGCTAACAAATGTGCCAAATAGTCCTCGCTGGGTTTGAGCCCCTCCTGGACATACTCAGGGTTTGCTATATATACCCATGCAACTGCCACATGCTCCGCCGCTTCGACCGCAAGCCGTTCTCGGTTGTAGCGCACAGGATACCCCTCAAATGGATCCATCATCTCGATGGCCCGAGCATCAGGTAGGCTATATAAAATCCCTTCCACGAAACCTTCAGGCGATGCCACAACATTGGCGTGCCCGCAGCCTGGGATATTTTTGGCGCGTTTGTTAAATCTGAGCTTATAACCCTTAAGCCGAGCCCGCACACGTCGGGTAAATGGCATACCACGGCTTCGCACTCGCTCAGCGTTCATATTGCTACCATAGGCAAAATAATATTGTTGCTTTGGCGTTTCGGTCATCCCTTTCGGATCCAATAAGACAGTACTGAGTCTGCTTCTTCCTTCGCCAACATTTCATGATTCATGAAACGGCAAAAATTTTCGAAATCCCAAGACGTTGATGGATCAGTCGCTATCACTTTGATCACTTCACCCGATGACATTGAACGCACTTGGTTACGCAGCATCATCAGCGGTTCTGGGCATCTAAGCCCCTTTGTATCTAATTCGTAATCCGCGTTATTGACCATAACCACCCCCGTCCAACATTATGCCATAAAGCTTGAGTCAGCCTTTGCTACCGCTACAATGCCAACTCACATGCAACAAAAGCTATCCCATGATCAAGGTACTCATAGAAAGACAAATTGCTGAGGGTATGGACCATTACTACGACAGTACCATTCGTCGGGTGATCCAGTCCGTCAATCAGGCTCCAGGCTGTTTAGGCGGAGAGTCTCTAAAAGCCGCTCACAACCAACATCGACGAGTCGTTTTATCCAATTGGGAGAGCCTGTCACATTGGCAGCGATGGTATGCGTCTGCCGAGCGCCGGCGCGTGTTGGTTGAAATCAATCCGCTCCTTGAAGGGAGTGAACGGGTAACGATCCTAGAGCCGACGCATTAACCCTTAGCGATTGGTTCTTGGAATTGGCAGGATCATGACAGCTTCGCTCTCGGCATCAAACCAAATTTCAGCGCCCCCTCGATCAAGCGCCAGACGCACTTCGGCACACTTATCAGCAAAACTAAATTCTTGATGACCATAGTCGGTGCCCTCCCGCAAGACATGGGCTTCAATCAAGCCTTGAAGCGCTTCAGCACTTAACTTATCCGGAGCTATCCTCATCAGTCGCGCTCTGCCTCTTCTGCTTTTTGAAAGGCGCGATTTACGACAGCTGAACCCAATTAAGCGGCTGACTTTGCTCGACCGACAGCCCCTTAAAATCAAATAACGATTGATCAAGCAGATGACTTGGTGCCACGTTACAAAGCGCCTTAAACATCGTTTCTATTCTGCCCGGGAACTGCTTGTCCCAGGCTGTCAACATGTCTTTGATCACCTGACGCTGTAAATTATCCTGAGAGCCACACAAATTACAGGGGATGATAGGAAAGGCCCGCAACTCCGCATAACGCGTTAAGTCCTTTTCTTTACAATAAGCTAATGGCCTTATCACAATATTCGTACCATCGTCTGAGCGTAATTTAGGTGGCATCGTCTTTAAGGTACCGCCGTGGAACATATTCAAAAACAGCGTCTCGACTAGGTCGTCGCGATGATGGCCTAGCGCAATCTTGGTAAAGCCTTGCTCACGAGCGAAACGATACAAGATGCCCCGACGGAACCGCGAACACCAACCGCAGTAGGTTTTACCTGCTGGCACCATCTCGGTCACTAGCGAATAGGTGTCTTCCTCTAAAATATGGAATGGCACACCCAACTCACTCAGATAGGCCGGTAACACTTCCTCTGGGAAGCCTGGCTGTTTCTGATCTAGATTCACGGCCGTGATGGAAAACTCAATAGGTGCCCTCGCTTTGAGGTGTAACAAAAGATCCAACATGGCGTAGGAATCTTTTCCGCCGGACAGGCACACCATGACTTTGTCCCCTGCCTCAATCATATTAAAGTCACCGATTGCGCGCCCCACTTCCCGGCGCAAGCGCTTTTCTAGCTTGAGATTTTCTCGATCGATTTTGGCACGAGGAGACTGATCTGGCATAACGCGCTACTCTAGGGAAACCCTTTAAGTTTACCATCGAGCCTTGCGATCTGAAATGATTAAACTCTGGACCCGCATTTTTTGGAGCACTGCAATCATCGCTGTCTTCTGCAGCGCTAGCGCTCAAGCGCTGGTCATTTTGCAGTACCACCATATAGCCAACGACACTCCGGCGATCACCAGCACCGACCCGTTAGTCTTTGGCCAGCAGCTAGACCATTTAATCGAGGCAGGCATCGCCGTCGTGTCCTTACCAGAGGCATTGCAAGCGAATCCGGCTAGCAATCAGGCAGGACGACCGATCCAGGTAGCCATCACCTTCGATGATGCCTACCCAAGCGTATTCGACACTGCCCTACCAATGCTCAAGGCTCGCGGCATGCCATTTACCCTATTCGTTGCCACCGATCTGGTCGGGGCAGCAGGTGGCGGCTATTTATCTTGGGATCAAATCAAGGAACTAAAGGCAGCTGGCGGAACAATCGCCAACCACAGCACCCAACATCAGCACTGGGCTAGGATCCCGTCAGATACCTCAGTCGATGAGTGGATTGACGCTTTCGTCGACGACACACTCACCGCGCAAGCAACCCTCGACGCTCGGTTGGGTGAGGGACCTAAACTATACGCGCTGCCCTATGGCGAATATTTTCCTGCGCTCGCGGAGGCTCTGCGGGCCCTTGGCTTTGCCGTTTTTGGACAGCAAAGCGGCGCCATGTCCTTACCGCCGCAAGCGGTGATTCCTAGGTTTCCAATGGGGGGGCGTTACAGCGACATCGCCCAATTCAAAACCAAGGTTAAGTCTCTGGCTTTCCCAATCCAACCGGTTGCCCATGACCCGCGCTTAACGGCCTTGGAAAGCCGCCCGATCGTGAACCTTAAGCAAATCGCCAAGACTGATTTGTCGACAATCACCTGCTTTGGTCCTGAGGGCCGGCTGCATTCCGAGGCTGTTGGTCATACTGTCCTTGTGAGCGCATCGACGCCGATCCCACCAGGCCGAGCCCGCTACAACTGCACCCAAATGAGCACCCAGCCAGGCCGCTTTTACTGGCATTCCTTCTTTTGGATGAAACTCCAAGCGGATAACACCTGGTACCCAGAGCGCTAACCCTGACTGCCTTGAGCATTGACCTGGGCCACCTAAGCCAACGCCCTTAGCACCGTGACCGGTGGCTGGTCGACGACTTTCCGCGTTGCAATCATACCAACCACACAGATCAGTGCGGCGCCGAGCAAGGGCCCTATCAGCCACAGTATCGGTGTTGGACTATACGCTAAATCGAAAATTTCTCGCTCTAAACCGTACACGGTTGCTTCAGCCCCTAACGTTGCCAACAAACCCGCAAACCCGCCCAGAACCGCGAACTCGATGGCAAGGCTGAAACGCACCAACCGATTAGATGCACCGATGGTACGCAAAATGGCAAACTGCTGCATGCGTTCATCTAGACTGGCCTGAATACTCGCAAGTAACACCATCGCTCCTGATAACAAGATCAGCACCAACATAAACTCCACGGCAAGGGTAACTTGGGCGACAATGGTTTGAATCTGTTCGATTAAGGCATCGACTTCTAGCACCGTCATCGTCGGGAATTTACGTAGTAATGCGCTAAGCAACCCCTTTTGATCTTGGTCTAGATAAAAACTGGTCATAAATGTCGAAGGAAAATCCTCGAGCACTTCTGGTGAAAAAATCAGATAAAAATTGGGTTGAAGGTTATCCCAGGCTACCGATCGCACACTGGTCACTCGGGTTCTAAGCGCTCGCCCTTCAATTTCGAAAGCCAATTCATCGCCCAAAGCCAGTCCGTTGCTCTGAGCAAACTCACTTTCAACGGACACTTCATAATGAGCATTATCCCCAAACCAGGCACCTTCCAAAATCTCATTGTCCGCTGGCAGCGTGCCGATGGCCGTTAGGTTTCGCGTCGAGCTTAGGCGAGGCGCGCTACGATCTTCACCCGGGGGCCGCGCTTTGGACAAAATGGCAACCCCGTTAACCTCAGTAATCCGGCCACGAATCATCGGGTATTCTGGTGCCAACGACACCGCCCCTGCTGCAAGGAAGTCGCGGATGTCATCCCTTTCATCAGCCAGAATATTCATCGCAAAATGGTTAGGTGCATCCTCGGGAATTTGATTCCGCCATTCATCCAGTAACGAGGTACGGACTAAATACAGAGTAAGGAGCAGCATTAAAGCCAATCCAAAGGCCAATATTTGCAACGCACTCTGAAGTTGTCGCCGCCGCAGCCCGGCCACTGCCAAGCGCCAGGCACTACCGGCCTGCAATCCAACTTGGCGGCTCGAGCGCACCAGCGCGAGCGCAAATAACCCAAGCACCAAAACTGCCAAGAGACCGCCGGCGAAGAGTAAGCTGGTTAACCACAGATCCTGGCTATACCACCACATCAACGCAAAAGTCCCGCCACCGCCAAACCCATAAGCGAGCATCGCAGACGGTTCCGCACCGACCAGGTCTCGCCGAATCACACGTTGAGGCTCCACGTTCCTCAGGGTTAGCAAAGGCGGTAAGGCAAAGGCTAATAGACAGATCATGCCAGTTGAGAGCCCAAGGGCGATAGGCCAAATACTCGGTGCTGGCAGCGCGACCGGTAGGAGCGGCGCTAATATTCTACCGACAATTTCTTGCACACCGAAACCCAATAGCGCTCCAAACAAGGTTGCCGAAAAACCCAACCCAAGGAAAATGGTGATATACAATTGATCGATCCTTCCGGGGGTTGCCCCTAAGGTCTTTAAGATCGCAACGTGATCAAAATGTCGAAGGGCGTAGCGATTGGCTGCTAAAGCAATCGCAACTCCAGCTAAAATCACCCCGAGTAAACCACCAAGCAATAAAAATCTTTCGGCTTTAGTCAGCGCTTCACCAATTTCTTCTGCGCCCTCTTTGACGCCATAAATTCGCGTATCTTGAGGCAAGTCTGGTTTGATCAAGGCTTCCCACTCAGCTAGGGCTTCGGCACTACCCGCAAATAAATAGCGATAGGTCACCCTCGACCCTGGCTGAATAATTTCGGTTGCGGGCACATCCGACAAGTGCATGATGACCCTAGGCGCGACCGTATCAAAACCACCGCCTCGATCAGGTTCCTTGAGCAGCACCGCTTTAGTGGGCAAGGTGAGCGCGCCTATATCGATGCTCTCGCCAACCGCTAAGTCTAGAGATGGATACAAGCGGCTCTCCATCCAAACCTCGCCGGCGCTCGGACCACGCGTTTCAACCCGGCCATCACCAAACGGTGCTGTCGCGGTAATGAGTTTTCCCCGAAGCGGATAACGATCATCGACTGCCTTCACGGCGGCTAATTGCGCCCGCTCTTCAGAGAACGCCATAGACAAAAAAGAAAGGGTTTCACTCCTTTGCAGGCCCAATTGATCAGCGCTTATTTTAATGGCTTCGGGAATGGGACGACTCGAGGAAATCACTTTGTCAGCTGCGATAAAGGACGAAGACTCCAGAAGCAGCGCCTGCTGCAATCGGTCAACGAATAGCGTGATGGTGGTAACTGTGCCCACCGCAATGATCAGCGAGGCTAAGAGCAGTGTTAGCTCCCCGCTCCGCAGATCTCTCAGCAGCAGCTTTAGTGCGAGCATCATGCGAATTAGCTCCCAACCCCTGCCACACCTTGGGTGGGTTCATCACGTATTAATTGTCCGGCCTCAATCAATAACTGACGGTCACACCTTTCCGCCAACCGGGCATCGTGAGTCACTAAAACCAGCGTCGTGCCAAAATCAGCATTCAAATCGAACAACAGATCGACCACTTTAGCGCCAGTATTGGCATCTAAGTTCCCAGTAGGTTCATCGGCAAATAAGATTCGCGGATCCGACGCAAATGCCCGTGCAATGGCGACTCGCTGCTGTTCCCCGCCAGACAGCTGCCTAGGATAATGACCGAGGCGATGACCTAGGCCTACTCTCTCTAACAAGTCCGAAGCAGCCGATGCAGCCGACGCATCGCCTCTTAACTCAGAGGGCAGCATCACATTCTCAAGGGCTGTCAGACTGCCGAGGAGCTGGAAAGTCTGAAACACAAAACCGATGAGCTCACTTCGCACGCGCGCTCGGGAAGATTCGCTCATAGTGGTCAGTTCATAACGGCCATCAATCAGAATCGACCCAGCACTGGGGCTATCAAGACCGGCGAGCAAACTCAACAACGTGGTTTTCCCCGATCCGGATGCGCCAACGATGGCCGCTGACTCGCCTTGGTTGATTTCGAGATCGATCCCTTCCAAAATCACGAGCTGACCTTCACTGGTAGTAACTTGTTTTGTCACACCTGTCGTTTTAATCATGTTTCCTGTTCCCACATTCGACCTCATCCCGGGCTCTGAGCGTAAACACACATCCGTGTCTTGGATGCTCGGCGCTTACCTTCTAATGGGATTACTTTGCTTTATTCCTACGTATTCTAGTCATGCTCAGGCCATCTTGATTTTTGGTGACAGCGTAAGCGCGGGCTATGGTATGACGCCTGAAGAGAGCTGGCCAACCCTGTTAGCTGACGATTTCAAACAAACACATCCACAGTTCCGAGTGATCAATGCCAGCGTCAGCGGTGAGACCACGTCAGGCGGCCTGACCCGTTTCAATAAAGCGCTCGACGTCCATCGGCCTGCGCTTGTGATTCTCGAACTTGGCGGTAACGATGGGCTGCGAGGATATCCGATTAAACGCGCGGCCTAACTCGTTTCAATAAAGCGCTCGACGTCCATCAGCCTGCGCTTGTGATTCTCGAACTTGGCGGTAACGATGGGCTGCGAGGATATCCGATTAAACGCATTGAAGCCAATTTAAGAGCTATGATAGCTCACGCACATAACCGGTCTATACCCGTTATTTTAGTTGGTATCGTGCTACCTCCGAACTATGGCCGACGCTATACAACGGCTTTTAAAACTATCTTTCAAGACCTTGCCAATGAGCTTTCGCTTGCCGGATTTTTACCTCATCCCTTGCAAGGACTTGAAACTGATCCAGCTTTGATTCAGTCAGACGGTATTCATCCCACCGCCGAGGCACAACCCATAATTAAAAATCAAATTAAACCACTCATAATGCACTGGTTCGACCAACGTTAAACTAACCGGGCTTTACGTTGTCTCCAATCGGGCATGAAGCCGGCTAGGTACTGATAAAAAGCCGGCGTATGATCGAAATGTTTGAGGTGACAAAGTTCATGCAGAATCACGTAGTCTATGGCCCGCACATCTTGAGCGAATAACCAAAGATTCAAGCAGATCACGCCTGACTCGCTGCAGCTCCCCCAACGAGCCTTCATCTTTCGGATTTTTAGCTCTCGGGGCCCCTTAAGCCCATGCAAAAACATCAATCGTTCGAGTCGATATTCGGCGATTCTTACAGCCTGCTGCCGATACCATCCATGAAGGCATGACTCTATGCGCTCCGGCGTGCTCGCTTTTGTCGGCAGGCATAGCCGATCGTTTTCTATCCGAACGCACTTTTGATCATCCGATACCGTTAAGACATAAGGCTGGCCTAAAAAATAGTGCTGACTGCCGGGTTCGAACTGGGGCCTTGGATGTCTCGGCTTGTTGGCTTGCTTGCTCAACGTCTGCCTTAACCAATCTTTGTGGGAGTCTATAAACTGCTCGATCTTGACTCGAGAGCACGTCAAGGGGGCTCGACACTGCACCATGCCATCGGCTTCTACAAGCAAGGAGAGGTGCTTTCTGCGACGCTGAACAACCCTTATGGCCAAGGGACCGTCTGAGACACCGTCGATCATCTGGATCGAGAATCGAGTTTTAGCCATAGCACTAGGACGCTGACCGAGCACCGCCGAGACAGTTAGGAGACAAGGGCGGCGCTACTAGGACGCTGACCGAGCACCGCCGAGACAGTTAGGAGACAAGGGCGGCGCTTCACCTTTTGAGCGCCATTCCTCCGGCGTATAAGTATGAATCGCCAGCGCATGAATGTCGTTTGCTAAATAGTCTGCGAGCAGTTGATTCACGGCCTTATGCCGCTGTACAAGCCGCTGCCCGGCAAACCCTACAGCAACCACGACAACCTTGAAATGACTCTCAGACCCAGGCGGCACATTGTGATTCCCGCTCTCGTTAGTTACGACAAGGTAATCTGGATCAAAACCAAGGGCTAAACGCTCATGTATGCCGGTCTGAATTACGCCAGTCATGTTTAACCTTTTTCTTTAAGTTCCAACACCCCATCCCAGTCCACCGGAGGCGGCGTCACCAAGAACGCTTCACAACGCGCCAGGTGCGTCTTTGAGGGACCATCCTCTGGCATGAGATCCAAGCAAGCCCTAAAAGCGGCCTCCGCGTCAACGAAGTTTCGGTCCCGAATTAACGCCAATCCTTTGTGATAGCGATCAACCACATCAGCCAAGACGCCGGTGGTTTGATCTTTGCGCTCTAACAACTGGTAAACCCGGATAGGCTCTGCCTTACCAACCACTCGAATGACATCCAACTCTCGAACATCAACAGCATCGGCACACTGCAGGTACGTCGACTCCGAAATCATCAAATCGGACCCGAAGGCTTTGTTAGCGCCTTCTAATCGAGCCGCCAAATTCACCGCGTCTCCCATAATGGTATAGTTAACCCGTTGGCTCGAGCCCATGTTCCCAACTACCATCCGGCCAGTGTTAACGCCCATCCGAACAGACACCCGAGGCAACCCCCTAGCCACCCATTGATCCCTAAGGCCACCTAAGGCATTGTTCATATCGATACTGGCGTAGCAGGCTTGACGCGCATGCGCTGGCTGATCGATCGGCGCACCCCAAAAGGCAATAATGGCGTCCCCTTCAAATTTATCAATCGTGCCATCCGAGGCGATAATAACATCACACATCTCAGTCAAATATTCATTCAGCAACTGCACCAATTCGGTCGGCGTCATACCTTCTGAAAACGTTGAGAATCCCGCGATATCAGAAAAATACGCGGTCATCTCTCGCTCTTCGCCACCTAACGTTAACTTATCTGGGTCTGCAACCAAGTCAGCTACCACTGTTGGCGATAAATACTGCCCGAAGGCCTCTTTGATATAAGCCTTTTGGCCCATTTCGTTCAAATAGAATCGACCGTTGACAACGATGATCGAGAGCACCCAAGCGCCAAGGTTTGGCACCATTGATAGCACGAGCCCCTGTCGCGCATAGACCCAGAAGCACACAAACACAAAAATCACAAGACCAACCACACTAAGACCGTTACGTAGTAATGGCGCGGAAATGGTTGTGCTGGCAAGAATTAACGCCATCAACAGACCCGCTGACAAAAGTTCGACCCAAAAATCAGCTGCCTTCAGAGGACCACCTTTAATCAACGTGCCAATTTCACTTGCAATGATATTGACCCCAAAAATGTTACCTACCGGCGTCTCGAACTGATCATGAGCCACTTCAGCGACTTCCCCGATCAGAACAATCTTGCCTTCGATGAGATAAGACAAATCATAGAGTTCTTCTTCGTCAACAAACAAAATATCTCCAGCGGGAATCCCGACGATCTCATGACGCGCTCGATAACCCGCTCCGTCCAGCGTTCGGGGCAGGCTAGGGTAATCCAAATAGAGATCATGGTGCTGATCAAGGGTTGCGATCTGGCGCTCTCCCAGATAAAGCGCGTGATTCTTCAGTGACGGCGCTTCTCCGGTGAACATCGACAGCGCTTTAACTGCAAACGGCCAACCGTTGTCAGTTGCCGCGATATCCGGGTGGATACGTAAACGAACCATCGTCTCCGCGAGATCGCTGTTAGAAGAAATATTGGAATAACCACTTTCGGCAATAGAGGAAAACTTTGGAATCGCAAAGTTGGTTTTTTGGTAACCCCGGTTATCATCAATCTCTGCCTGGGACACCAGAAGTACATTGTCAGCCTCTTCAATGGCACTGATTAATGTTGGGTCCTCGTTATAGGCACTATTGAAATCGAGCAACATATCCACCCCGATGACTGCCGCTCCCATCTGGCTTAAGCGCTGGATAATGGTCGCCAAGTCAACCCGGCGGAGCGGATAAACTTCGTACTCATCATAAAAGTCTTCATCGGTGTAAACGACAGTAACATCCTGACTCGGAGCAGTCAGGTCTGGGTCGCCGTAATTCGCTCGAACCAGATGTCGGTAGGACAGAGTCTCGTCTTCGACAATGGTGACACCTTCCTGGTATTCAACCAACAAGGCCAAACCGAACAATACAACAACAACCGGGAGATCAAACTTGCTCTTTAACCAAGAGGGAAGGCTCATAAAGACGAGCCTTCATGCTTGCCAAACGGCCTACTCCGAGATGAAGTCATTGTACTTCTGAGCCTCGGCAGTTTTTTCAGACATCAATTGCAGCGCCTGCAAATTCGCGATGTACAGCGGTTTCATCTCAATATCATCAGGATAGGTTTCGAAATAAGCCTGATAGGCATCCATTGCCGGCACCAGTAACCCATGCTGTTCTAACACGTCTGCTTGTGCAAAATAATCATCCCCTGCCGCAGCGATAGCAGCCTGAATGCCAGCTTCTTCTTCGGCGCTCAACACCTTTAGCTTGCCTGGTCGACGAGGCGTGTAGACAACCTCATCTCCCTCTAGGACATCGAGCCGCAAGTCATACTCTCCGGCAGCTGGAACGGGTAGTTTAAACCTGATGTGATGACCGTCAGCGTCACTGCTGGCTACTTTATGAGCAGTATCACCCAGCATGACGACGAACGAATTGGTCGGACAAGCTTTTTCCCAAACTAAATCCGCAAACCCTTCAGACACCGTGATTTTGCGTGCCATTCTGACCTTGACTTCACAGTCAGGTTCTCCGGGCTTTTTCACTGCTCTACGAACCGTGGTATAACGTTGAGCTGATGCGAATTTATTGGCTAATCCATCCATCAACCCAGCTTCGCTACTGAAAGGGTCGGATACATCACCCGCTGCGACTTCAAGCCCGGCTTCAGCAACGACCGCTGTTACATTATTGCCTAGGGACTGAGCCAATCCCGAGGTTTGATTCACAAAATTGCCAACGCCATCGGCCCCTGTACGAATGTGGTATCCGGCAAACAAGTACTTTGCTCGAGTAACTGGTCGCCATTTTTCGCCATCTCGGCTGTACTCTACTGTTCCATCGGGATCCATGAGCTTACCAACAGGGCTTCTAGGGCCGCCCTCAGCTGCAGACGCGCCATGCACACAAACCAATGTCGCACCCATCACCAGCAAAGCACGCCAACCTAATTGCTGCCATCCTAGCCATATCGCTTGATCACTTGTCGTCATACGCCTTTTCCTCCAAAACCCTATTATTAATTTTGATCGATTCAACATAATTTTTTTTGCGCTGTCTTCTACTTCATCGCGCTACCTTCTACTTCATCGCGCTACCTTTTACTTCATCGCGCTACCTTCAACTTTACCGAACAGTCTTCAAATTTATCGCGCAGTCTTCTACTTTATCGCGCAGTCTTCTACTTTATGGTGCAGCCTCCAAATTTATCGGTTAGCCTTCAACTTTTTTATCGCGCAGCCTGCGATATTGTTGTGGCCTTAGCGATTGCAAGCCATTTTTTTGCTCGCCTAACCTCGGAACAGTAGACACCTAACATAACCAACGTTCAGATTCAGTCAGAGCGCGCGCTGCTTTGCTTTTCTCAACGGTAATCGAAAACTCCCGCTCTGCGGCTCGTCGAAGCAATTCCCAGCCAGCCAAATTAATCGATTTGATAAATTAATCGATTTGATAAATTAACGTGCTCGGTAGCACCCCCTTTTTTGATTCTATGCCTTTTCATTAAATAAGCAAAACGCTTTGAATATGTTCAAAAAACCTAACGGCTACGGCACGCTGCATTTGGCCATCCTTAACTTGTTACTAAACCCAAGCAAAACCTGGTCAGCCTCAAACTCGGTCGCGCACCTGCAGACAAGGCTTATCCCAGCCCGTAACAAGCCAACTCGACAGATTTATCTATGGGTGAACCCATTTCCTTGAAGCCCGCTTTGGCCCCTTTCCTCTGGATTAGCTTTTTCGATGAACTAATCCACAGCGATTTTTAGGTGACCTAAAGCTGAACAACCTTGATCATCGAAAATCACGGACGAACTAACCGATTCAGGTATGGAAATTTATGTCAAATGGCTCTGGGTGAGTTACTATTCATAAAACAATCCCAATTCAAGATCCTTATGTTACTGCTCCTATCTCCTGCTAAAACACTTGATTTCGAGACACCTGTTCCGACTCAGAAAATCTCAGCGCCAGCATTGCTAAGCGATGCATCCAAGTTAGCTCGACTCATGAAAACCCAATCAGAGGACGATCTGTCGCGTCTCATGAAAATCAGTTCAAAGTTGGCGGGCCTCAATCGCGATCGCTTTCAAGATTGGACGCCCAAGAGCGGCGTGCAAAGACAAGCTATTTTTGCGTTCAAGGGTGATGTTTACCTCGGCTTGGAAGCCGATAAGTTTTCTGCTGCTGATTTAAATTTTGCCCAGAAACACTTGCGGATTTTATCCGGACTCTATGGCTTGCTAAGGCCACTTGATGCGATCAAACCCTATCGTCTAGAAATGGGGACTCGCTTGCAAAATACTCGGGGCGAGGATCTTTATGCTTTCTGGCGGGAGCGATTAACCACCACCCTCATGAGCGAACTTAAGCCAAGCGCAAAACCGACCGTCCTAAATCTTGCCTCCAACGAGTACTTTCAAGCCATAGATGCTAAAAGTCTGCCAGGCGTAAGAATCATCAATCCAATTTTTAAAGACAGCCGGGACGGACGTCTTAAAATCATTAGTTTCTTTGCTAAACGCGCCCGGGGTGCGATGGCCAGTCATATCATCAAAGAGCGAATCAAACGCCCGGAGGTCCTAAAAAACGCTGAGGTCGAAGGTTATCGCTTTCGCTCTGACTTGAGCTCGGACAATGATTGGGTCTTCGCCCGTTGAGCACAGCTGGAGCCTCTACACTGGGAATCGTTGTTAACCCCATGTCGGGCAGAGATGTACGCCGAGTTGCAGCTCGAGCCAGCACAAGCGCCCACCACGAAAAGCAGCAACAGGTAACTCGCCTGGTATTGGCAGCCCTTGAAAATGGCGTTGAGCGAGTCTTTTTATCCCAGGAGCCATTTCGTATCAGCGAACGGGCTATTGAGAACCTCCCCGAACGTCACCGGGTCACCCTGCTCAAATTTGCGCTGACGCATACTGCACGAGACACCGAGACCATGATTGATCTGATGTGGGCTGAAGGCGTTCGACACTTTATCGTGCTAGGAGGAGATGGGACCAGTCGGATTGTTGCTCGACGATATCCAGACGCAACCCTAATGCCCCTGTCAACCGGCACCAACAATGTCTTCCCCATGATGATCGAGGCTTCGCTTGCTGGCGCTGCCGCAGGCCTTGTGGCATCGGCTAGAGTCGCGCGTGACAAGGTTTGCATCAGGTGTAAACGTATTCACGTAAGTGGCACTGATGCTGCGGGGCAGCGCGTTCATGATATTGCCCTGATCGATGCGGTATCGCTGCTAAATGATAGCCTAGGCTCTCTTCTCCCTTTTGATGCCGCCAATTTACGAACGCTGATTTTGAGCAGGGGGGAACCTGCCTCGGTCGGTCTTTCTCCTATCGGCGGTTACCTGAACCCTTGTCATCACGAGGATGACTTTGGGCTTAAAGTCGTTTGTGGCGAGCCAGCTGCATTATCGGTGCGCATACCGATCTCTCCTGGGTTATGGCAAACAGTGCCCATTCAGTCTTGCGAACCTATTGCTTTAAATGAAACCGTATCCCTGTCCGGTAGCGGCATCTTAGCTTACGACGGGGATCGCACCCACGATTTGAGTGGACTAGAAGATTGCGGTCTAACTGTTCGAAGAGACGGTCCTTGGATTATAGAACCGGGCGCTGTCTTGAAGTTCGCCGCTAGCGCGGGTATTTTGCAAACAAATCTTACCCCCTGACACAGGTGCCATGGAGCGCTTTCTCCCGCTGATTCAGCTTTTATATCCAGGCGCTGAGCTCAAAACTTGTGAGGCCCTAACCGGTGGCGTGTCGGCAATTGTGCATCGGCTCGATCTGATGTTGGCAAATCAAGAAATCCACAAAATCGTCGTCCGTGAACAAGGCGCTACCCATTCTGGTCACCCGGCAGCAACAGAGTTCGCATTGTTGAAGGCTTTGGCAGGCACGGGCTTACCCGTACCTGAGCCCTTATACTTTGACGAGCATAAAAGGTTGTTGCCTCATGATTTTCTGGTGCTGACCTATATCGAGGGCAGTACTGAAATCCCTCAGCCTATGGCCCGCACTAGCATTGAATTGGCCGCTAACTGCTTGAGGACGATTCATCAAACACCGACCCAAAATCTACCGAACCTACCTGCGCGAAATCATCCATTACCAGAGGCGTTCGATTATTGGCCACTCGGCGAAGAATGGCTTGCTCTCAAAACCTATCTTAAAACCCTCGACCAAGCGCAATTCATCGAGGCACCCGTTTTACTCCATGGGGATTTCTGGCCAGAAAACCTTATATGGCGAGATCATGGACTGGTTGGGATCCTAGACTGGGAAGACGCAGCGCTTGGAGACCCCCTATCTGACTTGGCTGTCGCCCGTCTCGAATTTCGTTATCGCTATGGCTCGCCCGGGGCCGCCAACTTCACAACCATCTATGTCAATAACAACCCAATCGAATGGCGACGCTTGGCACTATGGCAAATTTATGTCGCTGCAGCGGCACAGCATTTCATGGCCGACTGGGGTTTGTCGCAAAATAGGGAATCCCACATGAGAGCAGAGGCCCTTAAGAGCATTCAGGAGGCCGGCAACGCCTTGATGCGTAACGAACCGAGCTTTTTGGGACTTTCATCTAAGTGACGCCTTGTGTGAACCGCCTTGTCGTGAGCGCCAGTCGAGCTCGGCTCGGCCGCACAATTTGCTCGTTTATGGCGATCTCATCATTACATTACCTGCCATCAGGAGATGCAGTGAGCCAGAACCCATTCATCTCAAGCACCTGAGTCTAGCCCGTAGCCTGACAACGCTCGCCGATAGCGTATCTCTATAGCGCTGGTCCACGCACCAGCCCTTTGGAATGGTCTTTCGCATTTCGTCTTGATGTTGCTGGCTCAACTCTGCGATCACCCTGAACCAGTATTGCCTCTAAGGCAAGGTCATCCCATATTAGGCCGCAGAGTAAAGCTACGTCCCAAAACTCCGCACTTTTTAATCCAGCTGGCTAGATGCTAGTATCAGATGCGAACTTAGAGATCTTCTACATGCGACTGGCTCTTTTTTTTACCTTGTTCCTGATAGTGACCGCGCCTGGACATGCGCAAACCGATAGTCAACAAACGATGGCCTGGCCGGATGGAACCCGCTACGTTGGCAGTACCGTAAATGGTAAGCGTGATGGCCAGGGGACCATTTATTGGCAAGATGGCACTCGCTACATTGGCGGCTTCAAAGAGAATCAACGGCATGGACCCGGCATGATGATCTTGCCGGATGGCACAACGCTCGAGGGCGATTTTTTAGAGGGGCGTTTAATCTCCGATGAAGACAATACAGATGCGCAGCCCTCAACAGACGCCCAACCCAAAACAGCCTTAAGCGCGTCTGAAATCGGTGCCATTACCAGCACCTTAGACTTATGGGCTGCTGCCTGGATGGCGCAAAACACAGATCAGTATTTATCGCTGTATTCGGATGCTTTTGAACTGGCTCCGGGCGAATCTCGCGTATTGTGGGAAATGAATCGTCGAGAACGGGTTTCCGCACCGAGCTATATACAGATCGATCTCGCTTATGATGCATTTACCCGTGTTACGGAGACGACGGTTGACGTCAAACTTCGACAGTCTTATCGCTCAGACCGATATCGCGAAATAAGCAATAAAACTCTGCGCTTGGCCAAAGAGGCTAGCGGTTGGCGAATTATAGGAGAGCAACAACGATGACAGCGTCAGTACCCGTTCCAGCGGCAACAATTCTGATGCTCCGAGATGGGCCCAAGGGACTAGAGGTGTTCATGGTGGTTCGGCATCATCAAATCGACTTCGCTTCCGGTGCGCTGGTTTTTCCTGGAGGCAAGATTGATAAAGGTGACAGTGAAGCCGCGGCTTTTTGTGACGGAATTACTGATGCCACATCGGACCAAGTCGCGCTACAGGTCGGTGCGATTCGTGAGGCTTTTGAAGAATGTGGTGTGCTATTAGCCAGAGCTGCTGGCGATTCAGAGCTGATTAGTGGCGCTCGTCTGCAGACACTGGACCCTTATCGCGAAAAGATTCATCAAGGCGATATGAGTTTTGTGGATTTTCTTGCCCAGGAGCAACTTCGTTTGGCCTGCGACCAGCTTAAGCCCTTCGCGCACTGGGTAACCCCCGACATGATGCCAAAGCGCTTTGATACTTGGTTTTATTTAGCCGCTGCGCCAACAGACCATCTGGCAATTCACGATGGTTCTGAGTCGGTGGACTCAGTGTGGATCAGCCCCCCAGCTGCCTTAGAAGGCGCTCAGCAAGGCACCTACACCATCATTTTCCCCACGCGGTTAAATATCGAAATGCTGGCCGAGAGCGATTCATTGGATGCTGCGTTCGCTGATGCCGAAGCTAGGACCATTAAAACCGTACTACCCTGGACCGAGCAACGAGCTGACGGCAATTATCTTTGCATTCCCAGCGATGCGGGTTACGCAATCTCGGAAGAAAAGCTGCCGGAACGCTAGCCTAGGGAGCAGCGCTTGCATGCTGAGCGCGGTACCCCAAAGTGCCGGTTGCGCATGAGCAAGACGCGATGAGAGCGGCGGCCGGATTGAGATAGACCTCACGCTCGCGGCGCCTCAAACCTGCGCTTTCATCAATCAGAAGCAGTGTTCGTCTCAAAGCATCTCATGCAGCGCCTAGCCAGACCTGGAGTCGATCCTTTCAACGTTGATGCCCTAGCATTTCAAAAGAGCAAATAACCCTCAACAAAAAAAAGACGCCGAAGCGTCTTTTTAATTGGTAAGGCTAATTAAAGCTAGCCGCCAAAATCGTCTAAGAAGATATTGCTTCGTTCAACACCCAGATCCGCCAGCAAATTGAGCACCGCTTGGTTCATCATCGGGGGACCACACATATAGAACTCGCAATCTTCTGGCGCCGGGTGGTCTTTCAGATATTCCTCGAACAACACATTATGGATAAACCCGGTGTATCCATCCCAATCTTCGAGATTTTGGTCAGACAAAGCAATGTGCCAATCAAAGTTCTCATGCTCTGCCGCTAAACGGTCAAAGTCGTCAACGTAGAAGAGTTCTCTTTGGTTGCGTCCACCGTACCAGAATGAAATCTTTCGATCAGACTTGAGACGTAACAACTGATCAAAAATATGTGCACGCATCGGTGCCATACCAGCACCCCCGCCCACAAACACCATTTCGGCTTGAGTATCTCGAGCAAAGAATTCTCCGTAAGGCCCAAAGATCGTCACCTTATCGCCCGGCTTAAGTGTGAAGAGGTAACTCGACATTTTTCCCGGTGGAAAATCGGTGCCGGGCGGCGGCGAGGCTACCCGGATGTTGAACTTCATAATCCCCTTCTCTTCAGGGTAGTTCGCCATAGAGTATGCCCTGATGGTCGGCTCATCGACCTTGGCCTCATGTTCAAAGACGCCGAATTTTTGCCAATCGCCCTGATACTCTTCCTCAATGATCATATCTTTGTACTTGATATGATAAGGCGGAATCTCGAACTGCACGAACCCACCCGCTCTAAAATCCACCTCTTCACCAGAAGGCAACTTAAGCACCAGCTCTTTGATAAACGTGGCGACATTGTGATTAGAAACCACCTCGCATTCCCAGCGTTTTACACCGAAAAACTCTGGCGGGACTTCAATTTTCATATCTTGCTTGACGGCCGTTTGACAACTCAATCGCCAGCCTTCTTTGGCTTCACCTCGCGTAAAATGGCCCGCTTCAGTCGATAGCATTGACCCGCCGCCTTCAACTACCCGGCACCGACATTGCCCGCAGGTACCGCCGCCACCACAGGCCGATGACAAAAAAATCCCCGCATCAGCTAGGGTGTTCAATAGCTTGCCCCCTGAACTTGCGGTAAGGGTTCGGTCAGGATCTTCATTAATCACAATATTCACATCACCTGTCGACACCAATTGCTTGCGCGCCAGCAAGATCACTGCCACCAGTGCCATAATGATGGCCGTAAACATACCCACGCCTAAAATAATTTCCGTATTCATAGCCTGCAATACTTCCTTTGCCTATAGAGAGATACCGCCGAAAGACATAAAGCCCAGAGACATCAATCCAACTGTGATAAAAGTGATACCCAACCCTCGCAACCCTTCTGGTACGTCACTGTATTTCATCTTCTCGCGAATACCCGCTAAGACAACGATCGCTATTGCCCAACCCACTCCTGACCCTAGGCCATAAACCACGCTCTCGGGAAAGTTATACGAGCGATTGACCATAAATAGGCTACCGCCCAGGATCGCGCAATTGACGGTGATAAGCGGCAAAAATACCCCGAGAGAGTTGTAGAGGACCGGAACATACTTATCGAGAAACATTTCTAGGATCTGAACCATCGCGGCAATCACCCCGATATAACTCAGATAGCCTAGAAAGCTCAGATCGACTTCGGGAAACCCAGCCCACGCGAGCGCGCCGTCGGCCAACAGAAATCCGTATATAAGATTATTGACTGGCACCGTGATGGTTTGAACAACAACCACCGCAATTCCAAGACCGATGGCGGTTTCGATCTTCTTGGAGATCGCGATAAACGTACACATACCCAGAAAAAAGACCAGCGCCATGTTTTCAATAAACACCGCACGGACAAACAGGCTTAAATAATATTCCATAACTTGGTTCCTAGCTCTGGGTCAGCGCGGTGTGGTGGCCAATCTTATATTCCGGTGCTTCTACCTGCTCTTGCTTCCAAGCCCGCAACGCCCAAATCAGCAACCCAATAATAAAAAATGCACTTGGCGGCAGCAGCATGAGACCCATAGGGGTGTACCAACCGCCTTGGGTCACCAGCGGTAATACTTCGATGCCAAACAGACTGCCTGAGCCAAAGAACTCTCTGATTGCGGCGACCGCCATCAGAACCGCTGAATAACCTAATCCATTGCCAAGCCCATCTAAAAAAGAAAGGCCAGGAGGATTTTGCATAGCGAAGGCCTCTGCACGCCCCATGACAATGCAATTGGTGATAATGAGGCCAACAAATACCGTTAATTGCTTAGATATATCGTAGGCAACCGCTCCGAGAATCTGATCGACCACAATCACCAACGAAGCAATAATCGTCATTTGTACGATGATGCGGATACTAGAGGGGATGCGATTTCGGATAAGCGATATAAAAAAATTAGAAAAGGCGCAGACCAACGTCAACGCAATACACATGACCGCAGCAACACTCATTTGCGTGGTCACGGCAAGCGCCGAGCAAATTCCAAGCATCTGCAAACCAATCGGGTTGTTATTAAAAATTGGGTTTAACAGAATTTCTTTTACATTCGACATAACCGATCCCTTTGCCCTAACCCCCGATGCTACTTAGCATCGGTCCGTAACCTTCATCCCCCAGCCAGTAGGTGATCATATTCTCCACCCCCTTGCTGGTTAACGTTGCGCCACTCAAGCCATCGACCTGATGTATTGCGCTAGATCCATTTGGATCGACTGAGCCCTTAACTACTTGCATCGCTACGGCGCCATCGCCAGCGTAGATTTTTTTGCCAAGCCACTTGGCTTTCCAAGCGGGATTATCGACTTCACCGCCTAAGCCGGCAGTTTCCGAATGCTCATAGAAGGTAATACCTGAAACGGTGTTGCCATCAGACTCGAGGGCTAGAAAACCATAGAGCGTCGACCAAAGCCCGTAACCGTGGACGGGTAATACGATCCGATCGATACCCGTTTCTGATCGCAAGAGGTAAATCAACGCATAGTGCTCTCTGCGATTGATCGAGGCGACGTCTTCTGCATCTGTGAGAGCTGTAGACAGTTGTGGATCCTTCGCGGCTTTGCGCTGATCATAATCACCAAAATCCAGTTCCAGAGATTGCTCGACATCAGCGACTTCTGCTGCGCTCAACATCCTATTCGTTCTTAGATCGACTACTCGAGGTTCGAATTGTTCGAACAAGGTATCAATGTCGTCAACACTGGTAACCCCATTTTCAAACAGGCCTGCGGCAATCAGGACGTTTTTGCTTTTGTCCAAGGCTTTGTTTTGGACCCGTCGGTCTTTCAACGCGACCGCAGACCCCGCCACAACAACCGCACAAAACAAGCAAACCACAAGTGCGATCACAATCACGTTTTGAATCGAATCCTTGTTGTTCTTCGAAGATTCAGACACGAGCGAGCCTCCTCCTGACATTGGCCCTAACCACCGACCAATCAAACAGTGGGGCAAACAGATTGGCAAACAAAATAGCGAGCATCATTCCTTCTGGGAAAGCGGGATTAACCACGCGAATCAACACACACATGACACCGATTAAGATACCGTAGGACCACCGGCCGGTATCTGTCATCGCTGCTGACACCGGATCGGTTGCCATATACACCATGCCAAATGCAAATCCGCCCAACACCAGATGCCATTGCCAGGTCATCGCGAACATCGGGTTCGACTCTGAACCAATCAAGTTAAACAGAGTAGAGGTCGCCATCATGCCAAGCATAACCCCGGCCATAATGCGCCAAGAGGCGACCCGAGTGGTCAATAAAATGGCCCCACCGACCAAAATTGCTAAGGTCGATACTTCACCGACAGAGCCTTGGATATTACCAAGAAACGCATCCATCCAAGTGATCCCCTCGGCCATGACCTGCTCAACGCCACCTGCTGCGGCTAGACCCAATGCAGTTGCGCCGCTGTATCCGTCGACAGCCGTCCATACAGCATCACCTGATATCTGCGCGGGATACGCAAAATACAAAAATGCTCTCCCGGTGAGTGCAGGATTTAGGAAATTCTTGCCCGTACCACCGAATATTTCCTTACCAACCACAACCCCAAAGGAAATCCCCAAGGCGACCTGCCAGAGCGGAATTGTCGCTGGCAGTGTTAAACTGAAAAGGATGCTGGTCACGAAGAAACCTTCATTGACTTCATGACCACGCTTGACCGCAAACAGCACTTCCCAAATACCGCCCACGACAAACGTAACCGCATATATCGGCACATAAAAGACGGCACCGTATATCAAGCAATTCCAGATACTACTGGCGTCATATCCCGCCAGCAACGCGAAAATCCACCCTCGCCAACCATCCAGTGCCGGGGCATCCAGGAGCACCATAGCCTCTAGGGCGTTATGCCCAACCATGTACATCCCAGCCAGCATTGGGAAAAAGGCGCACCACCAGACTGTGGTCATAACCCGTTTCATGTCGACAGCGTCCCTCACATGGGACTGCCCAACCGTCACCTTCCCTGGTGTGTAAAAAATTGTATCGACCATTTCGTAGATCGCATAAAACCGCTCATACTTGCCACCTTTGTGGAAGTTCGGCTCTATACCATCCATAAACGTTCTCAATGACATACCGGCGTCCTATCTCTGTGTCTTTTTATCGGCTAATAATGTTGGCCGAAATTTTTGTCGGTAACTTAGCCCTCTACCTCAATTTTGGTCAGCATCGAGCGCAAGTAAGGCCCGTACTCATATTTCCCAGGACAAGCGAAAGTGAACAGCGCCACATCCTCTTCATCTAACTCCAAACAGCCAAGTTCGATACTACTCTCGACATCATCAACTAATAGAGCTCGCAGCAGCTGAGTAGGCAGAATATCTAACGCGGTTAATCGCTCGAAGGAGCCCAGGGGGATCATCGACCTTTCACTACCACCTGTGCTTGTGGTTAAGGCGAACTCCTTTCGTCCCAGTAACCAAGCAGTGAATAAACGTGTCACTGAAAACTTGGATGCGCCTGGCGCAACGAAACCAAAAAACTCTCGCTCGGTGCCCTCAGCAAGTGCTGCAATCTGAAGGTGATGGCGACCCAAATAAGCCTCTTCAGGTGCACCGCTACGGCCATCCAAAACTGAGCCCGAAATAATGCGATGGTGACCAGGGCTTAATGCCGACTCAGTCATGCTGTTCAGGCAGGCACCCCGGATTGTGCGCACAAGACAAGGCTCTTTTACTGAGGGGCCAGCCAAAGATACGACCCGTTCTGCACTCACGGTCCCTTCCAAAAACAAGCGACCAATAGCGATGACGTCCTGATAATGCAAATGCCACACTGTCTTGTCGGCATGTACAGGTGAGATGTAATGAATGTGGGTTCCCACTAGCCCTGCGGGATGACATCCGGCAAAGCGCTTTACCTCTGTCCCTGGCACTTCAGGATCGCGTCCATCAGCATCACAGCAAACGAAGGTTGGCCCATCGGTCAACTTTGTCAAAACCGTTAACCCGGCTTGATAAGCGTCAAAAGCCATATCGATAATAGGATTGGCATCGGGTGCGTGCGGCCTAGTATCCATCGACGTCACAAAAAGCGCCGCAGGCGATGACATGGGCGCTGGGACCTTATTGAACGGACGCGTTCTCAATGCGGTCCATTCTCCCGATGCAATGAGCTGAGAAGCCACGGCTTCCCGGGTTAATCCTTGAAGCGCTTCGGGCGCATGCTGTTCAAATTCAATGGGCGCTGTATCGTCGACCTTAATTACCAAAGACTGAAAAACGCGCTTTGCGCCACGGTTTATGGCCGTAACTTCCCCTGAGGCAGGGGCTGTAAACAAAACGCCGTCATTTTTTTTATCGGTAAAAAGCGGTTGACCACGACGAACCCTGTCGCCCTCAGAAACTAACATGGTGGGTTTCAATCCGTGAAAATCCCCGCCCAATACAGCAACATGCTCGGTAAGCTGGGTCCTTACTTGGGCCTGCTGGGGCGCACCACTAATGGGCAGATCCAGCCCTTTTTTAATTTTGAACATGTCCTTCCTATCAGACGGTCTTCGAACGAGGATTGATTGCGACGTACCTTTTTATCACCATTGGCTCGTGCCCAAAATCAACCCATTGCGTCTTTTCGGGCACTTTCTTTTTGCCCTGACGCCGGCGCCGCCAATTATAGAGATACCCTGCTGATTAATCTACCTTTCATCGGCACCGGGAGCGACAGGAGTGATCTGCTGATCGCTTCCCATCCTGCTTTGCCTACGTGAAGCTAGGCCGTAAGGCTCATCGCTATTCCGCGCTTGCAGGTTGCGCCGGAATCAACGGATATCGAATACCCGCCATCTTCTGGGCACAACGGATAACCTGGCAGCTGTATCCAAATTCATTGTCATACCAAACGTACAACACCATCTGTTTGCCATTAACGATCGTTGCATGGGCGTCGATAATGCCAGCATGCCGGTTACCCACAAAATCGGACGACACCACCTCAACAGATTCGGTGTAATCGACTTGGCGTTGCATTGAGGAATTTAAAGCAACATCCCGCAAGTATTCACTTACGGCCTCGCGAGTGGTCTCTGATGCTACCGTTAAATTCAAAATGGCCATCGAGACATTGGGGACGGGAACACGGATTGAATTTCCAGTCAATTTACCGGCAAGCTCGGGCAGCAATTTGCCGACAGAACTGGTGGCATTGGATTCGGTCAGCACCATATTTAAAGGTGCGCTCCGCCCTCTCCGCTCCTTAGAGTGAGTGTTGTCATGCAAGTTCTGATCATCGGTGTAGGCGTGTACCGTTTCCATGTGACCGTGAACAATCTCAAAGCGATCATTAATCGCCTTCAAAACGGGCACAATGGCATTGGTTGTGCATGAAGCTGCCGCTATCAGCGTATCCTCGGGTTCGATGAGATTGGAATTGACGCCAGAGACAATATTCTTTATCGAGCCTTTGCCAGACGTTGTGAGCAGCACCTTGGAAGCGCCAGGGCTGTTGAGGTGCTGAGCTAGGCCATCGGCATCTCGCCAAGCACCCGTACTATCAATAATGAGGGCGTCTTCGATGCCATAATCTGGATATGCTATGGCGCCGGGGTCGGCGGCATAGATAAACTTAATCGCAACGCCATTGCAAATCAGCACTTGATTTTCGACATCCACACGAATGGTTCCGGCGAAAGGTCCGTGGATCGAGTCGCGTCGAAGCAGGCTGGCTCTTTTCTTTAGATCCTTTTCTACATCCTTGGGCGGTCTTAGCACCACCGCCTTGGGTACCAGATTTTGCCCACCCCCAGCTTTCTCAATGAGCAGCCGCATCACCAAGCGACCAATCCGACCAAAGCCATAAACCACAACATCTCTGGGTTGGTGGGGTACTTCCGCCTTGCCACTTAAAATCTCTCGGCAAGCATCGTTAACATATTCCGGTACGCTCATACCCTTGCTATCAGCCATGAACGCGCCGGCTAACTTACCAATATCCACGTGAGCGGGCGACAAGTCTAAGGTTGCCATCACAGCAATCATGGGATGAGTTTCAAATTCTGACAGTTCGTTTTTTTCGATCTGCCGAACTCTGCGATGCGCCTTCATAATTTCGATAACAGATTGATTAAACAGCGGTACCCCATGAATATAAACCACGACGTTGCGTCGATAGAGTTGGCCGATCAACGGGATCATTGCCTCAGCAAGGGCCTCACGTTGCTTCCAATCAGCAAATACTTGATCTAATCCTGGTTTCGCCATGCTGGCCTCCTAGATATCGCGCGTTCTTTCGCAAGTGTGCGCGGTAAACCGCCCCTTCAATCGCCGCCTCTTTCGCCTGGTCAGCCAATTTTATCGCTCGTGCGCCGCATTTTTAACGAACACTCGGCCCAGGCCCCTTGACCTACTTTTGTCTCGGCG
>Ga0181557_1001438_pt1 | contig 26939 bp, 19 predicted proteins | sample 011ome_23_FD_148632 | JGI IMG/M metagenome (GOLD analysis project Ga0181557, IMG submission 148632) | Coastal salt marsh microbial communities from the Groves Creek Marsh, Skidaway Island, Georgia - 011506CT metaG (spades assembly) | ecosystem: Environmental > Aquatic > Marine > Intertidal zone...
GCAATTTGCAGCTGGCCATGGTGCGGACTTGGCGCGGGGTGGAGCAGCCCGGTAGCTCGTCAGGCTCATAACCTGAAGGTCGCAGGTTCAAATCCTGCCCCCGCAACCAAATATTCTAGCTATATATCATATACTTAGCCGTCTCACAATTGAGGCGGCTTTTTTGCGTTCTGAATTATTGTCGCGTTCATTGCTGCGTTTTAAGTTTGCTTGGTGTGACCAGCAACAGAGTAGGTTGGGTTGGAAACGGAGAATTGAACCGCCAGCACCATCGCAGGCTCCAAGGGCCACAAGGCCCAAAGGTATGAGGCTTGAAGTTCTATATTTAACGGTTGGAAGATGGAAAAGATATTTTCTTCAAAACTCGTGCATGTCAAAATATCTGAAGTCTTTTTACGGCGCTGAAGATTGGCTTTGATGTTTGTTAATGCTTTGAGTGGCTCATTGTGATTTTGCTGAATTGTACCCTGTTTATTCATCTCCGTATCATACCAGAGAGATGTTGCTAGCCGCCTTAGTTCAAGGCGTTGAGTGATTTTGATATTGCCACCGCAAGCGCCTTCCAAAGCATCTTCTAGTGCTTCAGTATCATATGCGTTAGCGGTTGAGAGGCTATGTTTTCCCAGCATAGTTCAACCACACCTGAATCACTGCAAATAACATTCACTTTGATGTAGCGTTTGCTTCAGTCGCTGCGCGTAATGTGCGTTTTGCGATGGTTATTTGGTGCATCTGGCTGGTACCCTCGTAGAGGCGGAACAAGCGTGCATCCCGATAAAGTCTTTCGATACAACTATAACCCGCAACATAGCCAGAGCCACCGAATATCTGCACAGCCCTATCGGCAACGCGCCCGCAGGCCTCGGACGCAAAATATTTGCAAATCGAAGCCTGCATTGTGACATCAGCGCCTGCGTCGCGTTTTCGCGCGGTTTCGAGGATAAGCGCCCGCGCGGCGTGGATTTCCGTCTGACAATCTGCGATCATCGCTTGCACAAGCTGGAAATCCCCAATTGGTTTACCAAACTGATGTCGCGAAAGGCTGTGGGCAACTGCCTCATCCAACATCCGGATAGCCGAGCCAGTGCACAGTGACGCAAGATTGATGCGTTGCTTGTTCAGCGTTTTCATCATCGTAGCAAACCCCTGACCTTCTACCCCTCCAATCAGGTTTTCAGCCGGCACGCGGCAGTCGCTCATGTAAACTTCGGATACCGGGGACCCGGCCTGTCCCATTTTTTGATAGGGCTCACCAGCCATCAGGCCAACTGAGCCGCGTTCAACCAGAAAAGCGCTTAGACCGCGCGAGCCGGGTTGGCTGGGATCAGTCCTGGCAATGACAGTGAACAAATCCGCTATTGGTGCATTGGTGATAAACACCTTGGTTCCGTTCAGAACATAATGGTCCCCATCACGATGTGCGGTCGTTGCAATTGCTGTCGCATCTGAACCGGCGTCAGGCTCGCTCAGCGCAAAACAGCCAGTTAGAGCACCGCTGGCCAGTTTTGGCAGATATTTTTTCTTCTGCGCGTCGGTCCCGTCCTGAACCAGCCCTTCCGAGCCGATACCTGTGTTAGTCCCCGAGCGGGCGCGGAACGCAGTCGAGCATTGCGCAATTTCTATCCCAGCCAGCGCCAGTTGCTCCATCGTAAAACCGGCGCCGCCGAATTCGACGGGAATGCTCCAGCCGAAATATCCCCGCGCCCGCATGTCTTCAACGATCTTCTCTGGCACGCAATTTTCAGCTTCAACCTGTTCTTCGGCGGGAATTGCGACCTCTCGGACCCACTGACGCAGTTCAGACAGATATTGATTGAATTGAGTGTCTTGTTCGATCATTTTTTTCTCCTCCGGCAACCTTATGCCCATCGCTTCATTTTTAGGTTTATTAAATTTCCAACCGCCGGTTTCGCGTAAAGTTTGGCAACAGGATCCCAAAGTCAAAAACTGCCATCGCGACGATACTGGACATTACAAAGAGGGCTCAGATGGTGACCCCGGCCGACAGCACGCCTGAGGAAGTGTCGACTCGGAATATCAGCACATGGATGCTTTGAACCCGCCTCCGAAAGTGCATCGGTGCCGATGTGAATACTCATCTCAACTTTAACCCAGCCAGATTTTTTTTTCGTTGATCACCATTTACTGCATTTGGTAGTTGCGCAAAATCAAACGAACGTCGAACTGTGCGTGGACAAGCGGGCTTTCTAGTCAATCTGGTTAGGGTGCCGGACCAGAATTCGGAGAAACCACCCGGTAGGTCAGCGAGTCTTTGATCATGCCCCATGTGACACCAACTAGTGCACGCGCGCTTTCTTCAGCCTTGTCTTCATCGCCGTTTTCGATTGCGGTCAGCAACTCACGCCAATTATGAAGGAACTTATCATCCGGGTAGTCGTCGGTCTTTTGCAGAAGGCTGTCTCGAAAGGCCAACTGCCAGATCGCTGATCCCATAACATAAGATCCGATAGCGGAAATTCTGCGGGCCTTGGCGGTTTTATGCAGCAACGACCAGCACATGTGGGATTGAACGAAGAAGGCACCAACGTCACCAGATGTTTCAAGCCTCATCTGCTGCAGGTGCTCGACATTTTTACGCAGTGCCATAAGATCATCTGGCGTCGCATTTCGCGCCGCATAACGAGCAAGCAATCCCAAAATTTGAGCGCGGACATCAAACAGCTGCTGGATCTCATGGCGCGTGATTGAGTTGACCCGTGCACTGAGACGGGGCTTGGACCTTACAAAACCATTCTGCTCCAAAATTTTTATCCCGTCTCGGATAGGCCCTCGACTGGTGCCAAAGCGCTCTGCAAGCTTTTGTTCAGAAAGCTTGTCGTTTTCAGCCAGTTTGCCTGATAATATGTCCTTAGCCAATTGGACTGCAATCTGTTCTGAGATCGACAGAAATGCCGGATCAGTTGTAGTAGAGGAACCAATCGAAAGAATACTTTTTTCTTGTAGAACTGAAGGTGTCATCTGATGCGTTGTTTAAGGGTATTGTCTGAAAATATACCCATTTCCTATATTATTGAAGTGAAAGGTCCCGGCACAGCAATCTGAGAAGGGGTGCGCCCTCGCGCTCTTGCTGGCGTTTGAATTCATGTCGCGCAATTGAATGGACATGAACCTCGTCTGGGCCATCGTAAATCCTCAGGGCACGCATCTGCGCGAAATAGTCAGCTACAGGCGAGTCGTTTGTCAATCCCATAGCCCCAAAGACCTGAACTGCGCGGTCAGCCACATTGTAGCAGGCAGAGGCCACCGCCAGTTTGATCATTGATATCTCACGACGTGCGCCCTTACTACCTTTAGCATCTAGTGCCTCTGCTGCGGCCAGCGTCAAAAGGCGGGCCTGATCGACCTCCACACGGGAAAGCGCGATAAACTCCCTTATCTTGTCGTGCTCTGACAGTTTCTTGCCAAAAGCTTTTCGTGCTCTGGCGCGCTCAACCATTAATGAAATCATCAGTTCTGCACCACCAATCGACCGCATGCAATGGTGGATTCGTGCGGTGGCCAGCCGGACTTGGGCTGCGGCAAAACCTCTCCCACGTTCCCCCAGCAGGTTTTCCCTGGGGACTCTGACATTGTTCAGCCGGATCTCCCCATGGGGTTTGGCCCGATGTTGGAAGCCCAGAACAGGCACATGCCGGACCACCTCCAAGCCGTTGGATGCGACTGGGACAATAATTGCAGAATGTCGGGCATGGGGTTCGGCCTGCGGATCGCTTTTTCCGATGACAATAATAAATTGCCAACAATCCAGCCCAACATTACCAGCAAACCATTTGTGTCCATTGAGCACGAAATCATCACCGTCCTCTGTGATCTTACATGCGATGTTCAAAGCGTCCGATGAGGCAACATTCGGCTCAGTCATTGCGAAGCCAGATTTGATCTTGCCGTCGAGCATTGGATACAGCCAGCGTTCCTTCTGCGCCGCTGTTCCAACTTTCACCAGCATTTCCATATTCGGCAGATCCGGGGCCTGGCAGTTGAACACCTCTGCCGCCCAGTGGATCTGGCCGAGGGTTTCCGCTATAGGGGCGAATTCCGTATTGGTCAGACGCGTACCTGGGGCGTTGTCAGGCAGTTCTGGCAGCCCCAAGTTCCAGAGACCCTGTTGCCTCGCTTTTTCCTGAAGTGTCGCCAGGAATTTAGGCCGTGTGCCGGGTTTGTTGTTCTCGATAAAGGCCTGCATTTCCAAATGGCGAGGGAAGATTTCATCCGCCATGAAAGCAACAAGCCGGCCTGCTACCGTTGGAGTTGTCGTCATTCCTTACTGCCCTCTTTTGGGTTTTGCGTCCGATAATAATGCAAGCCCAAGACCACTGCGGCCAACAACAAACCCCCAACCTGAGCCCAAGCGTAGCTGAGCAATAGCAGTATTGCGATACCGGTCCTGACGGCCATCTCACCTCGCGTCAGTAGAGCCCGGTGGAAGCCTGCCATCACGGTTGCAAACAACCAAAACGCAAGCAGCGTCCGAAGCATGACTACCGCGAACTCGAGTGGGTCGAATACCTCAATCATGAGGATGGTCGGGTTATAGGCAAAGATAAAGGGAACTACGAATTTTGCAGCCCCGAGTCGGACCGCCATGATGCCCGTCCGAAGCGGATCGGATTTTGCGATCGGCGCTGCAGCATAGGCCGCCAGCGCAACAGGTGGGGTAATAGATGAGGCGACGCCATAATAGAACACGAACATATGGATCGTTAGCGCTGAGAGTCCCATGCGTTCGATGGCCGGCCCCAGAACCAGGATAATCACCAAATAGGCCGGCAGTGTTGGCATGCCCATGCCCAGCAAAAGCGCACCGACCATGGCCAGGAACAGCGATAAAAACAATTGCCCCTGTCCCAGGTACTCGATGTAGCTTGCGAATTTAAGCCCGGCTCCAGTGCTGTTCATGGTCGCAATAATTATGCCGATCATTGCAATGGCGATCAGAACGCTTGCTGCATTAATACCGCCATTTACCAACCCTCGTACTAGGCGCATTGGGTCTCGCCGCAATTCTGGATTGAACAATCCGGTGACCAGCACAGCCATAACCGCGGAAAACCCGGCAAAAGAGGGGGATCGACCGCTGAGCAGTACCAACACGACCGCAAAGATTGGCAGCAGGAACGAGAACGATTTGTAAAAGTCCACCCTCGTGAGTGTTGGCAGTTCACTTTTTGGAAGCGGTTCGATGCCCTGCTTTCGCGCTTCGATAGTCACGCTCATGAACAGATTGAAATAGTATAGGAATGCCGGTACTAACGCAGCTGTCGCGATCATCAGGTAGGGAACTCCCACCAGATCCGCCATCACGAATGCTGCGGCCCCCATGATTGGCGGCACGATTTGGCCGCCTGACGAGGCGGTCGCTTCGATCCCACCGGCGAATTCCGGCTTGAATCCGCGCTTTTTCATCATCGGGATGGTAAATGTGCCGGTGCCGACAACATTGGCAACAGTGCTGCCGGACATCATGCCGAAAAAGCCGCTTGCGACAATGGCGCCATGCGCTGGTCCGCCCCGGGTCCTGCCGGTGGCGGCAAGCGCGATTTTCAAAAGAGAATCCCCAGCTCCAGTTGCCTCCAGCAGCACGCCAAAGATCACGAAGACAAAGACAAGGTTTAAAACAATTCCCATGATAGTGCTGAAAATGCCAGCGTATCCGAACCAGAGCGTTTCCACGATCTGCTGTCCCGAAAATTGAAAATGCCCAATAGAAGTTGGCAAAAGGTGGCCAAACAGAAGGTAGCACATGAACACCAGGGTCACGATCAGCAAAGGCAATCCCCACACGCGTCGTCCAACCTCCAGCAATGCAGTGATACCAGCAAACCCTATGAGGATGTCCAACGTCTGGGGTGAATAGAACTCGTTTTCTATCAACGGGAAGACCCGGTGGAACCAGAAACTGGCTAACCCCAGGGCGCCAATCATAACAGCATCTGTCATCCAGCAGGCCCACAATCCCCCGTGGCTTTGGGGTTTTAGAATGTGGGCCAAGCCATACTTTGATGCGACCAGCACGAATGCGCAGATCAGAACCGCGGCCGTCCTATGAATATCGGGCGGCAAAGCGCCGAAACCCGCAGTGTAGATGGCTGACAACGACACTGCAACGGCGACCGCCGCCCCTAGAAGCCCAATGGTTTGGTTTAACCAGTTGTTTTTGTTCTCTGATTCGTTTTGCTCAGTCACCGCTAGATTCTCCCCAAGACGTCAAACTTATCGCGGCTTAATTAGTGGCGGCTTCGGGAGGAATAAGACGCTCGGGGATATCTAGCCCCATCTCTTTGTAGAACCTGTAGGCGCCCAGATGCAGAGGAGCGGTCATATGATCAATAAGACCTTTCTGTGTCATCGGAGCAAAAAACGCTTTCGCGACGGATTTGTACTCGTCCAGATTGTTCCAGACCGCCTTGGTCATTTCATAAACTGCATCCGCATCCACGTTCTTGTTGGCGCCTATCCCAAGCCAGAAGCCGACGGTTTTGACCGGTTCTTTGTTGGCTTGACCAGTGTATGTTCCAACTGGAATCAAATCGGCCGTGCGGCCGGGCCCGTTCGTGTATTTCAATATGCCTTCTGATTTCATACCTTTTTCTGTCAGCCCGAGGAACCGGACGCCTCGGCTAACCCCTACTTGTTCAATCAACGCGCCACCTAGGGGTGCTGGCCGGATCCAGACATCAACGTGACCATCCAGAAACGCCTGTTCTCCACCCTTCATGTCAAGATCAAGCACCTCGAAATCGACACCTGGTTTATATCCTGTTTCACCGTTGATAAGCGTTAGCCCAGTCTGGTACATTGCTGCGTTTTTGGGGCCGGTATAAACTTTTTTGCCTTTTATATCCTGCATGGACTCAATGCCGCTACCGTCGAATGTGACGATGTGATAAGTGCCTGAGGGGTGGGTTAGGATCATCCGAATACCTTCAGCAACTTCGGCAGAATTCGACAATTTTTTGTATGGGCCTTTACCATTCTTCATCGCGCCCACCAATGGTAGCACGACATTCGTTATGTCAGCCTTGGCCCGACCCAGAGCCACCATAGATTTCGAAACAGCAATATCCGCTTTGACTTCCAGGTTATGGCCAGCGTATTTAGATACGACACTTGCAAACGCAACCATGCCAAGATAAGCGCCGGAGCCGGCCACATTCGTTTCTGATCTGAAAGTATCCGCACTGGCAATACTTCCCAGTGATAAGGTAGTGCCAATGCCAAGGCCCAGGACAATTCCAAGCCTCTTAAGAAGATTAGTAAATTTCATTTTATGTTCCTCCTCAGTTTTTGATTTGACTTTTATCACTAATTTCCAGTCATAAACCGTTAACAATTTACAGTTTATTTTACAATCCCTATGATTTCCCCTAATGAAGAGAAGTCGCAGACTGGCCAGCGGGCAGGATCTTCTGGCCTGAAGTCGCGGTCAATTATTTCTGCGATCTCCGCAAAGCCAATGCCGTAAGACCAATGCAGAATACCACCTTTTTCCCTTGGGAAACCAAAGCCATTGACCCAAATCACATCCATATCTCCGGGACGGGTGACGACACCCTCCAGCACAACGCGCCCAGCCTCATTGACGGCGGCATAAAGACAGCGCTGCAAGACTTCTTCATCTGAGAATTTCCGGGGAATTATGCGTTTCTCTTCACGAAACGCATTCAAAAGCTGTTCCAGATCCGGGTCTGCGATGGGCTTGCGGTTACCCTCTTCATACCGGTACCATCCCTTGTTGGCCTTTTGACCTATCCGACCGGCATCAACCATCGCAAACGGCAACTCGGACTGCCGGCCCGGTCGAAGCTCAGCTGGAATGAACGCATGCCCTTTAACCAAAATATCAAGACCAGTGAGATCGTTGGTTTCAAACGGCCCCATCGGAAACCCGAATGTACGAAAAACACGGTCAACCTGCACCGGGCTGGCGCCGTCTTCCAGCAGCAGGCGCGCCTCGTTCATCATCGGAAACCGGCTGCGGTTTGCGGCAAAGCCGGGACATGCGGACATGAGCACGCCACGTTTGCCAAGTTTGCGCGAATACGCAGCCCCTGTCGCGAATGCCCAGTCTGACGATAGCCCACCTTTCACGATCTCCAGCAACGGCATGACCTCAGCCGGACTGAAGAAATGCAGCCCAATTAGGCGTTCCGGGCGGGACAAGGTAGCGGCCATCGCGTCAAGATCCAGGTAAGAGGTATTTGACGCAAACACGCATTCTAACGCACATATGTCTTGCAGCCTGGTAAACAGAGCCTGTTTTACGCTCAGATCTTCGATAACGGCTTCGATCACCAGCTCAGCATTGCGCAGACCCTCCAGAGTATCCACAATGGCAATCCGGTTGACAAAGGCGTCGCCCTCGGTTGCGCTTATGCGACCTTTCGCCAACTGACCATCCCGGAAGGCGGAGATCCTTTTTTTCAATCGCTGCCTGGCGCCTTCGTCTGGGTCAAACAGCGCCACTCTGATCCCGGCTTGGGCGGTTGCAAGAGCGATCCCGCCCCCCATAGTTCCGCCGCCTGCAATTCCGACTGTGCGTGGCACATCAACGGCAGGAAGATCTTCAGCCGATCGTCCCGCCTTTCGTTCAGCCGAAAACAAATGACGCAGGGCCTTGCTTTGTGGAGATTGAAGTAACGCTCTGGACACCTCTGCATCCACTTTGATTTCAACCGCGTAAGGTTGACCGAGGCTTTGCTCCAAGCGGTCAAGGATGGTCTGCTGCGACGATAGAATTCGGCCGCTACGGGTAAACCGTTTGCGCGCATTTTCCAGAGCGTCGCGGTTGGAAGGTGTATCGGCAATTGACGTGCTGGTTACCGGAAGCCTGCACGTGATGTCATCACGGGCCAAAACCTTATGAACGGTCGTAATTAGGTTTTCCGGTTTTACACAAAGGTCTACAATTCCCAATTCCGCAGCCTCAGCTGCTCCGATTTTTCGGCCTGAGATGATAAGGTCCAAGGCGGCGTTAAACTCGATCAGGCGCGGGAGGCGTTGCAACCCACCGCCCGAGGGGAAGATGCCAATCTCGATTTCTGGTAGCCCGATGCGTGCTCGGTGTGTTGCGATTCTTGCAGTGCAGCCAAGCGCTAGTTCTAATCCACCGCCTAATGCGAAGCCATCAATGAGCGCGACCGAGGGCTTGCCCATTCCTTCCAATGCTTCGGCGAGTTCGGGAATGCGTGGGTGTTGCGGGCCACCACCAAACGCCTTGATATCAGCCCCAGCACAAAACTTGTCCGATTTCCCGATCAGGGCCAACGCCTTTACGCTGTCATCGCTCGCAGCGTCAGTGATCGCTGTAAGAAGTCCCAAGCGCAGATCGCTGGAGAGTGCGTTGACTGGAGGATGATCAAGCCAGAGGATCCTGAGGCCTTTTTCATTGGTTATATGCACGCGACCAGACATTACTCTCCCTTAAATTGAGGTTTGCGTTTTTCCAGGAACGCATTTGCGCCTTCTAGGAAATCCTTGGTTACAAAATTCTGCGCTGCAGACTCCCGTTCCCAGTCGAGGATGCTGTCGCGCCCTGCCATGTTGTCGGCAAAAAAAGCTTTGACCGTGCTCTGGGCCAGAGGCGCTCCCCGCGCCAACTTGCGGGCAACCACAAGGGCCCTCTCAAGTGCTTCGCTGGATGGAGCATCATAATCGGCGATCCCAAGTTCAAGCGCTTCGGGCATTAAAATTTCGTCTCCGCTCAGCAATATGCGTTTGGCCACAGCGTTTCCGGTCCGGCGTGGCAAAGACCAGAATAAGGATCCATCGGGCGATGCCCCAACCTTGATCTGGGCGGCACAAAACCGGGCAGTTTGCGATGCAATGACTAGATCGCAGGACAAGGCCAGGCCCATACCAGCCCCGAATGCCGGCCCTTCGACTGCCGCAAGGTAAATCTTTCTCGAAGTCAGGATAGAACCCGTTGTCTTGCTGCCAGTCACCAGGCGTGCTCGGATCTGATCAATGTCGCGTAGCTCTCTAAGGGCGTTCAGGTTGCCGCCGGCAGAAAACACGCCACCGGCACCATAGAGTATCATCACCCGCAGACCCGGGTCTGCTTCAAAGCTAGAAATAGCGGTATTCAGCCCTTCGCGCACTCCTGGTGCCCCTAGCGCATTGCGCATGTGCAATGCGTCTATCGTGGTAATGGCAACTGCGCCGTCCCGCGTCAGTCGAACTGGTTCTTCCACTACACCTGTCATTTTAGCACTCCTTCGGTCAGCTCCAGATAACGGGACTGGAAGTGGGGTTGATCGCCAAACAGTCGGCAGATCGTGTTGATACGCATGAGGTAGCGACCGATGCCGAGGCTCTCCGTCATGCCTATTGCCCCGTGCATCTGGATCGCTTCGCGCCCGACAAGATCCCCGACCCGCGCAGCCATCGCAGCAGCGGCGGCAACATCGGCACCAGCCTGAGACCCTTTACCCTCCTCTAGCTTATTCATCGCGCCAAGAACAAGCGAGCGCAGCATCTCAATCTCGACATGAAGATCTGCCATACGAAATTGCAGCGCCTGAAATTTGGCGATCGGGCGACCAAATTGTTCTCGAATACGCATGTAGTCCAGGGTTTGTTCGTGCACAGCCTCGCAAGCTCCCAGAACCTCGGAGGATATTGCAAACGCCACCATCGTTATCCCATAATCGAGAACTGCGTCGGATTGAGTTGCGTCGGCGATCTGCCCTTCAGATGAAATCGCGACATTATCCAGAACTACGCTGGCCATTGGCGTTCCATCTACCGCTGCGTATTCTTGAAGCGTGACGCCGGAGGTGTCGGTTGGCACCAGATACAAACTGGTGCCGTAAGGGCCCTTGGCCGAGACGATCAGCATGTCGGCCTGCGCAGCCTCCAGCACCCACGTCTTGCACCCGGACAGGGTAATGCCACCATCATTGTGCTGCGCCACGGTCTTCGGTTCGTGAAAGTCATAGCGTTGGCCGGCTTCATAGATGGCCAGTGCCAACCGCGCGTCGCCCGCGGCCACTTTCTCGAGGAGTTCGCGGATTTCAGCATCGGGCAGGCGCGAAAGGATCGCGCTACACAGAACAGCGCTGCTCAGATAGGGTGCGGGCAATAGGTGACGGCCAATCACGCGGGCCAGTACCAGAAGAGCGCGCACACCACTACCAGCACCCCCGGCATCCTCTGGCAGCCATGCAGAGATCAGGCCAAGCTCTTTGAGTGATTTCCAGACTGGAAGCTCCACCAATTCGGTTGAAGTGATCTTTCCGGATTGGCAACGATCCCACTGATCGCTCATAATCCGTTCAAGGGAATCTTCGATTAGTCTTTGTTCTTCAGTTGCAGCAAAAAGCATGAGTGGACCTCACAATTTCAGGACTTGCTTGGAAATGATTGCGCGCTGCACTTCGTTGGAACCGCCGGCAATTGCCGGACCACGCATGTAATAACGGGCCTCAGTGGCGAATTGTGCATCCGCAACCAGACCAGTGACAGGTATGTCGCCGTTGTAGGCGCTGTCGGCTGGCAATGAACCAGGCCCAAGGAGGTCCAGGATCGCCTCGTCAACCGACTGGTTCACCGCAACCCCGCACAATTTCAGTGAAGAGGCGAAAAAACCGACCTCGCCATCGTCTATATATTTTTCCAGTGCCCGCATTGTTGAGTATTCAACAGCGCGAACATTGATCGCCAATTGCGCAATACGCTGGCGAAAATAACTGTCTTCGAGCATGGTCTTGTCATCATAGCGGGTCTGCTTCGCCATCCGGATCAGGCGACCCAGCTTGCGCCGGGCTTCAGAGTGGCGCGAGGTTGCGAGACGTTCATGCTCCAGCAGCGCTTTCGCAATGGTCCAGCCTTCGTTCTCCTTTCCGACAAGGTTTTCAGCGGGCACACGCACGTCATCAAAAAATATCTGATTAAAGACATGCTGACCATAAAAGTGCTTGACTGGCTGAACCAACAGCCCCGGTGAGTTCATGTCGATCAGTAGAAAGGATATTCCTTCCTGTTTCTTGACATTGGGGTCGGTACGCACCAAACAGAACATCCAGTTGGCGTAGTGCCCATAAGTCGTCCAGATTTTCGAGCCATTGACCACATATGAGTTTCCCTCCCGTACCGCACGGGTTTGCAGCGATGCAAGGTCCGACCCCGATGAAGGCTCGGAATAACCCTGACACCACCAATCCTTGAATGTTAAAGCCCGCGGCAGGAACCGTTCTTTTTGGGCATCGGTCCCGTAGGTAAGCAGGATTGGCCCAAGCATACGGGTGTTGAAACCGACCATGTGCGGCGCACCCTGCAAAGCCATTTCCTCGTCAAACACAAACCTTTGGCGCAGTGACCAGTCTGTACCACCCCATTCTTTGGGCCAATGCGGCGCCCCCCAGCCCATTGCCACAAGCTTGCGTTGCCATTCGACAAATCCGTTCCGGCTGAGGGGTTTTCCGAGCTCAACCTGTCGACGCTCTTCTTCATCCAGCGACCGATCCACAAAATCGGCAATTTCCTTGCGAAATCGAGCCTCGGCCTCTTTGGTAAATTCGGTCATCTCTTGGCCCTTCATAGTGTCAAAGTTGCGCCATAACCGTTTTGGCTTCGTCCCAAAGCTGGCTGATCACATCGGCGGTCGGTCTGATCCGGTCAAACCAGCCAACTCCTTGACCGGCACCGGAATGGGCAAGCGGTTTGTTGTTGTGTTCCTGAATGGCTCCCAGAACATCGCCGACCAGCACATCATGTAAAGGGTGATCCAGCGGTCTGGGTGCACTGGGCGCGGCCCATTCGTCCGACCAGGCCGATCGGGTCTGGCGAAATGGTTTGCCGCTTTCCGCACGGGTAACCACTGTATCTATCGCGCCGGCATCAATCAGGCTCTGAGCCTGATTTTCTGACATATGCGGAGCATTTTCTTCGGTCAGCAGAAACGCGGTGCCGAGCCAGACTCCAACTGCGCCCATCGCCATCGACGCGGCGATATGGCGACCAGTCGCGACCCCGCCGGCCGCAAGAACTGGGATGTCGCCCGCCATGTCGACAATGCGGGGAACCAGACTGAAGGTGCCGACCACGCCAGTATGGCCGCCAGCGTCGTAGCCCTGAGCAATGAGAAGGTCGGCCCCAGCTGCTAGTGCCTTTTCGGCATGACGCTCTTGACCAATCAGGGCGGCGGTCACCTTGCCTGCACCTTTCATCCGCGCCACCACATCAGGTGGCGACCCGATGCCAAGCGCCACAATGCTTACGTCGGAGTTTTCGACAGCCGCGACCTGAGCGCTGATAATTTCCTGCGATCGGATGAACCGGGTGCGTTTTCCCGGGCCTGAGGGTTCCGGTACATCATATTTGCTGATCATACCGTTGATGAAGTCACGATGCTCTTGTGGCACGTCTTTTTCCATTGCGGCGCGGTTGTTTTCGGCTGGGATGCGCGCCGGGATCACCAGATCGACACCGTAAGGCCTGTCGCCCGTCATATCGCGTATCTGCGCAAGTTCGGAAGTGATTTCATGATCAAACCGCCGCGTCGCGCCATAGACTCCAAATCCACCGGCATTGGTGATTGCCGCAACGGTTTCAACCGAATGGCTGAAGCCGAATATCGGCACATCAATGCCGAATTCTGCGCAGAAATCCTGGTATCTTTTAACCATCTACTTACCCTCCTTAATGCAGATGAAGCAGTCCAGCGCCTTGCCGCCATGGCCCTGGACACCGACAGCAAATGGGTTGATTTCGATCGATGCAAGCCAGTCAATGTTTGCAGCGGCAAAGCAGGACAAACGGGCTGCTGCCTCGGCGACTGCGTTGATGTCGCGAGGGGGTTGTCCCCGCGCACCCAAAAGCAACGGATAGCCCCGCAGTTCCTTCAGCATCTCGTGGACCTCTGAGGCCGTTACCGGCGCAGTGCTAACGGACACATCCGCAAGAATCTCAACAAATATGCCCCCCAGCCCGACCATGATCGATGTGCCAAGCTGCGGATCGACCTTGGCACCGATCACGACCTCGGTGAAGTCGCGCTCAGTTTCCATCAACAAAACTCCGCGGATATCTGCCTCTGGCATTGCGCCAGATACATCAGCCAGCATGGACTGCATTGCTGATCCCGTTTCTTTGGCACTCTCCAGCCCCAGACGGACACCGCCAACCTCAGATTTGTGGGCGATATCTCGAGAAAGTACCTTCATCACCAACGGCGCTTTCAACACTCCAAGTGCTGTTTCAGCCTTGTTCTGGTCTTTGACTGCCAGGTGCTTCGGCACAGAAATGCCGATCTTGTTGAGCAGAGCATAGCATTCCTGCTCATCTGGTGTTGCCTCGGGGCGTGGACTACGAAACTTCTCCAAATCAATCGGAGCGGGTCGAGGCGCGGAGAATGATCGGTGCAGTCTCACTAATGTCTGAGCACTCTCAACTGCGCGGGTCGGATCGGTGAACGCAAGATAGCCCCGATTGCGGAACTGAGTTTTGGCATCTTTGCCAAACATGCCCACGGTTAGAAACCGTGACTCGGGAAATCGGGTCATAAGTTCGTCAAGTGTGGAAAGATAGCCATCGATCACTGTTTCGTTCCGAGCCATGCGGCCAAGGAAATTGATGACAACGTCTGCTTTGACGTCAGCGGCGCCAATTTCGATGGCATCAGTCAACAACTGAAAATTCTGAGAGGCCTGACCAGTGACGTCAAGGGGATTGTTAGCCGACATGAATGGCAGCTTTTCCTTCAAGCTCGCCTTTGCCTCATCGCTGAGACTCGGCAGGGTGAGTCCGGCTTTGACCGCTGCCTCAGCCATGATAATCCCAACGCCGCCCGAAATCGAGGTCAGCAACAGCCTGTCGCCGCTGGCGCGCACACCGCTGGAGAAGATCCGGCCAAGCTCCAGCAGATCGTCGATGGTGTGCACGCGCTGCACCCCGTATCGCCGGAACAGTGCATCATAGAGCCCGTCATCACCAACAATGGCATCAGTATGGGACTTGACCGCTTTGGCACCCTCTTCGGTCGCCCCGACCTTTATCAGCGCGACTGGAACCTTGTTGTCACGGGCGGTTTTAAATGCGGATATCAACCGTTCGCCGTTGCGTGCACCCTCCAAATAGGCCAGGATGCCGCGCACGCGCGGGTCGGTAGCCACAGCTTCGATGGCTTCGGCAAATTCGACATCGGATTCGTTGCCGGTTGCAATCCACTTCTCCACCTGGATTCCGGCGTCTATCGCCCGGGTTAGCATGAAATTTCCCAGGGCCCCGCTCTGCGATACGACCGCAAGCCCACCGTCCTCCTGCAAAGGTGGAATATCTGGAATCGTGTTGCTGAAACTCGCGTAAAGGTTGTCACGCAAATTCATCAGGCCCATGCAGTTAGGGCCCAGAAGACGCAGGCCCCCAGCTTTGGCGGTGCGACGGATTTCATCCTCAACCTCACGCCCCTTGGCACCGGCTTCCGCCATTCCGCCAGCAAATATCACCGCGGACCGCACACCTTGAGCAACACAATCGGTGACGGCCTGCAGCACAAATGACGCCGGCACTGCTACAATAGCCAGGTCGATCGGCTGCCCGACCGCGGCAAGGCTGGGGTAGGAGATATCGCCCTGAACGGTCTCCCGGCGCGGGTTCACAGCGTATAAATTGCCGTTGAAACCTCGGGTTTTCAGGAAATGGTAGGGTCGCCCTGCAATTTTGCTGATATCATCCGAAGCACCAATGACTGCTATGTTTCGGGCCCCAAACATCTCGGTAACGCCGGTTATGTGATTATCTCGATTGCTCATTGTACAGACTCGACTCCTGCGAATATCTCAAACAGCCCGGCCGCGCCCATGCCTCCACCAATGCACATAGTGACCACGCCCAATCGGGCACCGCGTCGTTGGCCTTCATAGAGGAGATGTGAAACCAGGCGAGCACCGGTCATGCCAAACGGATGACCAAGCGCAATTGAACCGCCGTTCACATTCAGCTTTTCATTGTCGATCTCCAACCTGTCGCGACAATAGAGAACCTGACTGGCAAAGGCCTCGTTCAGTTCCCATAAATCAATATCACCCACAGAGAGTCCATGCCGTTCCAGCAGTTTGGGAACCGCGAAAATTGGGCCGATGCCCATTTCGTCGGGTGCGCAACCTGCGACCGCATAGCCCCGAAACGCCGCTAAAGGTCGCAGACCATGCTGCTGAGCGGCAGCACCGCTCATCAACACAAGTGCTGCTGAGCCATCAGCAAGATTGCAAGAATTGCCGGCGGTTATCCGGGTATCTGGACCTAGCACTGGCACGAGCCCAGCCAATCCTTTGGCGGTTGTCTGCGGGCGGTTACATTCATCTTGGTGTATGGTGACCGTAATCGGGTCTTCGCCACCGCTCTCGTTCTTGACCAGCTTGGACACAGTTACCGGCACGATTTCCTTGTCAAAATGACCCGCGGTTTTTGCCGCTTTTACACGCATTTCGCTCTGCAGCGCGTAGGCATCCATGGCCTCACGATCGATACCATACCGCGCAGCAACGTTTTCGGCGGTCTGCAACATTGTTGAATACAGATCGGGCCGGTTCTCGTACAGCCAGGGATCATAACTATCTGGATTGTCCCGTGCACTCGCATTCAGGCTTATTGTTTCAATGCCGCCGCAAACCAACACTCTTGCGCCTTCATGAGCAATCATATGGGCTCCGGTCGCGATGGCTTGAAGCCCCGACGCGCAGGCCCGGCTGACTGTCAGCCCGGGAACCGAGTCCGGTAATCCGGCCCGTAAAGCAGCAGTACGCCCCAGCGTACGACCACAAGTGTTGATCGGGTTGCCGCAGCCCAGAACCACATCCTCCACGTCTTCTAGCGCCACACCAGATCGTTTTACCGCCTCGCTAATGCTAAGCGCAGCAAGCGTCGGTCCAGCTGTGTTGTTGAAAGTACCAGAAAATGAACGCCCAATTGGTGTTCGTGCCGCAGAAATAATAACAACGCTCTGGGACTTGCTCATTCCACACACCTTATTTTTTAACTAAGAGGTCTGCGATTGCCTCGTCGAATTCATGTTCCAACTGATCCACCAGATCCGCAACCGGCACGACATTGTGGATTGTTCCAACGCCATGGCCGCCGCTCCAGACCCGCTTCCACGCCGCGGATTTTTTGTCTTTTTGGCGCATTGCACCTGGTTTGTAATCCGGCGCTATGGTTAGATCGATGTTGTTTGCCTCAATGCTCTGGCGCAGAAAATTGCCGTTCACACCTGAAACGCTGTTGGTGTAGATGACGTCCGCTGCGCGACTATCGATCAGCATCTGCTTGTACTCTGCTTCAGCGGTTGCCTCGTTCGTCGCAATGAATCGCGTTCCCATATAAGCGAAGTCGGCCCCTGCTGCGCGCGCCGCGGCAACACCGCGCCCACAACTAATCCCACCCGCCAAAACGATGATCCCGTCGAAAATTTCGCGAATTTCTGCGATGAAGGACAGCGGATTTAGCGTTCCGCCATGCCCTCCAGCCCCTGCAGATACCAAAACCAGACCATCGACCCCGGCTTCGATAGCTTTTTCAGCGTGGCGGCGGTTGATCACGTCATGCAACACGATCCCACCGTAGGATTGGATGTCGCTGATAACGTCATTCGCGGCCCCAAGGGATGTGACGACTACCGGAACCCTTTTATCTACTACTGTTTTCTTGTGGGTTTCGAGTTTCTCGTTTGTCTTATGAACGATTAGATTGACGCCGTATCGATGACGAGATTGATTCTCTTCATTGCAGCGGAATTCGATTTCGTCAAGCCAATCTGTTAGCTCTTCGGGCGCCCGTGGGTTGAGCGAAGGAAAGGTTGCGAGAATACCAGCCTTGGCTGCTGACACCACTAGGTCCGGCGATGAATTCAGGAACATTGGTGCGACGATAACTGGCAGTCTGAGGTTTTTAAGCGGCTGAGGTTTCACGCCATTATCTCCATATTAGGTAAACTGTTAACTGTTTACAATAATAGTCTGCCATACTACTAATCACTGTACAAACAAATAAAAAATGAAATAGGATTTGGTTCTTATGAGGCCAATAACGAGGATACCATGGACAAGCAGCCGAACATTCTTGTGATTATGGTCGATGAACTCGCACCGCAGTTCATGCCTGATTATGGCCATCGCGTCGTGAAGACGCCTAATATCTCTAGGCTCGCTGCAAGTGGTACGGTGTTTGACAATGCTTACACGAGTTCTCCTCTATGTGCTCCGGCCAGAGCATCGTTTATGACAGGCAGGCTCTGCCCCGATATCAACGCCTATGACAATGGCGCTGAATTGCCCGCCTCGGTTCCAACGATTGCGCATTTTCTTCGGTCCCTTGGCTACCAGACATCTCTCATCGGCAAGATGCACTTTATTGGGCCTGATCAGCTTCATGGTTTTGAAGAGCGTTTGACAACTGACATTTATCCCGCAAATTTTTCATGGACGGCAAATTGGAGCGCCGACGTTACTGAGCCCAGTCCTGCAGGTGCGACAGTCAGGCCAGTTCTTGAAGCTGGACCATGTATACGCTCGATGCAGATGGATTATGATGACGACGTGGCAAACAAGTCTGTTCAGAAGTTCTACGACTTGGCGCGCAAGGGTAAAAGTGACAAGCCCTTCTTTGTAGTGTCCTCTTTCACGCACCCACATCCTCCATTTACAATTCATCAAAAATATTGGGATATGTATGATCATGATGAGATTGACCTGCCAAAGATTGAGGAAATCCCGCTCATGAAAAAGGATGCAGGTAGCCAATATTTGTATTTTTCACATCAGTACAACACCTATCCTATAAGCGAGGAAGATATCCGGAACGCGCGACACGCATATTACGCGATGATCTCTTACACCGATGCCCTGATAGGCCGGCTGATTGACACGCTTGTGGAAACCGAACTGGATGACAACACCGTCGTGGTCTTTGTATCAGATCATGGAGAAACGTTGGGTGAACGTGGCATGTGGTACAAAATGTCGATGTTTGAACATTCGGTTCGGATTCCAATGATCTTCTCCGGCACCGGCATCACCCAGGGACGCGACGCGAACAACACGTCGATCATCGATATCGTGCCGACCCTAATTGAATTAGCTGGTGGCAAGGTTGAGAATATGCCAGTAAAACTCGCTGGCCGGTCGTTAAAGCAGGTGATTACCGGTGACCAGTCTGGTAGCCGTGTTTTCGGTGGCGGTGATGCTGCTGTTGTTTCAGACTTTTCCGCAGGTGGCACTCCGGGGCCAGTTCGTATGGTGAAAAAAGGGCCATATAAGCTTATCCTAACTCATGGCTATGAGCCACTGCTGTTCAACCTGGAGGAGGATCCGGATGAGCTGAAGAGTCTGGCCAAGGATCCAGCACATGCCAAGACGCTGGCGCAGCTGCAGGCTATTGCATTAAAGAATTATGATCCCAGGGACTATGATGCACGGATCAGGCAAAGCCAAAGGGAGCGTATTTTCCTGCGTGGTCTCTCCGAGGAATCGGAAAGCGATCCCAACTGGGCCTTCGTCGTGCAACCCGGAGATGCCGATCGATTTGTCCGTGGAGGTGGTCTGAAGAAGGGAGCCCACGCTACCAAGGCACGCTATCAGCTTCCACCAAAAGCCCCTGCTACACCGACTCAGACTGCCGAACTTGACGCTTCGATCATCCCGCCGCCCCGATTCGAGCAATAGTGTCTGATTTTTAACAGCTGCTGATCAGATTATAATTGGGCCCGTTAAACGCGTTTTGAGGAATTGGAATATCCCAAACTTTTTACAGGGAGTATAGTATGGGACTGCATGTTAAAAACACCGAAGCATCGTTTGGCGCTTTTGTTACCGGCGTTGATTTGACCAGAGAACTATCGTCTGATCTTGTAGCAGAGCTGCGCAGTCTTTGGCTTAAGCATAAAGTGCTTGTCTTTCCCGAACAGCAGATGAACGACTACGATCTGGAACGGTTTTCTCTGTATTTTGGGGAGTTTGGGGAGGATCCCTTTCTTGGACATATTGATGGCCATCAAAACATTGCTGCCATTCAGCGGAACGCGGATGAAACGACACCCATTTTTGCAGAGAACCTGCATTCTGACTGGAGTTTTCTGGATGTGCCACCTGCGGGGACATGCCTTTTTGGTATCACGATACCACCTATGGGCGGTAACACTGTGTTCGCTGACCAGGTGGCTGCCTATGAAAATTTACCGGACAACCTGCGCGATAAGGCGGATTCTCTGGTTGCAATCCATTCAGCTGAAAAAGGCTATGCGCCTGATGGCAAATTTGGCGCCTCCGATCAGGCCAAAGGACGGTCGATGAAGATCATCACTAATGATTCAGCAAGAAGGCAAACAGAGCATCCATTTGTGAGAACGCATCACGAGACGGGGCAAAAGGCATTGTTTTCATCGGCCGCATATATCCAGGGCTTTGTTGGTTTTGACCGGCAGGAAAGTCAGGAGCTGCTAGATATGTTTTATGAATACCAAAGCGCCAAGCAAGTCCTCTATTCCCACAAATGGTCCGCCGACATGCTCGTCATCTGGGATAACCGTTCGCTGCTGCATGCGGCAACGGGCGGCTATGACGGTTATGACAGGCTCCTCCATCGCACAACCATCGCTGATACGCGCTTCTAGTCCGTAAAGTTCAAAAGCCAGCTTAGGTTTGCTTTTTTCGCCGTGTTAAGCATGTATTTTTTGATTTGATCAAACCACATCCTAGCGAACAGTCCATCTTTGACAGCCATCAGGGTAGCATTCTTACCAGCCCAATATTGGAGATTCTAGTGTGATAATATCTGTCGCATGGACACGGGTCATGTGGACACCTGGGCTTGTCCCTCAAAGTCTTCAAAAACATCAATCTATATTTGTGTGGTCACTGTATCGGCCTGAGCAAATCCTGCCCATACATAAATTCAAACCCACTTTTTAATGGTAGGGTCTTGAGCAAATCCTGCTCCCGCAACCATCTTTATTTGCCCCTTTGATTTCGGCTTGGAGGTCTTCGTTTTTACGCTTTACGTTTTCCCCAAGCTTAACTAAGCCTTGGCTTTTCAGGCGGTGTTGTTGGCACAAAGGGAAATCTTTTTCGGGCCTTTGTTGCGGTGGTATTAGGGTCAATAGCGCCGCGAACATAGGCTCTAGAAGCGTCAAATGGCGGCGTATAATCCCATGATGGGAAAAGGCCCTCTTTCATGGCTTCTTGGACAAAAAGTCTGTTACGCTGCGAAGTCTCTACGCGAGCTGCCAAATTTTGTTCATCCCAACGTTCAGCGACCAATGACCTCATCTCTGATAAAGTGCTGGCAAATGTGGGGTCGATAGCTAAGTTGTTTTGTTCATTTGGGTCGCTTGCTAAATCAAACATCATTTCTGGGTCATCTCCACACCGTATATATTTGATAGCGTTATGACGACACATGAGGGCTGGGGCGTGAACGCCCTCACCGCAATACTCAAAATAGACTGTATCATGACCTGAACCGGGTGTGGGCAGTGCCAAAAGGCTACGCCCATCGACAGGGCTTGCATAATTTTCAAATGACGAACCAGATGCGATATCAGCAAAAGTGGGCAACAAATCAGCTAATGTTGTTAATGCTGTTTCCACATGTCCGGCTTTGAATTTTGGCCCCGCCGCGATCATAGGCACGCGAACAGATCCTTCAAATGGATTGAATTTATACCACATGCCGCGCTCGCCTATCATATCACCATGATCTGAAATGACAAAAATGTAGGTGTTGTCATATTGGCTGGTCGATTTGAGGGCAGAGACCAAACCTCCTATAAGATGATCAAAATAGCTAGTCATGGCAAAATACGCATGGCGAGCATTTAGCAACTGATCATTGGTTATATTAAACTCGTCTTGCCTAATGGTCATATAATATCGTTGGGCCCAAGGGTCTCGTTGTTCATATGGAATATAAGAAACTTCGGGCAGGGGAATTTTATCATGATCATAAAGATCCCAGAATTCCTGTGTGGTAACGAAGGGATTATGAGGGTGAGTAAAAGATACATGCAGCATAAAAGGCCGATCATCAGGTGACCTGGCGAGATCAAAAATTTCCTGACGAGCCGCATTAAAAACATGTTCATCGTAATCAATTTGAAGGCTGCGCTCGCAGATACCCGCCTCCACGACACTGTGAAGGCTCATCCTTGATGGAGAATACTCCTCTTCTATTTGTGACCAATCAGCTGTCCAGCCGTAATCTGATGGATAAATATCCGTCGTTAGGCGCCGCTCAAAACCATGAAGTTGATCGGGGCCAACAAAGTGCATCTTGCCGCATAGAGTTGTTTGATAACCAAGCGCTCTTAAATAATGCGCAAATGTCGGTTCGGATGAGAGAAATTCTCCAGCGTTGTCATAAACACCAACCTCTGATGGAATTCGCCCTGTCATCATACCTGCCCGAGAGGGTCCACAAACAGGGCTATTGCAATAGGTGTTTAGGAAAACAGTGCCGTGTGCGGCTATTTTGTCTATGTTGGGCGTCTTTGCTAAAGGCTTGCCATAAGCGTTCAGACATAACGCTGTAAGTTGATCTGCCTGCACAACGAGAATATTGGGCTTTTTAACCATCTTTTTTAGTCCCTACTTGATGCTATATTTTCATAGGCGCTTGAGGTTTTTTTGGTGGAGGGCGGTGTCCACGGAAATTTCCCAAGCTGGACCATGACAATATTTCAATTGCTGCGTCTTTACGCTGCTCGCGAAGATCTGGTTCATTCCACAAGTTTTTTAATTCCTGAGGGTCTTCAGTTAAGTTATATAACTCACCCTCCTCAGAACCTGGATAAATCACATATTTCCAGTGTTTGTCTCGTCTCATAATAACATACTCTGCTCCAGATTGTATGTGATCACGACCAAGCTCTGCATAGACATATTGGCGCAATGTTGTTTCTGGATCTGTGTCGTCCCAAACACCATCAGTTAGGATTTTATTTAGGGCAAGCGCTTCCCAATTTTCAGGCGTTTTAATACCAGCGAAATTTAAGATTGTTGGCGCGATATCCATTAGCTGAACGAGATCGCCGCATTGCTGCTGCTGTTTAATCCAGTTAGGGGCCCAAAAAACCAGCGGTACCCGGGTCACGCAATCATACATTGTCCATTTCTGAATATGCCCATGTTCGCCTAAAGCATCGGCATGGTCAGAGCAGAAAATAATGATGGTGTTATCTAAATATCCCTGCTTGTCGAGACTGTCCATGATCTGCCCGACCTTCTGATCAATCATCGATACGTTCGCCGAATAATATCGGTGTAGCCGCTGGATATCCTCATCCGTCAGATTTTCACGCCACGCAACACTGTCTATGTTGAAATCAACCATACTCTGACGAAGCTGCTGGTGCATCTTTGGCTGCTCGGCTACCTCCTGCTGAGATGCGGCGCGATGGGGAAACTTGGTATCCTTATATAGCGCCAGAAAATCATCTGTCGGGTCATATGGTGGGTGTGGGCCAGGAAAGCCGATTTGCAAAAAGAACGGGCTGTCAGCCTTGCGATCTTCGAGCCACCAGATCGCCGTGTCGCCAACAAAATTATCTGGATGCATATCATCATCAGTTTCCCAGGTAAAACAGCCAAGGTTCTGCAAAAAAGCATCGCGATCGTCTCTTACCCGCGTATAACGGGATGGTTTTTCCAGCCCATGCGCCTTCAACGCCTTATCCCATTCGTCGTAAAGTGCGCGTTCATGGTCTTCCAGAAATAGCGGCCGATCCTTGTTTTCAACAAAAAACCGTTGGTGAAAACCGCCTTTGGCATCGTAGGGGTTGATGTGCATCTTGCCAATATTGACACAGTGATAGCCTGCCTGTGCAAGCCAGCTAACCCAGTTCGGCTGCCATGTTTCAAAATTTGTATAGACATTGGTGGTATGCGGATAAGCACCAAGGAAAACACTGGCCCGTGATGAAACACAGACCGGCGAGGTCACAAAACAATTGGTAAAGGACGTGCCCTGTTTGACTAGCCTGTCCAGATTTGGTGTTTGCATCCAAGGATGCCCAAGCTCGGCAATTGTGTCAGCGCGCTGCTGGTCAGTCATAATTAGAACAATATTAGGCTTTTGATGGTCTATTTTTGGGCTCATTGTCAGTCCTTGACTTATTTTTTTTTAAGTTAAATAATTTAATCACGATATGTAAATTAAATAAAGAGTAATTGAGTTCTGAATGTATATACCCCCACCGAGCTTTGAGGGCGTCCGGCAAATCAACCGTGGTAAGGTGTTAACCTTGATCCATGAAAGCCCGGGTATTGATCGAACTGAAATCGCGGGGTTGATTGGCATTACCAATGCTGCCATTACTAATATTGTGAATGAGCTGATTCGCTCGCGCCTTGTTGAAGAGGGTCCGTCGTCGGTTATTTCCGTCAATCGTGGCCGCAAGCGTGTTGGCTTGTGGATTAATAAACATGGCGGCTATGTTCTTGGCGTCACTGTGCTGGCAACCCATGCCAGCGTCACCCTTTCCAATCTATTGGGCACGGTGATTGATGAGGTTTCTTTCTACCCGAAATTGCCAGCTGACCCATTTAACACACTAGATGAAGTCGCATATTATGCTGCGAAGCTTTGCAAGCTGCATAAGGTTAAGCGATCGCGGTTGCTTGGCGTTGGATTCGCGATTGCCGGATTTTTGAACAAAACATCACAATCCTTGCAAAGCGCACCCTATCTTGGTTGGCCTAAATTTGATTTGCGTGAGGAGTTTCAGCTTCGCTTTAAGTGTCCTTTGGTGATCGAAAATGTTACGCGCTGTATTGCCATTGCCGAAACCCGTATAGGCAGTTTTATTGGCGCAAAAAATTTGGTTCTTGTGCGGGCGGCGTTGGGTGTCGGTGGTGCGATTATCAGTGATGGCCAGCTTTTGACTGGCAATCGGCATTTGGCTGGCGACCTTGGTCATCTTCTTGCCGAGCGCGATGGTGTTTTGTGTTCATGCGGCAAACGCGGATGTTTGAATACTGTGGCGTCTGGATGGTCTATTATCCACAAGCTGGGTATGGGGGATTCTGGCTATGAGAACATCAAGCAATTTCGTTCGCATGACAAGTTACTGCGCGACATAATCAATGACTGTAATGACGAAAATTCACAAACGGCTGATTTGGTGCGTAATGCGGGTGCGTTGCTCGGCACGCATTTGGTCAATGTGCTGCAAGTCTTAGACACAGAATTTTGCGTTCTAACCGGGCCACTAGGCCGAAATCGAATTTATGTAGAGGCGTTTCGAAGCCAGCTTATCGAGGTTGGTTACCAGGGGAAAGTCGTCTGTAGCGAGGATACAAATTTGCTATCGCCCGCAGCTGCATCTGTTGGGTTGGCAATGTCCAATCTGGTGTTCTCAGCAAGTTTGAATGTCGATGCATTAATGGATGAATCACTCAATCACTCAATAGCAGCGAGGCGCTGAAAATGACTGTAGGTTCGATTCTTGAGGGTTTTCGTTTGGGTGCGCCCAATTTGGTTGGTTCAATCCGCAATGTGGTGGCAATCATCCTGGCGTTATTCAGCATTTATTCAGCCTTTTTCGGTGTGTTTTCGGACATGCTGCAACGCGGGTTCCATCTGGCGCTGGTTGTGTTGCTGATCTTTAGCGCCAGCATGGTTGATTGGCGAAAATCGGATTGGAAAAAACTGGTTGTAGACAGCGCGCTGATGTTTGTCGGGTTTGGTGTGTTGATCTATCACGTGGTGTTTTTTGACGCTGTTGCATCGCGATGGGGCGAATTGACCGATTTGGAATTATGGCTTGGCATCTTATGTATTATCACCTTGCTAGAGGCGACACGGCGATCTATCGGTTGGCCAATCGTGATACTGGCTTTGGTGTTTCTTTTTTATGCCTTTATTGGGCCAATGCTTCCCGGTTTGTTTTTTCATCGTGGCTATTCACTTGAGCGTGTCGTTGGGCATCTTTATTTAGGTGGTGGCGGTATTTTCGGAACGCCGCTTGGCGTCAGCGCGACCTTTGTCATTATGATAGTTATTTTTGGCGCGATGCTTGAGCGTTCAGGCGCGGGTAACGTGCTGATGGATATCGCAACCAGCGCCACTGGCAAATCGCGTGGTGGCCCAGCAAAGGCTGCTGTTGTAGGCAGCAGTCTGATGGGCATGATTTCAGGTACCGCTGTGGCGAATGTTCTAACCACTGGAACAATTTCAATTCCCTTGATGAAACGTAACGGATATAAGCCCGAAGTCGCTGGGGCTATCGAAGCTGTGGCGTCGACCGGTGGGCAGTTAATGCCGCCGGTTATGGGCGCGGCTGCCTTTATCATGGCGGATATTATTGAACGCCCTTATCTGGACATTGCCAGTGCGGCTATTTTGCCAGCCGTGCTGTTTTATGTCGTGCTGTTCGCGGTCGTGCATCTTGAGGCGGTGAAATCGGGCATCAGTGTATTGAAGGCGGATGAATTGCCCAAATTCATACCAACGATTCTTTATGGCGGGCATATGCTGCTGTCATTGCCGGTCTTTGCTTACATGCTGATTGACGGTTATTCGGTTATGTATGCTTCGTTCTGGGCAATCATTGTCACCATCCTTGCCAGCTTTGCCCGCAAAGCGACGCGTTTAACGCTTGCCAAAATTTTTGATAGTTTTGTCGCTGGCATCAGCTCTGCCTTGCCCGTCGCGGTGGCCTGTGCAACCGCGGGCATTATCATTGGCGTTATAACGCTGACCGGTCTTGGCCTGAAATTCAGTTCACTCATTATTGCAGTGTCGGGGGATAATTTGTTTCTGGCGCTGTTTTTGACCATGGTCGCATCGCTGATCCTTGGCATGGGTTTGCCGACCGCCGCCGCCTATATCTTGGTGGCGACGCTGGTTGCGCCTGCGCTCGTCAGCCTTGGTGTTGACTTGCTGGCGGCACATTTATTTGTGTTTTATGGTGCCATGTTGTCGTCAATCAC
>Ga0181557_1001447_pt1 | contig 26854 bp, 26 predicted proteins | sample 011ome_23_FD_148632 | JGI IMG/M metagenome (GOLD analysis project Ga0181557, IMG submission 148632) | Coastal salt marsh microbial communities from the Groves Creek Marsh, Skidaway Island, Georgia - 011506CT metaG (spades assembly) | ecosystem: Environmental > Aquatic > Marine > Intertidal zone...
CCAACAACACCTTCAGATCGTCCCAGTTCATGTGTCGAAATCTCCGGAAGTAAAAAAAACCCTTGCCATCGAGAGTTCGCTTCTGATCCGCGGCGCTGCGGCACCCTAGTCATGCAGCCAGTACTTTACCCTCTTTGTCCTTGAGAACAACGCGCTCCTCTGTGTCCTCTTGTTCGCTGCACTGCAGTATCACACTAGACCCTGCCTCGGGCGTGACCTTGAGCTTAAGTGTCAAAACGCCTTTGTAGGATCTGGTGCCGAACATCTTTACCCGAGCCCGCTCGCCATAAAGGCTTTTTACAGCCTCTTTGCACAACGCATATTGCTCACTCGTACTGGCAGCCAATGACGCTCTGCTCGACATTAGCAGCGCCGCCGTCAACAAAGCTGTCACCCCGATGTATTTTCCAAATAACTTCATGAGAAACCTCCGCATAGATTTAAAGCTGTTTAAACTGCTCTCATCTTAGGGGCTCCAGAAGCGCAACGATTGTAACAAATTTAATGTTTAGGTGATGCTTTTTTGCAACATACCCCGGTGCAGACAATGCCAGGTAAAACAACGGCGGCAAAAGCCGGGTTGTTGTCATCGGCTTCATGACCGAGGATGATTTTGCGAGACGCCGCAAGAGCAGAATGGGCGGGAACCGGGGGTCGTAAAACAAGGAGCAGATGACATGAATGCACAAGCACCGCAGGCGACAGGCAACGACGCGGCTCAAACCCCGCTGGAGGCAATCGATGTCAGCGACGCAACGCTGTATCAGCAGGATAGCTGGCGACCTTATTTTGCCCGCTTGCGCGCCGAGGATCCGGTTCATTGGACCGAAAATGACGTCTTCGGGGGATTCTGGTCGGTAACTCGCTTTGAAGACATCACCGCGGTCGACGGGAACCATGAAGCGTTCTCGTCAGTGCCGGCGATCACCATCGGCGGTTATGGCGACGACTTCCCCGTCACCCAATTCATAGCCATGGATCCTCCAGTACATGATGTACAAAGGGCCGCAGTGCAGGGAGTCGTTGCCCCCCGGAACCTTGCCCAACTCGAAGGCCTCATCCGGCAGAGGGTGGGCGATATGCTTGACGACCTCCCCATTGGAGAAACCTTTAATTGGGTAGAAAAGGTATCGATTAATCTGACCACGCAGATGCTCGCAACTATTTTCGATTTCCCATTCGAAGAACGTCACAAGCTGCCCTATTGGTCCGACATGGCCACTTCGTTGCCCGAAATGGCGGGGGCCGATGGCGACGTCGACGAACGCACAGCCGCCTTGCAGGAGTGCCTCACCTACTTCACTGAGCTGTGGCATCAACGCAAAAATAATCCCCCGGATACGATGGATTTGATCAGCCTGCTGGCAACCAATCCGGGCACCTGCGCAATGGTCGACGATCCCCTCGAGTATCTGGGCAATCTGCTGCTCCTGATTGTCGGTGGCAATGACACAACCCGAAATTCGATTACCGGCGGCGTCCTCGCACTCAACCAAAATCCGGATGAATACGAAAAACTGAAGAACAATCCAAGTCTGATTCCGAGCATGGTGTCAGAGGTGATTCGCTGGCAGACGCCCCTCATGCATATGCGCCGCATTGCGACTCGCGATATTGAGCTGGGCGGTAAAACCATCCGCAAAGGGGACAAGGTCGTGATGTGGTATCTCTCGGGCAATCACGATGAGACGGCCATCGAACGCCCAAATGAATTTATTATCGACCGTGCCAATCCGCGCTATCACCTATCCTTCGGCTTCGGTATCCACCGCTGTATGGGTAACCGCCTGGGTGAAATGCAATTGCGGATATTGTGGGAGGAAATCCTTAAGCGCTTCTCCAAGGTCGAGGTTGTTGGAGAGCCCGAGCGCGTACTCTCCAATTTTGTTCGCGGCTATTCCGCTCTCCCGGTGCAGCTTCACGCGCTGACTTAAAAACACCATTACCGGCACGGCATACGCGGTAGCGTTTTACTGGCGATCCAAAATCTGACCAGCGGAGCTGCTACACCGACAACAGAAAGGTCACTGGACCATCGTTAACCAGCGACACCTGCATATCGGCGCCAAATTGACCGGTCTCGACCCGGATATTTTCTACCGTCAGGGCCTGCGCGAGATCAGCGCACAACCGCGAAGCCTGCTCGGGCGGTGCCGCGGTCGAAAAGCTGGGGCGGTTGCCGCTGTTGGTATCTGCAGCCAGCGTAAACTGAGAGACCAGAAGTATGGCACCGCCGGCCTGCTGCACATTGAGGTTCATCTTGCCTTCTTCATCTGAAAAGAGCCGGTAGCTCAACAGGCGTTTCGCCATGCGCAGCACTATTTCGTCGGTGTCTCCGGGCTCCACCCCCACAAAAACCAAAAGGCCGCGCTGAATTTCTCCAACCACGCGTTGATCTACCGCAACCGAAGCCTGCACCACCCGCTGCAAGAGACACTTCATGATCAAAAATCCGTCATCGCGATGTCTTCGCGGACACTACCCAACCGGCTGCCCGGCCGATAGTCCATGTCGCGAAATGATGTGGGTCAAGAGGCAGCTACAAGCGTCGGTCAACATATCAAAGACCTGCTCAAAGCCCTCGTCACCCCCGTAGTAGGGGTCTGGCACCTCCTCTCCCCATCCGTTTGCCCAATCGAGCATGAGTGACAGTCGCTGCGCCTGTTCTTTAGGACACGACGCCTGAAGCAGACGCAAGTTATCAGCATCCATCGCGAGAATATAATCGAACTGGACAAAATCTCCGGCGCTAACCTGGCGGGCACGAAGGTCGTCCATGGCAATGCCACGCTGGTGAGCCATTGCCATCGCCCTGGCATCGGGGGGGTTGCCAATGTGGTAGGCGTGGGTGCCGGCAGAGTCGATGTCAAAGTGATCGGCCAAGCCTGCCTCCAAAACCTGTTGGCGAAAAACCGCATGCGCCGTTGGAGAGCGACAGATATTCCCCATACAGACAAACAAGACACTGACTCTCATGGTGTCGTCGCTCACTCGAGGTCCAGCTCGTTGGACAGCACCTCACGCAAGAGCGCGACACGCTCGCGAAGCGCCTCCGCTTCATAGGGCTCGGCAGCACCCACGCCCCACACGGGGCGCGGCCAGGCAGCATCTGTCCGAAACCGCGCGATATGGTGAATGTGGAGCTGGGACACCTGATTGCCAAGCGCGGCAATATTCAGTTTGTGTGCATTGAACAACGCTTTTAACGACTTACCTGTAATCATGGACTCTTGCATTAAGGTGCGCTGGTCCTCATCAGTAAGTTCGAAGGGTTCCCTAATATCAGGTCGCTCTGGAACCAGTATCAACCACGGGAACCGGCTGTCATTCATCAACAGAATACGATTGAGCGACGTTATCCCTACTGGAAAAGTATCGGCCTCCAATTGGGGATCGAGCTCAAACACAGGGCGCTTCCGACCGCGGATTATTCATTGGCAGTCACCCCTTCAGACTCAGGAGATAGCTCTCCGGCCTCCTCTGCGGATAGGTTGTGGCGAGCAATCCAGCGACTGGCCACTCTCGAAAAGCGCATCAGCTGAGCAACCACAGCGGCATCCAGCGCGCTGGTCGCGGTCTCGCCCTGCTCAGTTTGTACGATGTTGATCAGATCGCTTTCAAATCCGGACCCGATCCACTCGAAAGACGGATCACTCACAAAACGCGCGGGTACATAGGTTGCGATGGCCGCATCAAATTCCCCTGCGGCTGACACCGAGGCCTGCGTCAAATTCATAACAAACGAGGCATATTCCAATGGTTCAGAATCACCATGATCCGCTACTGCTCGCAGGAGCGGCGCAGACCAATCACCTGCAGAGAGGGCCGCGGTCAGGCGCTGATATTGATAAGACTCAATGACCCCGTGACGATTTGATACCAATTGCACCAGTTCGGAGGTTTTTCCCTGCGCAACCGACCATAACGCCTCCATCGTGCCGACACCCGGTAAGGGGACGGCATGATAGGGCTGGGTGAGATCACCCACGTAATGCAATCCCCATCCTAGAAAACGCCACCCCCAATACGGGTGTCCGGTGCGAAATGCCACATCGGCTAACTCCCCATAAAGCGCAATTCGCCAGAGGGGATAAGTCCTCAGCAAATCAGGTTGTGCCAAACGCGTGAGCCAGTCGAGATGATAAAAACCCATGTGAAAGGGCGCTTGAGATCCATAGTCTAGGTTGGGGTTACCGAAGGGTTGTACACCAAAGCCGTATTGCTGCCCGAAGGCCGTGCCATTGTCCTCAAAGAGCCCAATATCCATGCCTAAATCGGGCTCATCACTGGCGGTGGCCAACACTTCGGCAATGGATACAGGCGCCCCCTCTTCCACTGCCCAGTAACGGGACGCCTGCTGCGCGTCTCCGCCTCCCAAGAAGCTCAGCGCGGACCATGGCAAGGCGTCCCCCATGGGCGCGGTCCGCTCAGGGGAAGGCCCCACGTAGAGCGAATAAGACAGTCTCGGGTTCACGCGAGTAGCCGCGAGGAAGCGCGCTTGGATGTCGCCAGTATTGTTTTGCCAAGAGAGCGGCGCAGGAGTCGGTGGATAGTGCTCAATATTGCGCACGGACCAGGCCTCGACCTCATCCAGCGTCTGAGCAATGGCCGCCTGTTCTGCGAGCAAAAACTGCGCTAGCGATTCCGCTGGCACACTTCGGGAGGTGAGCTCAGACTGCCCTCGCAATAAAGGCCACGCAAGGCTCGCATGATCGGACCATCCCCAGGCGGAAGTCGTGATCAGAAATAAACAGGCACTCAACCACCGATGTGAGCCCGCGCCAGTCGTCGTCGATGTTTTAGCCAGCTGTTTCATAGCCGGAGGCTGACATGTTTATTGAGGCAGATTCAAGAACTTCAGCACGCACTGGTCGGCCATCGCTTGACTTCGCGGACCGCACAAAGCGTCAGTCAGCTTGTCCGCGTGTCCAAAAGCACGGCTTCTGCAGATGCCTCAAAGGTTGGTAATCCATAACGTTTGATAGGGCTCGAGGCGCCACTCCGACAGGCTTTCCTCTATGGGCTGATCCGTAATTAACTCTCGCCAGTGTTGATTGACCAACAGATTGAGACTGCTGAGTGGCAGACGTTGCTCAACACAGGAAACATTGTGGATACAAAACAGGCTCTGGCGCCGGTCCAGCGATTGGCGCCAAAACCCGAAGAGCGCGTCTCCAAGGTGCAACGTAAACTGCGTTGCGTTGGGGTGGAACGCAGGCTGCTGCTTGCGCAACACAATCAGTTTTTTCAGCGCCTGAAACACCTGATGATGGGACGAAGACGAGTCCTCGAGTACTGACATGAGGCGCTGCAGGGGCCACTGATGACGGTTGATAGACCGATTCTGGCTGGTGTGCTCAAGCCGCTCGATATCGTTACGGGTTCCCAGTAAAGAGTGAATGTAAAACGCCGGTACGCCTTCCAGGCCGAGCATGATGGCGTGGGCGCAAAGAAATCGCTGCAAACCCCACTCGTCAGGCCCCTCAACCGTACCCTGCAATGCATCAAATAATGCGATGTTGATTTCGTAGGGCTTGGCGGTTTCACCCGCCGCTTCACGCCAAGACACCCGACCACCAAAACCTTCCATGGTCGCCAACAGCAGATCCACTTCCTCCTGCGCCAGCAGACCCTCTACTGGCCGCAATCCAATGCCATCGTGAGAGGCAATGAAGTTAAAGTAAAAGGTACCGTCTTGCGCCGGCGGCATGCTCATCATCCAGGTAGAAAGGTGGCGGCTATTACCGGTGACCAAGGCATACACCAACAGCGGTGGCAGCGAAAAATTGTATATGCCGTGCGCCTCGTTAGCGTTACCGAAGTAAGACAAGTTTTCCCGGTTAGGTACATTGGTCTCTGTGATCACGATCGCATCGGGCTGTGCAGATTCGATAAGCAGACGAAATAAACGGATCAGCTCATGGGTCTGGGGCAGATTGATGCACGTCGTGCCACTTTTCTTCCAAAGAAACGCCACAGCATCCATGCGAAATACCCGCACTCCGGCGTCGAGCAATGCTCTGATGATGCCCACAAACTCCACCACGACCGCAGGGTTCGCAAAGTTAAAATCCACCTGATCAGGGCTAAAGGTGCACCACACCGATTGCTCACCACGCGCGGTTACCACAGGGGTTAGAAGTGGAGAGGTGCGTGGCCTCACAACCTGAGACGTATCAAACTCTTCGTCGGGGACAAAAAAATAATCGCTGCCCGGGTCGAGCCCCTGCCGGAAATTTTCAAACCAGGCGGACCGACTGGAGCAATGATTGAGCACCAGATCAGCCATCAGCCGGTAGTCGATACCCAATTGTGTAATGTCCGACCAACTCCCAAGCGCTTCATTGACGCTGGAGTAATCAAGCACTGAAAAACCATCGTCCGACGTCCACGGATGGAAGGGGAGCACATGAACCCACGAAACTGCTGTCCCTAGCTCTCGCGTCAAAAATCCGTGGAGCGTCTTAAGCGGAGACTCGCCCTCATCAATGATCGAGTCACCATAGGCAATGACCCCGATATCGGTCTCGTTCCAGAGATTGCGATGCGGTTCTGGCGCCTGCTGATCAGTGCGTAGCCGCGCTGCGTCGCACAGTAGGCCAGTCCATTCTTTGAGGTCTAACTGACAGTCGCCGTGGCCGTAGATTGCCTCCAGATGCCGCAGCAATCGTTGCTCAATCGAGTGGCTCATGCACTGGCTGACTTGGGTAGGGGATAGCCAGGTGCGAACTCTGCATGATCAGCCTCGACTGCCTCGACCAGTTCGTCAAAGATGGTGGGGATAGCGCTAAACACGCGATTCCAGGTGGGAATAAAGGGCGCTTCGGTTGAGCGTTCAAGAAACTGGTTGCCCGCCGCGAGTATGTTTTCGGCGAACACCTCGATAGCCTCCTCTTCCCGGTGAATATCAAAGGTAAGCCCGTTCATGATGGCGTCGTTACGGTAGGTCTCTATCAGATCCAGCGCCATGCGGTAATAGGTGGCCTTGAGCGTGCGAAACATCTCTGGACTGAATACAGTCCCCTGAATGGCCAGCTTGCGATAAAGCGAGCGGGCGATATCGAGTGACATACGTGATAAGCCTGCCGTCTGATCAGACAGCGAGAGATCCTGGTGTTTGTGATCATAGTTATCTGCGATGTCTACCTGACAAATCTGTTTGTTGCTGTTGCTTCGGTACACCTCGGACACAACGCCAATTTCCAAACCCCAATCCGTAGGAATGCGGAGATCACCCAATAAGCGTTTTCGGAAAGCGAACTCCCCTGCCAGAATGTAGCGGTAGCTATCCAAGTAATCGAGATAAGGCGAGTCCCCCACAATGCGTTTCAATGCGCGAATCATGGGGGTTACCAGCAGTCGGCATACCCGCCCGTTAATCTTGTTATCCGATACCCGGGGATAGTAGCCCTTACAAAATTCATATCCGAAAATGGGATGCGCCACCGGATATATAAGCCGCGCCAAAAGACTGCGATCGTAGGTCAGGATGTCACAGTCATGTAACGCTATTGCTTCGGCACGGCCCGTGGCCAGTACGTAACCCATGCAGTACCAAACGTTGCGACCTTTGCCCAATTCCTTAGGCGCCAGACCCGCCGCCTGCAGACGCTCATCAATGGCCTTCAGGCGTGGCCCATCATTCCACAGCACCCGATGGTGCTGGGGCAGCGAAGAGAAAAATTCCAGTGCGTGCTGGTACTCGGATTCGGACGCACGATCGAGACCAATGACAATCTGCGAAAGATAGGGCACTGACTGTAGCTCGCGGATGATTGCCGGCAGCGCGGGCGTTTGTATCTCGGAGTACAGTGAGGGAAGTATCAGTCCAAGTGCCCTGCGCTCGCTGAAAGACATCAGGTCTTTCTCAAGGTCCTCGGTGGATCGCTCGCCCAGATTATGCAGCGTTGTGATCGTGCCGTTTTGGTAAAAATCGGCCACTCGCTCTCTCCTCTTCTACTCGGTCCAACAAAATCTCGATACCCTCCGACCAACCAGCGGGGCCGAACTCATCGCTAATCACGAGGCCGCCTGCTCGCTTGAGTGGGGGGGGGTCACCCACGGGGGATCTCACAAGCAAGGCCAGATCCGTCACCTGCAACATTTCAACGTCGTTCTCTGCATCACCTGCCGAAATACTGAGCGCCGCCTCGAAACCGGGCCGCTCCGCGCAAATTTTTCGATGCAACCAACTCACCGCTTCTGCCTTTCCGCCGGAGGAGAGCACATGAACGAAACGTCCTCCCTGCACACATCGCAGATCCAGCGTCTTTACCTGGTCAGCAAACGCAATGCGATCAGCCGGTGTCCCCAGCCAAACGAGGGTCTCGCAAAAGTGCCTCTCTTTGGCGAGGCGAGCACTGGCGGCATCGAGACCGGTAATCGACATCACCTGTTTATCTGATAAATCGCAGAGCGATTGGTAACGGTTTCCCCATTCGACACTGAGTATTGCCAGCTGCCGGCGAATCACGGCCCGGGGAATACCAAACCCATGGCACCACATTTCACTCTCGCTGATAGCGACATCAGTGCGCGTTAAACCCCAATGGTCTGGCACCCAGATTGCGGCGCCGTTCTCCACAATCATCGGGCCGTCCAACCCCAGTTGCGCAGCGATCACCCGAGTCTCTGCCGCGGTTTTACTCGTGCAGGGAATCACGGGGACACCCAGTCCCCTGAGTGTTGCCAAGGTGGCGCGTGCAGCCTCGGCAGAATAGGTGTAGTGATCAAGCAGGGTTCCATCGAGATCGGTGTAAATGACGGCAGCGCTCATGGGGACACCGCCATCAGATCCATCCGCACCACGGTGCGATCATGTGCCAACTCCCAGGTGGCATTGGCGCGCTGGGGCAAAGTCGCCAGAGCATGCTCAGTCAGTCGCTGGTAGTGCAGCACAAAAGCAGCCACTTCTTCGCGGGACATGGCACTTCCCGTTTCGCGGGACATGGCACTTCCCGTGGTCGTGTGAGCACCCTCCCTGATGGCATCCGCCATACGTTGCTCCTGCTCCCAGCGCCAGTCGAAGACGGCATCAAAACTGGGGGCCTTTAGAAACAAAAGCGCATCGAGCTGAGCAAATAACGCTGCATAATCGTTCTGCAATTGTCTGTTGACCTCTTGACGCCAGTGCCCGTCCGAATCGCGCGCCGCCTCGGTTTCATTGAGAGGGTCGGCCAGTGCGGTCACCTCCTGAGGTGGAACCCCAATGCACCAACCTTCCAGAAAGATTAGCCCCACCGGCGCACAAACTTGGCGCCACTGCACCGACTTGGTGCGCTCATCTTGGGCTTTGTCGAATCCCGGTAACGCCACGGCCCCCCCATCCGCTGCCAGCGCCTCGAGCGTTGACTGCAGTAGCGCAAGGTCGTGGGTGCCAGGCACTCCGCGTGTGGCAAACAACGGGTGAAGGGAGTGAGCGAGTCGCTGACGCTCCCTTTGCGTGAGATAAAAATCATCAAGCGAAAGCGACGTTGCAGGCGTGCCAAAGACCGCGGCCGCGATGCGCGCCATTGCTTTGGCGAGGGTACTTTTACCCGAGCCCTGACAACCGCTAACGCCCACCAGTAGTGGCTTTTCGGCCGCTGCTGCTCTGTTGGCGAGGTGGCGCGTTATGCCCGCGTACCAGCCGACAAAACTCTGCCCAAAGGTCTCGGGCAGCCGCTCCTGATACATAAACTCGCCAAGCACCTCAAGAAGGCTGGCTGTTATTGTCTGATCATCAGGCATGGGCACGTTGCTCTTGCCCCGCAGTAAATCGCTGTACCGTTGTATGTCTCACCACCGGAATCCCCCACTATCTCTTGTTATGTTGCCCATTTCGCCCTGCAACAGCGCGGGTAAAGCGCGCGCGTGCCGCGGTTCAGGCAATGTCCTTTAACCTCAATGCAAATACCGTGCCCGTTTTGTCCGGACATCTCGGGTGGGCGATTTTCGCTAAACTCCAAACCGCCGCAACGTATCAGTGAAGCAAACGCGTGACATCGCAACCACTTTCAGTCTTCATGGGAAGCGCCGCCAAAGCTGCTATCGCCGCACACGGCTGGCAGCACGCGCCTTTCACCACTTTACTGGGTGCATCGGGCGGGCCTAAGTGGTTGATCCTCTCTGAACTGGATCAGGTACTGGCCTCCGATCTATTGTCTAATACCTCTCATCCCCTGACCTTGCTGGGTTCCTCGATCGGCACTTGGCGACACGCCTGCCTTTCTCAGCCAGACCCCGTAGGCGCGATTAAACGACTCCAACACACCTACCTGCGACAGGAATACAGTCGCCACAAACCGACGCCCCAAGAGGTCAGCCAGGTTGCAGAACAGATGCTGAGGGAAACATTGGGTCTCGGAGGCGTGGCGCACCTCATCCATCACCCCAAGTTGCACAACGCCATTGTCACGGCGCGCGCTAAGGGCATAGCGCGGGGTCAACGCGGGGCCTATCTGGTCGCCGGGATGGCTGCCGCAACCCTGGCCAACGCCTGGTCCCGAAACGGGCTAGAACGTTTTTTTCAACGCGTGATCTTCTGTCATCCCGCGCTTAACGCAACTCCTTTTAGCGCGGGCTTCGATACCCAGTTGGTCCAACTCGCCGAGGAGAATCTCATTCCCGCACTCAAGGCGAGCGGCGCCATTCCACTGCTAATGCAATGCGAACCCAGCATCGCGGGTGCGGGCGAGGGACCTTTTTGGGATGGGGGCATTATCGATTATCACTTTACCCTCGACCCCGCCCCGAGCGACGGCTTGGTGCTGTACCCTCACTTTTGCGCGCAACTCACTCCGGGGTGGTTTGATAAAAAGCTGAGGACTCGCACGGGCTCACCTGAGCTAAGCAATCTAGTTTTGATCTGCCCCAGCGAAGACTTCCTCGCAAGCTTGCCCTACGGAAAAATTCCAGACCGCGGTGATTTCGGCTCCATGCCTCCCGAGCAGCGCGTCGCCTATTGGGAAATCTGTATCCGCGAGAGCCAACGGCTGGCGGAAGCATTTCATGAGCTCATCACCGGTGAAGATCCGCTGCGGGGCGTAGTGCTGCTCTAGCACAACTCAGCGCAAGCTCAACGAAAACGATCAGTGCCGCTTTATGAGATCGACGATGGCATCGCTCAACTCATGATGGCATCGCTCCTGTAAAAAATGACCGCCCCGCTCGAAGAGCCGGTGATCGAGACCCCGGGTGCCGGGGACGCGACCGATAAAACTTTTCTCGATGCCTCGCGTTACAGGATCGTCCGCGGTAAACAGGCAGAGAAAGGGCTTTTCGAAGCGATCGTAAAACTCCCAGGCTTTGGCCTGCGCTTCCAATGAGGGATCTGTGGGCAATGTGGGGACCTGACTCGGCATTGCGCGCGGCCCCATCTTGTACTCTGGCGCAGGAAACGGTGCCTCATAGGCGCGTCCCAAGGGCGTCAGAGGCCGGAGTGAGGTACCGAAGTAGTGATGCACCAATAAGCGAGGTGCGATTCGCCACGTGGGCGCCGGTGTAATCATCATTTCCATTAGAAATCCCGCCGGCAGATCCACCGTTTCCCAACAGAATTTCTGCCAGTGGGCGAAGCCCATCGGGAAAGCGTCAGGATCCTCTGAGCCCAGTCTTGGCAGGCGCGACAACACCCGCGACATCGCGGGCAAGCTCAGGCGCTGGCCATCAGACCTGAAGCGCGCGATTCTGGCGACAAGATCCGGATTGGGCCGCGGATTAATTGGCAAGCCAGTATTACCGATCACCACACGTGCAAATCGCTCAGGGTGATCAACAACCATCCTGAGTCCGATCAATCCACCCCAGTCCTGGCCGAAAAAAGTGACGTCACTGAAATCATTAGCAACCAGCCAGGCACCCATCCAATCGACCTGCCGCTGATAGCTGTAGTCTTCTCTCGCCGCCGGTTTATCAGATTTACCGTAGCCCGGAAGATCAGGCGCGACGACACGCAGTCCTTGCTGCACCAACAGGGGTACCATCTTGCGATAGAGATAGCTCCAGCTGGGCTGACCATGAATTAGCAACACCATGGGCGCGTGACGATCGCCCTCATCGATATGATGAATCCGCAATGTCTGGCCTTGGTCTGCGACAATCTCGGTGTAATGCGGTTCAAAGGGATAATCGGGGAGCGCTTCGAAACAATGATCGGGTGTGCGGAGTACCTGCATAGGCTTTTATAACTCCCTGATTGTGGAGCACCAAAATATATTGGCAGTTTTTATGCCATAATAAGCGGGGGCAGTCAAAGGCCACCTTATTTACCCTAACAGTTAATTCCTGCTGGGAGATCATGATGGAAGTTCACAACGCGGTTTCACCCACCGAGGCCCAAATAAAGGAATTTTTTGAGCCAGACGCCAAATCGCCGATCTATATGGTTAACCTCCTGAAGTTTAATGAGCACGCCGTCTATGAGGATGGCCGAGAGAGCGCGCTTACGGGTCGCGAGGCCTATGCGCTCTATGGCGAGGCGGTCGCCCAGCTCATTCAGCAGGTGGGCGGGCAGGTCGGTTTCTCGGGCGAAGTTTCACGTCTGATGCTGGGAGAAGTCGAATCGCTCTGGGATGAGGTGGCTATTGCCATGTATCCCTCCCGCGCAGCCATGATGCAGATGATTCAGCTGCCAGCATACGCGGAGATCGCTGTTCATCGCACGGCCGGACTCGCCGGACAGCTCAATATCGAGACGGTCGACGGCACGGGCCCCTGGCTCTCAAACAGTATTAGCTAGCGGTTCTGTCAGGGGTATCGACCCGCAAATCAGGGGGTCAGCAAGTAGCGTAAAATCAGGGTACCGATGAGCATACAGGCGCTGACCGTTATGACATGGCTAAAGAGAGGGTTACTGGGCTTTGCAGGGCTCATCGCAATTGCGCTGGTGTCCGCTTCCCTATGGTTCTGGTTCACCCCCGTGGGCGTGAACAACTACATCAATAAAGTTACTTTCAAACTCGCCATAGACTCACCCGAACTGCTCACCTATCTGGGCATTATTGATAACACGCCTCTCGACTTTCACAGCGGCAAGCTCGCCGACTACACCAAGGAGGAGGAAGAAGAAAATATTGCAGAGCTCCGCGAGGCGCGGGATGGACTGGACGACTACGGCCCTGAGGGTCTGGAGGGCCAAGAGCTGCTGACCTGGAAAATAGCCGCCTGGTTTTTCGATGATCTGCTCAGGCAAGCGGAGCTGCGCTACAGCGGCTACCGCGTGAACCAAATCTCGGGGGTCACCGTCAATCTGCCCCAGTTTTTGACCGACACCCATGTGATCAAAAATGAGAAAAGCGTTGAACGCTACCTTTCGCGGCTCACCGAATTTGGCAGAGTCCTGCGGGAAACCCACGCCCGTGTCATTGACGATCGAGAGAACGGCGTTATCCCCCCCGACTTCGTGATCGAAAAAGCGCTGGTGGGTATGCGCAAATTTATCGAGGGTGGCGCTGGCGAGAATCCTCTGGTGACAACGCTGGGCCCCAAGCTCGAGACACTCGATGACATCGATGAAACTCGAGCCCGCGCGTTCATCGGTGATGCTACTGATCGCGTCGATTCGGAGGTGATTGCGGGTTATGAATCGATGATCGCGCTGTTCGAATCCATGCTACCTGAAGCCAGTCACGACGCGGGCATTTGGCGTCTTCCGGAGGGAGAGGCCATTTACGCGGCCAATCTGCGCTCCAATACCACCACCCAATATTCCGCTGACGATATTCACGATATCGGCCTCGCAGAGGTTGATCGCATCGAAGGAGAGATGCTGGATATTTTGGATAATCAAGGGGTCATCGAAGGCGACCTCGCCAGCCGCATGCGCGTGCTCATGGATGACCCGCAGTATCACTTTGCCAATACCGATGAAGGCCGTGCGGAAATGATTGAATACCTCAAGGCCTTCGACCAGGAGGTAATGGAAATCGCGTCCGATTACTTCATTACCATTCCGCCTCAACCTCTGGACATCGTCCGCGTCCCCGAGTATTCGGAAGACTCATCGCCGGGGGGGTACTACAACGGGCCGGCTCTGGACGGTTCGCGACCCGGACGCTTTTATATCAACCAGAGAAACACCGCAGATAATCCTCGCTGGACGCTGCCGACGCTGATGATTCACGAGGGCTCACCCGGCCATCATTTTCAGATTTCTACCTCGCAGTTGATTGAAGGCGTGCCGTTACTCAGACGGCTCTCGCCTTTTAACGCCTTCTCGGAGGGCTGGGCGCTTTACTCTGAACGGATCGCCAAAACTGACATGGGCCTCTACGACGATGATCCATTGGGTGACTTGGGTCGATTACAAGCCGAGATGTTCCGCGCGGTCAGGTTAGTCGTTGATACCGGGATGCACGCAAAACGATGGAGCCGGGAGCAGGCTATCGAGTACATGGTTGCCAAAACCGGAATGACCGATGAAGAAGTCACACGAGAGATCGAGCGCTATGTGGTGTGGCCCGGTCAAGCCACCGCCTACAAAACCGGTCAGCTGGCCTTACTGGCACTTCGCGAGGAAATAGAGTCTTCAATGGGCGAGCGATTCGTTCTGCGTGAATTCCACGAGGCGGTGCTGATGAACGGCGCAATGCCTCTGGACATTCTGAAAGAGACGATTACCGAATGGGCCGCTGCTCAGGCGGACGATACCTGATCCACAGAGCGCGAAACCCGCCCCTGCGGGGATCTTTGGTATTCACTGTTAGCACATCGACCTCAACCTCCAAAGAGCCGGCATAAAAATGTCATTGCAAACCGAGATGCATCTGCTCGGTCTGCGGCATTTCACTGCTACGAGCGGGGTCGGTTAGTCTCTGAACCCAAATTTGGCGCGCTAGAGATCCTGCGTCGTAACCCGCTTAGTGATTCTTCCGGCTCGCACTTCATAAGTGTCGCAGCCCGATTGTGGAGTCCCCTCGCCTACCGGCAGTCGCCACTCAACCGCTACCTCCTCTATGCCCCGCGACGAAACGTCACCCCATATCATGTTGCACCCCGGGCCTGCGGCCAATGCCTCACAATAATCTGCAATCGCATCCCAACCCGTGATCATGCCCGAAGGGCACTCAATGGTTGCATCCAATGCGTAATGAGACGCCATAGCCAGTGACGCCGCCGTGCTGATCGCCGTCAGGTGGGCAGACACCACCGCAGCGGCAGGACGACTCGCCATCACGCCCAGCACCGGATTTACCCGCTGCCGCCACTCTCCCAGATCCACATAATCTCGAACCGAAATCACGGTGCGAGAAGCCATGTCTACAGAAAACACGCCATGACAGGCAACCGCATACTCTTCGCCCTGAAGCCAAAACCGATCAAGACGTTCAACGCTGCCGTTCGTCCCCTCGATCGAGACGTGGTGCACGTCCCACCGCACACGTTCGGACCAGCACAAGATGCCGCCCAATAACGCCATCACTGCGTCTCGGCCCTCTGCCGCCGGATGCGGTACATTCTGCCAGCGCGCTGAGGGGTGCAGCGCGCGCCGTACCCGCCGTAAATCGCGAGACTCAATCGCCTCGAGCAAGCGCGCAATAGCTATCCGTGTCGTGGCCTCTGCATTCATTACCGCATCATACCGTTTGCACACTCCTGCAACCGCGTGGCGTCAGCACACCGCCCCGCTCACATCAACCAACAGAGGAGAACGCGCCAAACAGAGAAGATCCTGGCCTGATCGAGCAATATTTACCCAAAAATCAGTCTCGTCGAGGTAACCTTGCCGTCCCCCGTGCTGATGAAGAGAGAGGTCCATAGCTTATGTCTTCGGAAAAACCGTATGACATTGTTGTTTTTGGCGCATCCGGCTACACAGGCCGACTGGTGGCTGAGTATCTGGCACAAGAATACCCAAACGATGACTTGTCGTGGGCAATGGCTGGCCGCTCTCTGGAAAAACTTGGGGCGGTTCGCCAAGAAATGGGAATTGGCGAAGCGGTCGCTCTACTCGAGGTCGATGTCGCTGATGCCGAGTCCGTGCGACAAATGGTTGCTTCATGCCGTGTCGTCATCACAACGGTGGGGCCCTACCAGCTCTATGGCGATGAGTTGGTTAAACAGTGTGCGGAGCACGGTACAGACTACGTCGATCTGACGGGCGAGCCGAGCTGGATGCACGGGACCATCGCCCGCTATTCCGCCGCAGCCAAAGCCTCTGGTGCTCGCATTGTCCACAGCTGCGGCTTTGACTCGATCCCCTTCGATTTGGGCGTATTCACCCTGCAACAACAAGCGATCAGCAAGACAGGTCACCCCATCGCCACCGTGAAAGGGCGTGTCCGCGCAATGAACGGTGGCTGGTCAGGCGGAACCATCGCATCGATGCGCACCACCATGGCGGCGGTCGCCAGCAACCCTGAGATTATTAAAATACTGACGAACCCCTTCGCTCTCACCGAAGGTTTCGCCGGGCCGGAGCAGCCGGCAGGAGGGGCACCCCAATATGACGAGGAACTCGCCAGTTGGAGCGCGCCCTTTGTCATGGCACCGATCAATACCAAAAACATTCATCGTTCCAACTTCCTGATGGGCCATCGCTACGGCACAGATTTTCGCTATGACGAGATGCTGCTGACGGGAGATGGCGAACAGGGCAAGGCGACGGCAGACTTTGTGGCAAAAGATAATTCGGTCGCCAATAGCGATCTTCAACCGGGCGACGGTCCTACCAAGGAAGAGCGTGAAAACGGTAACTATGATGCGATTTTCGCAGGCATCAGCCACGATGGAGAAATGATGATCAGCAGTGTTCAGGGAGATCGCGATCCGGGCTATGGCTCTACGTCCAAAATGCTCGCCGAGGCAGCGATGTGTTTATTGGAAAACCCAGCGCTCGCCAGCGGCGGCATCTGGACCCCTGCCGCCGCCATGGGCGAGGCGCTGGTGGAGAGGTTGCAGGCGCGGGCGGGTCTAACCTTTCAGATCGAAAAGGGCTAGGCGAGGTCACCGCCATGCTCATAACAACAGGCTGATCCATGCGACCGGAAGAACTGATTGCCGCGCTCGATGAGGCGCTACCCGCGCTACTGACAGACAAAGTCAGCGGCGCTGCAGTCACTTCCCTCGAGCGGCTCTCGGGCGGCGCAAACAATGAAACGTGGCGTCTTGTCTGGGGTGAAACTCCGCTCATTTTACGCCGTCGCCCATTCTCTGCTGATTCCGTGGCTGATCTTGAGGGCAACATTCTGGGACTGTCGCTGGTCGATGAGGCTCAAGTTATCCGACTTGCCAGCAGCACCGACGTACCCGTACCCGAGATACACGCCGTATTCGATGAACGCCACCCCATCGGCGAGGCATTCCTTATGGGTTTTATCGACGGCGAGAGTATTCCCCAACGGTGGCTCGCGGATGCTCAATTTGAGGGCGCAAGAAACAAGTTGGCATACCAATGCGGTGAAGCACTCGCCAGAATTCATACGATTGACTGCTCGAACCTGCCCGCATCCATAGGGCCAACGACGCTCCAGCGCCGTTTCGACGCGGCGCAGCACCGCTTGCATGCATTTGGAGATGTGTCCCCCGCGCTACAGTTTGGCCTTAACTGGTTGATTGAGCACGCACCGGAGGACACTCCGCACGTATTGCTTCATGGCGACTTCCGCACGGGTAATCTACTCATTGATAAGCACGGCCTCGCCGGCGTGTTGGACTGGGAACTGACGCATCAGGGCCCCCCAGCGGAGGACCTCGGTTATCTTTGCGCATATGTCTGGCGCTTTGGACAGCTGGACAAGCCCGTCGGCGGTTTTGGGCACTACGCTGATTTAATCAAGGGCTATGAATCCGTCGCGGGTTGGTGCCCTGATCTGGCGAGCATTCGTTACTGGGAGGTGTTTGCCGCGCTGAGCTGGGGGCTGGTCTGTCAAACCATGGGCGCGCTGTGGCACAGTGGTGAGGGCGACGTTGAACGCGCTGCCGTGGCGCGCCGAAGATCCGAAGCTGAGCTGGACATGCTACTACTCATCGACGACTGGGAAAGACCGTGACGCAGACCCGCAACAGTGCCACTTCAGCGGAACTTTCCAGTGACGCCCTGCTCACAGCGGTCAAGGCATTTCTCATGGATAACGCTGCACCGAATCTCGAGGGGCGCCACCGCTTTAATGCGCGAGTCGCCGCAAACGTGCTCGGTATTATCCAACGGGAGCGCACCATTGGTCCGACGCTTCAAGCCTTGGATGAAGATGCCCTTCATCGCTGGCTACCGGAGTCCGAGTCGAAAGAGCCCGTGCAGGAGCTCGCGCGCGCGCTGGCCGATGGTCGCATCACACCCGACGATACATTTTTTGATTATTTGAAGGCGCGGCAACTACTGGTCAGCGCCATTAACAATCCGCGATACGCCTCGAGGGCGATTGCGGAGGAACGGTGGGACGTTTAACAGACCCGTATCTGAAACTCTCATCAGCCTTGGATCAAGGGCTCGAGTGCACCGCATCTCTTTGTTTGTGATCTAGGCTGCATCTATTTTCCGGAGAACATCTGCCATGACCCAGAACTTTCTCTTTGATATCCCGCGCGAGATAGAAGACTACCTGCTCGTTCTGGATGACTTTATCGAACGCGAAATCAAACCGCTCGAGACACAGGACGACAACCAGCGTTTTTTTGATCACCGCCGGGAGCACGCGCGCACAGACTGGGATCGCGGTGGTCTGCCGCGGGAGGAGTGGGAGGCGCTACTCATGGAGATGCGTCGCCGCGCCGACGCCGCAGGGCATTTTCGCTTCGCACTACCCGAAGCTTTTGGTGGTCAGAATGGAACCAATCTTGCCATGGCACGCATTCGGGAATATCTGGCACAAAAGGGTCTCGGCTTGCACAACGACCTGCAGAACGAAAGCTCGATCGTGGGCAACCTCATGACGCCTCTGATGCTCCGTGACTTCGGTACATCAGCACAACAGTCGCAGTGGATGGAACCCCTACTGCAGGGCGAGATGGGTTGGTGTTTCGGACTTACTGAAGCCGCCCATGGATCCGACGCCACCTGGATGGAAACCCGTGCCGAGGAAGCGGTACAAGATGGCGTCAGTGGCTGGCGCATTACCGGGGAAAAGATGTGGACGACCGGCCTTCATAAAGCGAGCCATGTACTGGTGTTTGCGCGACAATCCGGGGCGGATGGGAGCGCTGTGGGCATTGGCTGCTTTGTTGTCCCCACGAATGCACCCGGATTTGAGATTGGCGAGTATCTATGGACCCTCAACATGCCAACGGATCACCCCCGCTGCACGCTGTCCGATGTTTTTGTTCCGGATGATCATGTTTTGGGTGATATCGATCAGGGCCTCAAAATCGCCATGCACTTTGTTCACGAAAGCCGCATTCGGCAGGCTGCGTCTTCATTGGGAGCAGCGCAGTACTGCCTTGATGAAACTTTTAAGTACACAAGAGAACGAGCGCCATTTGGTAAACCGCTGTCGGCGAATCAAGGCATTCAGTTCCCGCTGGTTGAGCTGCAGACCGAAGCAGAAATGCTGCGGTTGCTGATCTATAAAACGGCGGCACAGATGGATCAAATGGACAAAGTCGATGTCGCGAAAAAGCTGACTGATAAGGTGTCGATGTGTAACTACCGCGCTAATCGGCTGGTCTGCAATGCCGCAGATACAGCCATGCAGTTTCACGGGGGGCTCGGCTACTCGCGCCATAAACCGTTTGAGCATATCTACCGGCATCACCGGCGTTACCGAATTACCGAAGGCGCAGAGGAGATTCAGCTGAGAAAAATCGCGGGGGTACTGTACGGATTCGTCTCTTAAGCGCCGCCACAGTTTGCGGATCAGGCTTGATCAGACGCCCGTATCCTCGGCAATGCGAATAACCGGCGGCTCGGCCAGCAGATCCACCAATTTATTCAGCACCCCCGATTCCGTTCGCCAATCAAGGTAACGCTGGTAGTGCGCCGCGCTGTCCCAGTACTCGATAAATACCAGCGCTTCCCCGTCGCCCTCCTGGTAAACCTTCAGACCCTGACAGCCGTCGAAGGCTCTGGTGTCGGGCAAAATTTCGCTCAAAAAATCCAAGATAGGCTGGCAACCACCCGCACCAGGTTTTAAATCAACCCAAACCATTGTCATGCCGACATCTCCTCATCCTTATCAGAAAAAAGTTGTATGGCTACAGGCTCTGCCGTCTGAATTAACAGCGCGCGTTTCCGGAGAAATCGCGTCAAGCCCGCAGGGCCCATGCGTGATCCGCCCATCCCGGAAAAACGGAAACTGTTCTTCTCCACGTCGTTTACTACGCCTGTCAGTGAAGCGTCGTTGATGCTCACAGCACCAACTTGCAGGCGTTCCGCCACGGCGATAGCAGCGTCCTGATCTGCCGAAAATACAGCGGCAGACAACCCAAAACTGGAGTCATTGGCGAGCGCAATCGCTTCCTCTGGGCTACTGAAAGTCGCGATGGGAATGACTGGCCCAAAAGTCTCCTCTTGCATTACCAGCATGTCTTGAGTCACACCAGACAATACCGTAGGAGGATACCAAACGCCCCCTGCCCTAACAGGCTCACCGCCTGTCAGGCAGGTGGCACCCTTTTTGAGCGCATCGTCAACGTGAGACTGAATGGTCTCCACCTGACGCTCAAAGATCAGCGGCGCAATATCGCCCTCGCCGCTGTCGGTGCAGGTCAGAGACAAGTCTTTTAGTTGCGACAGTAGCGCCTCGATGAAACCGCCCGCGACAGATTCGTGGCAGTAAACACGCTCAAGAGATTGGCAGGCCTGACCCGTCATACCAATCGCGCTTCGAATCACAGCGCGTGCAGCCAAGGTCAGATCTGCGTCCGGAAGAATAATCGCCGGGTCTTTTCCTCCCAGCTCCAGAAACGCGGGAATAAAACAGGTAGCCGCTTGCTGGGCGACCTTCCGGCCGGTTTGCACGCTTCCTGTGAAGCACACCGCATCAACCTGATCAATCATGGCGCTACCGGTATCCGCGCCCCCGGTCACGACGCGCAGCACGGCGGCCAATTCGGGCACCGTATCCAGCGCTCGCTGTAGCGGAACGATAAAACGCGGCGTCACCTCGGAAGGCTTCAGCAACACGGCACATCCAGCCGACAGCGCCGCGAGGCTGTCGATCATGGCCAGCAGCAACGGCACGTTCCAGGGACTGATAACCGCAACGACTTCGTAAGGAATCAAACGATGCTGGTAGTGAACCGCCGGCACCTGCCCCGACTGACCCGACCCGGCCAATTGCTCGAGGATAGAGGGCGTGCGCTCGGCCCACATCCGGATCAACTCCACCGACTTGAACGCCTCGAATTTCGCAAAGGTCGAGCGGCCAGTGTCGACCGCCAAGGCTTCCGCCAGCGCGCCGATTTCGCTCATTACCGCGTCGGCAAACCGATTGAGACACCGAGCTCGACCTTCGGCACCCAGCGCCAACCACCGGGGCTGCGCTTCGCGAAGCGCTTGCGCGCACCGGGCAACGGCATCAGCGGACGCTACTTCGATCTCGTAATCATAGAGACCGGTTCGGGGATTCCGAACAGAGATTGTTGTGTTGGACATATTAGCTCGCCGGCGGCAACGCCGCTGCCCCGAAGTGCTTTGGCAACCCCGCAGCCGCGGTAAAACCAAACCACTCTTCCCCGGGAAGCAACGCGGCAACCTGCTGACGCACGAGCAATAGCGCCTCGAGATCAATCCCCGTTGGGTAGCCCATAGAAGCCAACATAAAGACCAAATCCTCAGTCACAATATTACCGCTGGCACCCGGCGCAAAGGGACACCCTCCCAATCCACCGAGGGAGCTGTCGAGTGTTGTAATACCCAGTTCTACGGCACGTAATGCATTCGCCAAACCCTGCCCGCGCGTATTGTGCAGATGCACGCCCGTGAGTCTCGATTCGCCACAGCGTCGCCAGATCCCGGTCACCAGCCGCTCAAGCTGTGCCGGGTTGCCCATGCCCGTTGTATCAGATAACCCAACCTCTGCCACCCCAAGGTCGAGTACGCGCTCTGCCATGTCAACGACAAAAGGCTCTGGCACTACGCCCTCAATCGTGCATCCGAACGCCGTCGATAACCCCACCTCGAAAACGGGCCTCTCGCTTTCGGGTATCGCCTCGACTAATTTCAGGCAAGACCGAATTTCATCGAGCATCTGTGCGTGATTGCGGCGCACATTTTTCATGCTATGAGTTTCACTAAGCGAGAGGGGTATCGAAATTTTGTGCGCTCCAGCGCTAAGCGCGGATTCACAACCCCGGACATTGGGAACCAACACCGCGATCACCAAACCCTCTAGATGTTGCGCACCTCGGACCACAGCTTCGGTGTCGGCCATCTGCGGAAGTAGCGTCGGCGAGACAAATGATCCCACCTCGATCTCGCGAACACCCGCGCCATACTCGGCTTCAATCCAAGCCAGCTTTCCCTGGGTAGACAACACTGTCTGCACGCTTTGTAAGCCGTCTCTGGGACCCACCTCGCTGATCGTGATGTGTTGCATGCGGCCTCCCTCAGTCAACGACTCTGACCACCACCTTGCCGCTATTGTGACCGCGCATGAGTCGGCAGAAGGCCGCTGGCGCAGCGCCAAGACCGTCATGAAATTCCTCGTTCGCGGTCAATTCGCCCGTCTCTGCGAGCGGCACAAATTCTGCCTCGAACGCCTGCCTCTGTGGCTCGTAGTCATACACGACCAACCCACTCACCCTAGCGCGTTTGGTAATCCACAAGCCGGGATGAGGCCCGGTCGTTTTATGATTCCCGTTATAGTCCTGAATCAGCCCACAGAGCACGACCCGCCCGCCAATGGCGAGATGCTGAGCGACAGTAGTCAGCGTCGGATCGCCCACCAAATCAAAATAGACCGACACCCCATCTGGCGCCACTCGCTCGAGTGCTGTGCCAAGATCTTCCTCGACGCGATCGATGCAATGGTCATAACCAAGCGTTTCGATCGCAATGCGTCGCTTCTCTGGCCCACTGGTAATGGCAATGGTTGTGGCACCTGCTCGCTTGGCAAGTTGCGCCGCCATGGCACCCACACCGCCAACGGCCGCCGGAATCACCACACGATCGCCCGAGCCAACTTTCGCGAGATCAACCATTCCGGCCCAAGCGGTGAGCCCGGGCATGCCGAGGATCGACAGGGCCAGCGAAGGACGGCTCAGTTGAGACGGCACTGTAGCGAGCACCTCGGGCGTGTGGTCGCTGAATTGCTGCCAGCCTCCTTCGCACCGCACCAACGTATCAAGCGGCCAGTCCGCATGATCACTCTCAACCACTCTGGCGATGACTTCTCCCGGCACCACATCACCCGGTGCGATGCCGTGGCCCAAGTGATTACCCGCGATCACAGACCGCATATACGGGTCGAGTGAGAGAAACATCGTCTCGCAGCGGATCTGCCCCTCATCGCGCGGGGCGAGGGGTCGTTGCACCACGGAAAAGTCTTCGGGTGTTGGGAGACCCTCAGGGCGCTTGGCAAGCAGCACGGCAGTATTTTCCACTGTTTCGGTGACCCCGGGCCTTTGCGACCTTAAAGAGCTTAATGATATAACATCATATCAAATGATCCGGAGAAGCAGTAATGACCGGGGCTGAGGTACCTGCGGCGCAAGCCGCCCCACTGCGCGGCATAAAGGTCATCGAATTCACTCACATGGTGATGGGACCGACTGCCGGTGTCATTCTCGGGGATCTGGGTGCAGACGTGATCAAAGTTGAGCCGCTCAAGGGCGACAATACCCGCCGATTGACAGGTTCGGGCGCCGGCTACTTCCCCATGTATAACCGTAACAAGCGCTCGATTGCGCTGGATCTGAAGCACCCCAAGGGACGCGACGTTGCGCTCCAGCTGATTCAGTCAGCCGATATTGTGCTGGAAAATTTTCGCCCGGGCACCATGGCCAACCTGGGACTGGATTACGATTCACTCAGACCGGCTCACCCCAGGCTCATCTATTGCTCGCTCAAGGGGTTTCTATCGGGTCCGTACCAAAATCGAGTGGCCCTTGATGAAGTCACGCAAATGATGGGTGGGTTGGCTTACATGACTGGTCTGCCAGATCGGCCATTGCGCGCCGGCTCCTCGGTCATCGACATCACCGGCGGCATGTTCGGGGTCATTGCCATTCTCTCGGCACTGCATCAGCGGGAGGCCACTGGAACGGGTAGCCACGTCACCAGCGCCCTCTTTGAGACAACCGCATTTCTGGTGGGACAACATATGGCGCAGCAGGCAGTCAGTGGAGAGGCTCCTCCCCCCATGTCCGTGCGACAGTCAGCCTGGGCGATCTACGATATTTTCCATTTGGACTCGGGGGACCGACTGTTCGTGGGGATCGTCAGCGATTCGCTCTGGCTCAGATTCTGTGAAGAGTTTGGCCTCACCGAGTGGGCAGCAGACGAAAGCCTCGCCACCAATGCCGGTCGTGTCGCAGCGAGAGAACAGCTGCTAGCCGCTATTAGCCGGCTGTTTTCCCCCATGGACATCGCATCATTGAGCGAGCGCCTTGACCGTGCCGGGCTCCCCTTTTCGCCGATCAACACCCCAGGTGATTTGTTCACTGATCCCCATCTGACGGCGTCCGGCGGGCTGCTGCCCCTTCATCTTACTGATGGTGATCGCGCCGGTGAGGCAACAGCTTTACCCCGATTGCCCGTTGAGTTTGGGCAGACTAAACCGCCTCTTCATAAAGACGTGCCTCATGCCGGCGCTCACAATCGCGAAGTACTGTCCGAGCTGGGACTCGATACTGAAGCCATCGCTACCCTGATCAGCGAAGGCGTACTCAGTAATTAAGCATCACCCAAATAAACCCAAGACCGGCGCTTGCGATCACTTTCCTCGAAGGCGGCGATACTGCCGAGAGACTGCTCCGTCAAGCCAATTTCGTCCAGGCCCTCGAGCAACATTTTACGACTCAGAGGATCGATCACAAAAGGGATTGGCGCGAGCGCAGAGTCAGCGATTATCACGCATTTTTCCAAGTCTACCTCGACAAGATGGTGCTGAGGATTTACCTCAACCCACTCCCGTATACCTTGGATCAGGTGTTCGTCCAGCGAGACGGTCAGCAGGCCATTACGGAACGCGTTATTGCGAAAAATGGTGGCAAAGGAAGGCGCGATGACGACTTGGAAGCCACTCTCTATCAACGCCCAGACGGCGTGTTCTCGCGACGAACCGCAGCCAAAATTTTGACCCGCGAGCAAAATCGAAGCACCAGCAAACGCCTCCAAGTTCAGCACAAACGAGTATTCGGGGTTACGCGCATCTGCATCACTATAACGCCATGGCGCGAAGAGACCCTCAGCCAGCCCCGTTCGCGATACCGTTCTCATCTCTCGGGAAGGGATAATGGTGTCGGTATCGATATTGTCTCGCAGCAAGGGGGCGGTCACGCCGATGTGCCGGGTGAAGGGTGTCATGCTGTCGTGTCTGCGGTTAAATAGCCGGCGCAAGCGCTGGCGACAACAGTCAGCGGGCTGGCCAGATGCGTGCGCGACCCAATACCCTGGCGCCCTTCGAAGTTTCTATTCGTCGTTGAGGCGATCCTTGCCCTGTCTCCAAAACTCTCGCCTCCCGCATAGAAGCACATGGAGCATCCGGGCTCCCGCCACTCAAATCCGGCACTCTTAAAAACCTCGTGCAGGCCTTGAGCCTCGGCTTCTCGCTTGACCCGTCCGCTCCCCGGCACGCATAGCGCTTTTACTCCGCGCGCCACGCGGTGGCCCGTTCTCAGCAGGTAATCGGCAGCGAGTTGCAAGTCTGATAACCGACTGTTGGTGCAAGAACCAATAAATGCCGCGTCGATAGAATAATCTGAGAGGCGACTTCCGCCAGCTAGCCCCATGTAGTCCCGCATCCTTTGCCACACACTGCTCTCGGCTTCGGTTGAAGCATCGGCAGCACACGGTACCCTCTCGTCCCAAGCGATACAGTATTGCGGGCTCGTTCCCCAGCTCAGCTGCGGCTTAAGCGCGTCAACCGATAAACGCCGATTGCAGTCAAAGCGAGCACCCTCATCGCTTCTCAAGGATCGCCAATGCGCAAGGGCCTGCTCCCAGTCGGCTCCCGATGGCGCGAATTGCCGGCCCTTGCAGTATTCGAGGACAACCAGGTCAGGGGCAATCAAACCGGTAAACGCCGATAGCTCGGTCGCCATATTGCACAGTGTCAGACGCGCCTCGACAGAGAGCGCCTCGATCGCTTCACCCGCAAACTCGATGGCATAACCCGCGCCACCCGCGGCTGACAGTTCCCGGATTGTATGTAGCATCAAGTCTTTCGCTGTCACACCGGAGGGCAGTGATCCTTCAAAAAGTATCTGCATGTTGCCGGGTCGGGTCACGCGAAGCGTGCTGGTAGCGAGCGCATGCTCCGCCTCGGTTGAACCCACGCCCCAGGCCAGCGCGCCCAACCCACCCAAAGTACAGGTATGGCTGTCGGGACAAATCAGCGATAAACCCGGTAGGGCAATGCCCAGTTCAGGAGAGATCACGTGAACGATTCCCTGATCAGGATCCTGAATGTCGAACAGCCGAATACCGGTTTCTCTGGCGGCGCTGCGCGTTGCCAGGATGAAATCTTGGCCACTGGGCATGAGCGTGTTGTCACCCCGCCCGGGGAAGGTATCCACAATGTGGTCCATCGTACAAAAGGCGTGTTCCTTTCGACGAACCTGACGACCGCACTCGAGGAGGCTATTTAAGGCAACGCTGCCTGTCCGCTCATGAAGAAAAATACGATCGATATAGAGAAGGGATTCCCTCTCTGACAGCGTCTCTATCTCGTGCTCCTGCCAGAGCTTGTCAAATAGTGTCTTGGCCACAATAAAACTGCCTAGCCCCCACCGCCGTCAATGCACCAAACCCACAAAGCCTATAATTATAACAATAAGA
>Ga0181557_1001448_pt1 | contig 26852 bp, 20 predicted proteins | sample 011ome_23_FD_148632 | JGI IMG/M metagenome (GOLD analysis project Ga0181557, IMG submission 148632) | Coastal salt marsh microbial communities from the Groves Creek Marsh, Skidaway Island, Georgia - 011506CT metaG (spades assembly) | ecosystem: Environmental > Aquatic > Marine > Intertidal zone...
TCGTTGCCGCATTCGCGACCATAACCGGATTCCTTGAAGCCACCAAAAGCAACCTTGAAGTCCAGCTTGAAGCCATTGTGACCCACCGTGCCCGTGCGCAGACGCCGCGACATTGCATAGACCTTTTCGACATCGTTGGTGAATACGGAAGCATTCAGGCCAAACGGGCTGTCATTGGCGATGTCGATCGCCTGTTCTTCTGTGGTGAACGGAATGACCGATACGACCGGACCGAAAATTTCCTCGCGCGCAGTCTTGGCCGCGGGATCGACCCCGCCGAACACCGTGGGCTCCACGAAAAAGCCCTTATTCAGATGCGCCGGCCGTTTCCCTCCACTGGCCAGGCACGCGCCACTGGCGACGCCTTGCGCGATATAGCTTTCTGCCCGAGCCCGCTGGTTGGCGGAGGAGAGCGGCCCCATCATCACGGCTGGGTCAGCCGGATCGCCTACACGGATCGCTTTGAACCGGACATCCAGCGCCTCGAGAAAGCGATCATGCTGCTTCTCGTTAATCAGCAGGCGCGTCAGCAACGCGCATACTTGCCCAGTCAGCAGCGGAGCAACGCCGGCGATGTGATCGGCCGCAGCTTCAATGTCGAAATCGTCGCAGATAACCGCAGCAGACTTGCCTCCCAGTTCCAGCGTGAAACGCGCCACCCGTTCGCCACATAGCGAAGCGATCCGTTTTCCCACGGCTGAAGACCCGGTGAAGCTCACCTTATCCACGCCGGGGTGCCTCACCAGCAGCTCTGAAACTTCGCGATGCGCCGTAATGACGTTGAAGACCCCGTCGGGAAGGCCGACTTCCTGACATATCGAGGCCATCACATAGGCTTCCCCCGGCGCTTCGGGCGAAGCTTTGAGGATGACGCAACACCCGGCAAGCAAGGCCGGGGCGGCCTTGAACGCGATTTGCGTCATTGGTGCATTCCAGGGGATGACGCCGGCAACTACGCCGACCGGCTCATGGGCGAGCAGCGTGATCGCCCCGGCGCCAGTATCGCGATGTACCTCCTCGAACTTAAACGTGTCCGCCATGCGCCCATAATCGGCGATCTGGTCTGGCACCATCTCGAGGAATAGGGACGCTCCCGCCTGCGTGACGCCCATCTGCCGGCTCCACACCGCGGCAAGTTCGTCCTTGCGAGCCTCCACACGCTCAGCGATCGCGAACAGGTATCGAGCCCGCTCGGCCGGCGACATGCGTGGCCACGGACCATGATCGAAGGCCTTGCGTGCGGCGGCAACCGCAGCCTCGACATCGGCCTCCTGTGCGGCAGGGACAGATATGAACATCTCTTCGGTGGACGGGTTGACCACCTCGATCCGGTCCATCGTGGACGGCGCACGCCATGCCCATCCGATGAAGAACGCATCAAGATCGCAACCGCTGAAAAGTTCAGTCGCTGCCATGGCCAGTGCCTCTCGTGTCGCATGCCCGGCCGCTTCGTCGGTCGTGGCAGGCGGAAATCGTGCTAGTTGATTGTGCCGCTGTTGAGCAGCGCGGCAATCTCGTTTTCCGGGATCGCCCAGTCGCGCAGGACTTCAGCGGTGTTGCTGCCCGGCACCGGCGGCGGTGAATGGACACGCGCGGGCGTGCGGCTAAACCGCGGCGCGGGTGCTGGCTGCCGCACCCCGTCCACCTCCACAAACCCACCCCGGCTGGCCTGATGGGGATGCCCCACGGCTTCGGCGACGGACAGGACCGGTGCGAAACAGGCCTCGACCCCGTCGAACAGAGCGCACCATTCATCCCGTGTCCGGGTGCGAAAAATGGCCGCAAAGCGCTGTTTCATGGCGGGCCAGCTGGCGCGATCCATCTGGTCGGGCAAATCTGCAGAATTCAGCCCCACGACCTTCAGGAAATTGGCATAGAACTTCGGCTCGATGGGCGCGAGGGACACATATTCGCCATCCGCCGTCTCGTAGACGTTATACCACGGCGCACCACCATCCAGAAAGTTGGTGCCGCGCTGCGGTGCCCAGCTGCCGCTGCCGAGAAAACCGAACTGATGGGTCATCAGCGACCCGATCCCGTCCAGCATCGCCGCATCAACCACCTGTCCCTGCCCGGAAATGCGCGCCTCGATGATGGCCGCAAGCACGCCGAGCGCCAGATAGAGCCCGCCACCGGCATAGTCCCCCAACAGATTGAGCGGAATTGCGGGCGCGCCATCGGTCGGCCCGATCATCGACAACAGCCCACTGAGCGCGAGGTAATTCAGATCGTGCCCCACGGTATCGCTGAGCGGCCCTTCCTGCCCCCACCCGGTCGCGCGGCCATAGACGAGCCGCGGATTGACCGCCCAGCAGACATCCGGCCCTAATCCGAGCCGTTCCATCACGCCCGGGCGGTTGCTTTCAAGGCATGCGTCGGCCTGACTAAGCAAGCGTAGGGCCAGAGCGCGACCGTCTGGCGATTTGAGATCTATCGCGATCGAGCGACGACTGCGCGTGGTGGGGTTGAACCGGTCTTCCTTCTTGATGCCCAGCCCATGCGACGTCACGCGATCAAGTGTCACCACTTCCGCGCCCATATCCGCCAGCAGCATGGCACAGAACGGATTTGGCCCGACGCCCGCAAATTCGATGACCCGGACGCCCTGTAGTGGCCCGGAACGCGGCGCTTTCGAGGTTGACGCCGTCATGGTGCCACCCGTGCGATTTCTTCGAGCGAGGAGCTGTTCTCCAGCGATGACGTATCGCCTCGCGGAAGCCCGCAATAAACACTGCGGATCAACCGCCGCATGACCTTGCCCGATCTTGTCTTGGGGAGTTCGCGGACCAGATGGACCCTATCGGGACGGAAGGCGCGGCCGAGCCTCGCATCGGCATGGGCCTTGAGAGCATCGCTGATCCCCTCCTGCCTCAATCCCTCGCGGCAGACGGCGAAAACCACCAGGATCTGCCCCTTCCGGTCATCATCCACACCGATCGCGGCCAGCTCGATGGCTTCGGGAACTTCGAGCAGTACGTCCTCGATTTCGGCGGGGCCGGTACGCTTGCCAGCCAGCTTGATCGTGTCGTCCGACCGCCCACGGATGAAGAAATTGCCGCCCACATCGCGTTCCGCCAGATCGCCATGGACCCAGATGCCGGGGATCGTCTGCCAATACGTCTCCAGATAGCGCGCATCGTCTTCCCAAAAGGAACAGGTCATGCCGACAAACGGCGCGCGAACCACCAGTTCGCCTATCGCACCCGTCACCGCAGAGCCATCCTCACGCACGACATCGGTTGCGATGCCCGGCGAGGCCGTGTTGAAGCCACCCGCCGGTATTGGCTTGACCACCACGCTGGAAACCATCGCTCCCGACGCTTCGGTGCCGCCGGAATAGTTGATCAACGGCGCTTGGCCATGACCGAAATGACGTTGCTGCCAGACGAAATGTTCCGCGCTGATCGCCTCGCCGCCCGTGATCAGCAAACGGATCGACGAGACATCGCCTGCCAGCGCCAGTTCCGGGTTGGCAGAAAACGCCCGGATCATCGTGGGGGCAGTGCCGAAATGGGTAACGCGATGCCGTTCGATCATGCACGAAATGCGCGAAATGTCGGGCATGTCGTACACGCCGTCATAACAGACCATCGTCGCGCCGTGCATCAAGGTGCCAGCTATTATCAACGCGCCTGCAATCCAGCCCATGTCGGCGGGCCAGAAAAACACGTCGCCTGCCTGCATATCGAAATGCACCAAAGCATCATGCGCGATCTTGAGCGGGAACCCGCCGTGGCTGTGAATGATGCCCTTGGGCTTACCCGTGGTGCCGGACGTAAAGAACACCATGAAGGGGTCGCTTGCCGCCATCGGCTCCGCATCTTCGCTCGCCGGCTCAGCCGCTGCCAGATCATGCCAGTTGAACGCGGATTCCGGCCCGGTAGCGGTGCCGTCCCGTGAGCGCAGGATCAACATTTCCGTACCCGCGATCCGCGCCGCGTCAACGGCCACGGCTTCGCGATCCATCCACTTGCCACGCCGGTGGAAACCGCAGGTCGAGACCAGTGCACGGGCGCGGCATAACGTCAGGCGCGACACGATCGGATCAACACCAAAGCCACTGAACAACGGCAGTACAACCGTGCCGATGAAGGACAACGCCAGCATCGAGACAACGGCCCCTGCTCCTGGCTCCATCAGCAGGCCAACCCGGTCACCCCTCGCCAGGCCGGCAGACCGCAATCCATTAGCAAGTCTGCGTACACGGTCCCGCAACTCGGCAAAGCTGACACGTTCTACATCGCCGTGCTCGTTCTCGCAGATCAGTGCGGTCCGGTCGCGTGTGGCTGCGTCTTTCGCCCATGCGAAAATGGTGTCGAGCCAGTTGAGCTTGCCACCGGCAAACCAGTTGGTGAACTCCGGACCACGGCTCACATCAGCAAAGTTATCGTAATCCCTGGACCAGCGGATGCCACACAGGTCGAGCGCCGCGCGCCAATAGGCGTCGGGCTTCTCGATGGAAAAGGCATAGAGTTCGTCATAACCCGCCAGGCCCAGACGTTTCGCGAGCGCGGTGACGTTGGCTTGGTCGATGTCTGCCTGTGAAGGCTCCCAACAGCCGGAATCTTTCAGCGGCATTGCGTGCCTTTCCCAATTTTGCGTGGGGGCCTTCGGCCCCCATCTTCTTGTCGTCGATCATGTGCCGGTAAAGTTCGGCGCACGCTTTTCCATGAAGGCCTTTGATCCCTCACGCGCATCGTTGGAGCGCAGCAGGACCTTGATGCATTGGTCCTCAATCGCGAAGGCTTCGGCCATGCCTTGCCCTGAGGACTGCACCATCGCCTCCTTCGCCTTGCGCATCGCCAGCGGCGAGTTGCGCGCCATGCGCTGGACCAGCACGCGGGCGGTGTCTTCCACCTGATCTGCCGGAACAACACGGTTGACCAAGCCGATGCGCAGCGCTTCCGCCGCCGGAATGGCATCGCCCACCAGCAAGATTTCCGCCGCCATCGCGCTCGATACCTGACGCGAAATTCGCGCGACGCCGCCCGCAGCCGGGATCAGTCCGCGCTGCACTTCGAGCAGGCCAAGGCTGCTGTCATCGGCAACCACGCGCAAGTCGCAAGCCAGTGCCAGTTCCATGCCGCCTGCGACGATCGCGCCGCGCATTGCCGCGACAATCGGGGTCGAAAAGCTGGTGCCGCGCAGCATCGCACGGTTAAGAATCTTGGGTTCGGCAAGCATCGCCTCGTCCCACTCATCCTCTGCCCCGCGCGCGCGGGTGAGCAGCGGCGTCAGGCGGCCCAGATCGGCGCCGGCGCAGAAGGTCTTGTCGCCATTGCCGCGCAGCAGCACGACGCGGATGGTCGGATCGTTGGCAATATCGTCCCACGCACGGGCCAGCCGCACGATCATTTCCGGGTTCAGCGCATTGCGCTTTTCCGGACGATTGAGCACGATTTCGGCAATGCCATCGGCGCAGAAGAACAGGATCGGAGCCTCGCTCATGCATCAGCCTCCGCCCAGATATATGAGAATTCAGGATCGATCACCTCGGCCTTCAGCCGGATCGGATTGCCGATCGCGACAGCATCCGGGGCCATGTCGGTGCGCGCGACAACACGCGGGCCCTCTGCTGTTTCGGCCACTATGGTGACGTAGGGCACCTTGTCCTTCCAGGCGTTTTCCACCGAGAAATGCGACACGGTGAAGGAATGGACCTGAGCCTTGCCGCTGACCGGTTCGAATGCATAATTTTCGGACGAACAGTTCGGGCAGTAATAGCGCGCCGGGTGAGTCCACTGGCCACAATCACCGCAATGCTGAAGGCACAGCCGACCCGCTGCGGCAGTGGCCTGATAAAACGCCAGATCAAGATCGTCCGGCTGACCCTTTGGTTTGGTGCTGCTCATCAGGCTCCCCTTCCCAGAATGGCGATCGTTCCGTCACCCAGATCGCCGTAGCCGGTGACAAGGCCGACCGAGCAATCGGCCACTTGTGCGGCACCTGCATCATGGCGCAGCTGGCGCACGGCCTCGACAACATGATTCATGCCCCAGCAATGGCCTTGCGACATCAGGCCGCCGTGAGTGTTGAGCGGATAGCGACCGCCTAGCTCGATATTCCCGTCCTTCACGAAATCCGCCGCACCGCCGCGCTCGGCATAACCAAGGGCCTCGAGTTCAAGCAGCGCGACGTAAGTGAAACAGTCGTAGATTTGCAGAAAATCCATGTCTTGCGGCGTGACACCAGCCATAGCAAAGGCGCGCGGTGCGGCATAGTCCAGACCGAGCTTGAGCATGTCCGGGCGGTTTATCAGTTCATCCGGGCGGTTGGGATGCCCCTCCGCACCGCCCAGGAAGGTGACCGGCACGTGCTTCAAATCCCGCGCCCGCTCGACCGTGGTGACGACCACCGCCGCCGCACAATCGGTTTCAACACAGCAATCGCTCTTGCGCAGCGGTTCGGTGATGAACGGACTGGCCAGATAATCTTCCATCGTCAGCGGACGGTCGCGCATAAGCGCCGTTTCGTTCAATTGGGCGTGCTTGCGGCACGCGACGGCAATCGCTCCCGCTGCTTCGGGCGGAACATCGTACATATCGACGTAACGCTTCAGATAGAGCGAATACCACCACGGGGCCGAGCGCAGGCCATAAGGCGCGTAATAGTTGCGGACCGTATCGAAAAAAGCCGCGGAAAAGCGCCGCTTGTTCGGGCGGGCGTCGGGCCGGGGGCGAAGGGCGGAATAGCCATTCCAGCCAATCGGCACGAGCACCGCTGTCGCCATGCCGCACGCAATCGCCATCGTGGCGTTGATGATCCCCGCAACCGGGCTGGACCCGCCCATTTGCGGGCACGCCGTGTAGCGGATTTCCGGAATACCCAGATGCGCACCGATTTCATCCCAGGCAACAAACCCCGGCGGCGGGATGATGCCGTCAATGTCCGTAGGTTTCAGTCCCGCGTCGTTGATGGCATCCATGCTCGCCTTGAGCACCATTTGCAGGATCGATTTGTCGGTGCCCCGGTAATAGCCGTATTCGCCGATGCCGACGATGGCGCTTTTCCCGGACAGGGTACTTGTCCCGGTCATTGGTGCGTCCCTTAAACGAGTTCGAACGAAAAATCGGTGATGCGCCCCTTTGGCTCATCGACGAATTTCACGCGCACGCGCGGCAATGTGTTGAGCTTCTGCGCCGCGACCTCGATGTCGGACAGGTCGAGCCCGTGGACGAGGTTGATCAGCGCCGTATCCGCCCCGTCCAAGGTCACGTATGCCATGACGATCGGCGGTGTTGGCAGGCCAGGAAAGGCGGTGGTGATGATCGTGAAGGTTTCCAGCGTGCCTTCCGGACCGACCTCCTGCCACTCGTCGGTCTTCGACATGCAGACGTCGCAATAGGCGCGCGCGGGAACCAGCAGCTTGGCACACTTGGTGCAACGCGTGCCCATGATCCGCTGGTTTTCACGCAATTCATGAAAGAAACGGCTGGCGCTTTCACCGGCGAAATAGGTGTAGTTGAAGTTCCACTTACCTTCGATCGTAACGAGATCCATAATTGCTATCCTTTACGCTGCCTGTTGCTTGCCCAGCACGCAGGCGGTGGAAAATTGGGTGGCACCGCCCTGGCCGGTGGCAACGGCCCGTTCGACATCGGCGACCTGCCGCTCGCCCGCCATTCCGCGAACTTGAAGCGCGGCCTCGGCGATGCGCACCATGGCGGTTGCACTTACCGGATTTGCCCCCTGCGGCCCGCCCGACGGGTTGATGACCGGCAGCGACGGATCGACAAACTGATCCTCGACGAACCTCGGACCGTCCTCTGCCGTGCAAAAACCAAGCGCCGGATAGGCCATCGCTTCAGCACTGGAGAAAGCGGAATAGAGTTCCACGGCGCGCAACTGCTCGCGAGGGCGATCTACCCCGGCCTGACTGTAGGCCCGCTTGGCAGCCAGTTTCAGCGACAGCAGATCAACCAGGGTTGCGCCGGGACGGTGGATGCGGTCCCCCATCGCATAACTGTCGGTGATCGACGCCGCACCCTGAATCCAGGCCGGGTTGCGATCTCCCACCATGCCCTTGTCCACGATGACTACGGCGCAAGCCCCTTCGGACATCGGGCAGGCTTCGAGCCGGTGGATCGGCCACGCCAGCATGGGTGAATTGAGCACGTCCTCGGGCGAAACTTCCTTGCGAATGTGTGCCAGCGGATTGCGCATCGCGTTGCGGAAGCTGCGCGAGGCAATCTGCGCCCAGTGCATTGCCGTGTAGCCATAAAGGCGCATCAACATGGACGCACGCAACGCCGCCATCGTGATCGTGGTGAGCGGGAAATCCTTTTCGTACACCGGATCGAAAATGGTGTTGAACACCTGCTGCGACGATGTGGCCTGGCCCATCCGCTCAAGCCCGACGACGAGCACCGCGCGGGCGCGCCGGGCCTGGATATAGGTGTTGCCCGCAAAGACCGCCGACGAACCGGTGACGCCTCCGGTATTGATGCGCAGGAATGGTTTGCCGAAGCCCAGCATGGCGGTACGTTCGACCGAAGCTTCGCCGGCAAGAGCATCTGGCGCGACCCCGGAAATCACCATGTCGATGCCGTCGATGTCCATGTTGGCATCTTCAAGCGCAAGGCGCGCAGCTTCCCAGATCAGCTCGCGCGAGCTCTTGTCAGGAAAGGAACGGCGATAGCCGGTCTGCCCGACCCCGATAATTGCGGCGCTCATACGGCCTCCAGAATGACTGCGGTTTGTGTCTGGGCGGCAGTGACGCTCAGCCCTGAAGCGAGTGCGATGCGCGGTGCGCCCTGCTGTACGCCGCCAGCTACACCGCGCAGTTGAAGCGTTGCCTCCACGATCCGGGCAAGCCCCATCGCCGGGACGCTGTAGCCGGCCATGCTGCCGCCAGACGGATTGCAGCGCGCATCCTGAGCCAGCATCGCCATGCCCTGTCCGGGCGCGGCGCGGCCAATGGCCTCCAGCGCGATGGCTTCATCATAGAGAGTCATGCCGTCGATCTCGAACAGATCAACCTCGCCGATACCGATCTGCGCTTCGTATAGCGCGCGCTCGGCGGCACGTTGCAGGGCGGGCGCCTTGGCCAGGCCGCGATCCCCCAGCCAGTAGGGTTCCGACGAAAGCCCGATCCCCTTGACCCGGACTCGTGACGGTCGCGGCGAAATGACGACGGCCGCCACCGCATCGGCCCACAGCGGCAGATGCTCTTCCACAAACGGATAGGCCGGCTGTGACCGAAAGCCTCCCTGCTGCAATGCGCGCGGATTTGCGCCCGCCGCAGCCTTGCGCCGCTGCTGTGCTGCATTGACGTGACTGTCATCGCCGCCGTTGATCCGCCATTTCTGGGCGTTCATCGCCGAGACGTGCAATTCCTCCAGCCCCAGCGGCGCCAGTATGATCCGATCGAACAGGGCACGGGATAGCTCCTCGACATCGTGTTCCGATGCGCGGCCCCAGGCCGCGACGATGCAACGCTCGGACTCACCGGCTTCGATCCGCGCGACTGCTGCGCTGAATGCGCCTGCCCCATCGTCGGAGTACCGCACTTCGTCCCGCAGATAGGCCCCGGCAGCCGGTGCCGTCACCATGCTGGACAGCGAGCGACCGTCGACCAAGTCGTGCGCGGCAAGAACCACGGAATCGATTCCGTCATACTCCTGCCCTGCATCGTTCACGGCGTTCGACACCGTATCGAAAATCAATTCCGTCAGGCTGCGTTTGGGGTCTGCCCAACTGAATTCCAGCGCGGCCCCCTCGATGTAGACGTCTTCAAACATGATCAGACTTCCTTCAATTCAATCGGACGAAGGTGGCTTGGCTATCGGCGCTCATGCCGATCCCGCCGCTTCATTCTGGCTCTGGCTGGCCGCGACCATTTCCTTGACCGCCTTGAGATCGGCCTTGCCGTTCGGCAGGCGCGGAATTCGATCCGCAAAAACGATTGTGCGCGGTGTCTTGTACCCGGCAAGCCGCGCCCTGACGTGCGCGGCCAGCACGTCGGCCGTAGCCGAGGCCCCAGGGGCAAGTTCAACCAGCGCAGCGATGATCTGGCCGAAGCGTTCATCGGGCAGTCCCAGAACGATGGCGTCATTGACGGCATCGTGGCCTTTCAGCGTGATTTCCACTTCGTCAGGGAAGACCTTTTCCCCGCCAGTGTTGATACATTCCGACCCGCGCCCGATCAGCGTTACGGTGCCGTCCGCATCCACGGTGGCCCAGTCTCCCGCGACGACATACCGCTTGCCGTCGACAATGCGGAAGGTGGCGGCGGATTTTTCCGGGTCGTTATAATAGCCAACAGGCTGGCGCCCGCCAATCGCCAGCAAGCCTTTCTCGCCCGAGCCGGGCACCACGTCCTCCCCAGCCTCGCTCAGCACGCGAACGGTGCCCTTCGCCTTGAACGAAGCTGTCTTCGGCGCAGCGTTCTGCGTGGTGACGGAGCGACCCAGCGACATGGTTTCGGAGGAACCGAACACATCGGCGATGGCGACGTGCGGCATGTGCCGCAGCAGTCCTTTCTTCACGTCGGCGCTGAAGACGACCCCACTCGACACGATGGTGCGCAATGACGCCAGACTCCAGCGGTCCGGCTCTGCATCAAGCGCCTCCAGCACCGGACGGGCAAAGGCATCGCCAACCCACATCAGGGTCGCGGCCTGATCCCTATCAACCGTGTCAAGCAAATCTTGAGCGCTGAAGCTGCGCTCCTGAAGGTGTGAAACGATTCCGCCCTTGGACAAGGTGGTGAAACAGGTCAGCAGACCCGCACCGTGCATCAGCGGACCTGCGGTCAGATGGGCCCGGCCCTTGTGCGAAACCTTGGTCCGCAGAAATTCGTCGTCAGCCTCTTCAGGAAATTCGTCACCGTTCTCGGTGTTAAGCCGCAGGAACAGATCTTCCTGGCGCCACATCACTCCCTTGGGAAGCCCCGTGGTGCCTCCGGTGTACAGCAGCAACAGGTCGTCGCCCGAAACCGGCCACGGCCGCCAGTCAGCCTCGGGTTCGAAACTCGCGGCTTCCTGATAGGGGGTTGCCCAATCCGGGCATGGGCCGGAACCGTCGTCCACCCACAGCCATTGCCGGACGCCGGAAACGCGGTCCCTCACCTGATCGATCACAGATGCAAAGCAGCCGTGGAAAACGACGCATGCGACGTCCCCGTTCTGCCACAGATAAGCCAACTCATCCGGGCCATAGCGATAATTGGTGTTGAGCGGCACAAATCCACCCCGAAACGCCGCCAGCGCAGATTCGAGATATTCGACGCAGTTATAAAGGTATTGTGCGACCTTGTCCTGACGCTGTAACCCCGCCTTGACGAGAAACGCGGCTATCGCCGTCATCCGCCGGTCCAGATCGCTCCAGATGACCTTGCGTGCGCCCTGAACGAGCGCGACCGAAGACGGGATTTCCTCCGCAACGGTTGCGTATATGTCGGAAAAATTCCAACTTGCCATCGAGTATCTCCCGTGTCCGGCGCTCTCCTGGCGGCAGGACCACAACAATCCAACTTCAACGTTGGTGTCGATGAATATCCCGAGCGCGACCCAAGTCAAGTCGCTTCATCAGAAGATGGCCACAGGTGTGATCGGACTGCCCACGCCACCACGGATTGCCAGCGGTGCCACCACCAGCATCACACTGGCAGGAGCCGCCGCAGCCAACCCTTCCAAGTCCAGCAGTTCCGCCAGATAGATGCCCTGGTTGCGCGTAAGCGCAATGTGGAGAGGCATGGCGCAATCCGGATCGCGCGACGGAATGACCTCCACCGCAATGTTGTCAGCCGCAACCAGCGCAAAGCCGGACTGGATGATCCAATCCGCGCATTCGTGGTGCAGGCCGGCGGTTTCGAGCTTGTCTGCCCGTCCTTCGCGCCAAGCTTTCAGCCATCCTGTCCGTACCAGCAACGCATCACCCGGCTCCGGCGAGAGACCGTTTGCGGCAATACGATGGTGCAATTGATCAGGGGTGATCGCCTGTGTAGGAGACGAGCTTGGCCCACCGAAATCGACAAACAGGCCCCGCGTGACAATCGCTCCAAGCTTGTCGATCCCGCAGCGCATCGCTCCGCGACTGGTGACGTGGCTGGCCGGATAGCCATTGTACATCACCCCTTCGCGCCAGACATGCGCCAATGCGTCGATATGCGTGGTGGCGTGGGTGGGCAGCATGATGACATCATCTGAATAGCCATAGCCCGCCCGTTCGGGCAGTCCGGCCATGTAATCACCGCCGTCGCGCGTCATGAAATGCTGCGGTGCCGCACGCATGTCGGCCGCTGCCCCCTTGTCATTGGCCATGATAGGAACCGCCAGAGGCACGACGCGCCCCAGTCCCGCCGCCGCCACGCCGCGCAGAGTCGCCGCGGCATCGACCAGGTTGGCTGCACCGCGTTCGTCATCCAGTCCGTACCTGGATGTCAGGCTTGCCTGCGTCATCGCGCGCTCCCGTTATCAGACCAAGCTCAAAAGAAGGCTTGCAGGCCCGTGATCGAGCGACCGAGGATCAACGCATGAACATCATGAGTTCCCTCATAGGTATTCACCGTTTCCAGATTGACCATGTGCCGCATTACCGGAAATGCATCGGAAATGCCGTTGCCGCCGTGCATGTCGCGAGCCATGCGGGCAATATCGAGCGCCTTGCCGCAATTGTTGCGCTTCACGAGCGACACCATTTCAGGCGCGGCCTCGGCGCGGTCCATCAGCCGGCCGACGCGCAGCGAGCCTTGCAAGCCCAGCGTGATCTCCGTCATCATATCCGCCAGCTTCTTCTGGTAAAGCTGCGTCTGCGCCAGCGGCTTGCCGAACTGCTTGCGATCAAGTCCGTATTCACGCGCAGCATGCCAGCACGATTCCGCAGCGCCCATTGCACCCCATGAAATGCCGTAACGGGCGCGGTTTAGGCAGCCGAACGGGCCTTTCAGACCTTCAACGTTAGGCAACAGCGCGTCTTCGCCCACCGCAACGTCCTGCATCACGATTTCACCGGTTGTGGAGGCGCGCAGCGACAGCTTGCCCTCAATCTTCGGTGCGGAGAGGCCATTCATGCCTTTTTCCAACACAAAACCGCGAATCTTGCCGCCATGTGCTTCGGACTTGGCCCACACCACGAAAACATCGGCAAACGGCGCGTTCGAAATCCACATCTTGCTGCCGTTGAGCACGTAGCCGTCGGCCGTCTTGCGGGCCACGGTCTTCATGCCTGCCGGATCCGAACCGGCGTCAGGCTCGGTCAGGCCGAAGCAGCCGATCAACGTGCCTGCGGACAGGCCGGGCAGATATTTCATCCGCTGCGCTTCCGAGCCATAGGCATAGATCGGATACATGACGAGCGACGACTGTACCGACATCATCGAACGATAGCCGCTGTCGATCCGCTCGATCTCGCGCGCTACAAGGCCATAGGCAACATAGGAAGCGCCAAGCCCGCCGAACTTTTCCGGGATAGTTGCACCAAGAAGGCCCATCGCGCCCATCTCGGCAAAGATTTCCGGCGCGGAGGTTTCGTCGCGGTTCGCCGCAACCACGCGAGGCTGCAACTTGTCGAGCGCGAACTGACGCGCTGAATCGCGCATCAACCGTTCATCTTCCTCCAGTTGATCGTCGAGCAGGAAGGGATCATCCCACTTGAAGCGCGCCATATCAGGCGCATCCTTGGGCTTGAGCGGGGTGTAGGTTCCGGCGGATTGATCAGTGTCTGCCATTGGAATGTCCTCAATCAGATGTCTTGTCATCAGTGCGTGGGCCGCGCTCAGCGTCCGGCGTGATCGGTGAGCGGAAGCGCATCACGCTCGGGCAGGATGCCTTCCAGAGCCGCCTTGATCTCTAACGACAAGAACCGCGAGAAGATGCGCGAATCGAGCAGCGCGCCACCCGTGATCCACAAGCCGTCCTGACCCGTGCGCCGCCACATTGCGCGCATCTGGTAATCATCGTCAAAGCCCCAGACTTTGCCAACCTTTTCCGCAACATCGTCACCGAACATGGCGCGGATATTTTCCTGCATGTTGAGATAACCCGTCGCGAGCACCACCGCATCGCACGGGACGACGCCGCCATCGCGCATCTTTAGGCCTTCGGCGGCGAAGCCTTCGACCTCGTCGGCCTGGATGATTCCCACGGCCCCATCGACGATCAACGGCGAACACCCGACGTCGATGTAGTAGCCGCCCTCTCCGCGCATGAACATCATCTGGAAGCCGGTGCCATCGCTGCCGAAATAGGTTTTCATCCCGCGGGCGTTGAGACCTTTCAGCAGTTCCTCATCCAGCTTGGCCGCCTTCTGCGTGATGCCGCGATAAGAATCTGCCAGCAGTTGATACGGAATGGCCGATACCACCATATCGACGTCTTCGGTCGCCTGATGGTCGTCGTAAATCGCATAGATCAGCGATGCGCCCGGGCTCCGGCTGATCACGCAAGTAGGCCCGCGCTGCATCAGCGAAACGGATTTGACCCCGTGCAGGACAAGATCCTGAGCAATATCATGACCGCTGCTGCCAGTGCCGACCACGACGACATTCTTGCCGACATACTCCGAGCAGTCGCGGAATTCGCTGGAATGCAGGACCTTGCCCTTGAAATTGGCAACACCAGGCAATTGCGGACGGTTCGGGATTGAGCCGCTGACCCCGGTTGCCATCACGACGTGCTTACACCGGCGCTGGCTCACGACACCGTCTGCCCCGCGCAGCGATACCGTCCATTCCTTCTCCGCTTCGGAATAGCTGGCTTCGCACAACTGCGTGGACGTCCAGACGTTCAGTTCCATGCATTGCGCATAGGATTCCAGCCAGAGCGCGAGCTGGTCCTTGGAAAGCCACATCGGCCAGGTCTTGGGATAAGGCATGTAGGGGAAATGGTTGCCCGGCAGGCCGTTATGCAGCGTCAGAGAATGATAACGTTCGCGCCACAGGTCCCCGACCCGCGCCTTCTTTTCGACCACAAGGGCATCGACGCCAAGCTGACGCAGTCGCGCGGCGAGCATCAGCCCGGCATGTCCCGCGCCGACGATGATCACTTCGGGATCGCGATCCGAGTACGTACGACGATCTTCCCATTCCTCCAGCCAGTTATGGCCATTGGGATTGGCGGCGTTGCCATCGTTGGTGGGACGAAGACTGGCAACCTTCTCTTCAAAACCCTTCAGTCCCTGAAGTGTGGTCAGCAGAATCCACGCTTTCGGGCCGTGCTCGGTCGGCACCAGCCGGACAAATGCGCTGCCGGTGCCGATGGCGGTATCGAAATCGAAAAAGCCCTCGACCACCGTCTTGAGCGAGCGACGCCGCGCCAGCGGACGCGGACGGGAAGGCGCCGCCCGGACGTTGCTCAGCCCCGATTTGACGAGCGTCTTCGCGAAGCCTTGGGCGATATCGTCCCGGCCCGGAAAAATCTTGTGCTGCCAAGTCATGGCCAGAAGATCTTTCCAGTAGCCCTCTTCATCAAAAAGCTGCGCAATCGCGGCCGGATCCGACTGACCGACACATTCCGCAAACTGACCCAGCCATGCATAAAAGAGAGCTTCCGCATCGATAGACGCAGGTGCTTGGGCGTTGCTCATCGAAATTTCCCCTTCCGTATTTGGCGCTCGACCGCTCCCGGCCCCTCCGGCACGCCGGAATTCCGAAACGACCGGGAACTGGTCACAGCATGCTTCCCCAAACCTGCCGTCACCCGATGCTGCTTGAAAGCCGCTCGACCGCGGCGATGTAGTCTTCCATGAATTCGCGAACGATTTCGCGCGTGGACGTTGGCTGATCCATCATCCCGACGCCCTGCCCCACAAAGTAGCTGGCCAACTGCTTGGCGCCTTCATGCCCGCCGTTCGCCAGCTTCAGAACCTTGCTCATGGCGGTGTCTGACACGATGGATTGCAATGGCATGGGCAGCGGCTTGGGCGCGCCTTCCGCTTCCCACGCATCGGTCCAGTCCGACCGCAACTGGCGGCAGAACTTGCCTGTGCGGGATTTTGAACGGATGGTATCGCTGGCCGAAGCGCTCAGCATCTTTTCCTTTACCACCGGGCTGGTTTCAGCTTCCGGCGTCGTCAGCCAGACCGAGCCGGCCCACGCCCCCGCCGCGCCCATGGCGACTGCGGCGGCCATCTGCTCACCCTTTACGATGCCGCCCGCCGCCAGCACCGGCACCGCAATGCCGGCAGCGCGCAGCGCGCGCACCACCGTGGGTACCAGCACCATCGTGCCGATTTCACCGCAATGCCCGCCCGCTTCCGTGCCCGCCGCGATAATGATGTCCACGCCGGCTTCTACCTGGCGCATGGCATGTCTGGCCGATCCAACCAGCGCACCGACCGGCACGTTGGCCGCCTTGGCGCGCTCCAACATGTAAACGGGCGGAGCGCCCAGCGCATTGACGATCAGGCCAATCGGATGGGACAGCGCCACGTCAAGCAGACTTTGCGCACCTTCATCGCGAATGTTGCGACCAATCTTCGACCCGCGCGAAAAGCGTTCATCGGTCAGGTCTGCGGTATCGATACCGTGGCTTTCAAGGATAGAGCGAGCGAAAGCCTTGTGTTCTTCCGGAATGGCCATGACCGCCTGGGATGAACTGACAGACTTGCCCTTCCCTTCATAATTGTTGGGCACGATGAAATCCACGCCATAGGGCTTGCCGTCGATATGCTCGTCGATCCACTTCAGCTCCGCCTCGAACGCTTCGGGCGAACGTACATCCACAGCCCCGAAAACACCCATCCCGCCCGCTTTGGACACCTCCACCACGACATCCCGGCAGTGGGAGAAGGCGAAAAGGGGAAATTCGATTCCGAGTCTTTCACACAAGCGTTTTGACACAGTACCCTCCGAACGCCTTTGCGGCGCCAGTCTGGATTTGAAGTTGCGAACCAAAGGCAACGAATGATCAAGCTGGCGATTCGATAGTCGCGATCGAATCTCACTTCAACATCAATGTTGACGTTTAATCGAGATTATTGCTGTCCCGGTTTCAACGTCACCATAAGCGCCTCCGCCTCGGCACAAAGCAAGTCGCCGTGGCGCAACTGAACCGCCAGAAATCGCTTTCGCCCTTCCTCGCGCGTGATTCTCGCAGAAATGCGCAAGTCCGTATCGATGGGAGTGGGTGCGCGATAATCGACTTTCAGGAACGCAGTCCTTGCGACGGGCCGTCCGTCCGTATGGGCCAGACGCCCTACAAACTCGTCGAAAACCAACGCGACCGCTCCGCCATGGGCAACACCGTTACGGCCGAGAAAAAAGCGACCGAACCGAACAATGCCTTCCAGCGCACCTTGCCCGGCGGCGGCGAAAGTGACGGGTGGCCAGGACGCTTGCCCCCGCCCGACCAGGTCCACCCTGCGCGCATAGACCTGATCCGGCTCCGCTACGGCCACGCGCTTCAGGTCTTCAGTCCATTTTTCCAGATCGCGCATCAGGGCGATAATCGCGGACTGACCGGGCCTGGCCCCGGCGAAGGCCGCAAGAAACTCACGCAGCGCATCAATGGCACGGCCATATTCCTCGCCCCCGTAAGTGGTCCCGGGTCCGTGCCATGCGGCGAATGACTCCACTCCACCCACGAGCCCCGCCTGATCCCCGCCGAGATCATCAGCCTGCTTCTCACCGCCCACGCCCGGTTTACCAATCACCGTCGGGAAACGGGTTTTCCACTTTGAAGTGATCGATCAGGTGCCCGGTAAGCGAAGGTGCACAAGCATCGAGTGCATCAAGCGTCCAATCGCCCTCGCGAAACAGCGCGCCACTGAACGCGGGCGGCGTCAGCAAGGCGACCTCCTCACCGCCCACGAAAAAATCCTGCCCGTTGATATGCGCTGCCGCGGGGGTGCACAGCCATGTCACCAACGCTGCGATCGACGCCGGGGACGCCGGCTTGTCCCAGCGGGCAGCGCCGCGCTCACCGATCCAAAAACGACCGAGCCGGTCAAGCAGCGGCTTCCAGGTTCCGGCCAGATTTTTCTGGAACCAGTCCCCGCCCCCAACCGCGCCGCCCGTTGCACGCGGGCGGATCATATTGGTTCTGATATTGAAACGTCCCTGCTCGCGCGCAACGCTGCGCGTCAATCCCGCAACCCCTTCCTTGGCGGCCGAATAGGCGCTGTTGAACGGCATCCCGAGACCAGCCTCTGACCCTGTGTTGATGATCGTACCGCCGCCGCGAGCGCGCAAATGCGGCACAGCATGCTTGATGGTCAGGAACGTGGCCTTGAGGTGTGTGCCCACGACCAGATCCCACTGCTCATCGGTCAGAAGATTGACCGGATTGCCGCCCCGCATGCCGGCATTGTTGACGAGTATGTCGAGTCCGCCAAATTCGTCCACCGCCAGTTCGATGGATTTTCTGGCACCCTCGGAACAACTGATGTCTTCGGTCGACGCCACCGCAGCGCAGCCTGCGGCGTTGATCTCATTCGCCACGACCTCCGCCAGCTTGGCGCCATCGGAACCGGTGCCAAAATCGGCCACCACAATCCGCGCACCCTGTTCTGCCAAAGCCAAGGCTTCGCAACGCCCAATGCCGTGGCCCGCCCCCGTCACGACTGCAACTTTTCCTTCCAGGCGGCGCTCTGACAATGTCACTCCCCTTTTACCTGGCCTCATATTACCTGCCAGCATTCCCAGATAGATTGCCCTTCGCGAAAATCAATGTAAACGGCGATGTTGAAATTTGACTCCTTGTGCGACTGGACGGCGTGGGCTCGGATGCCTATGGACCGCACGTCAGAATGCGTAGGAATAGGCAAATATGGGCAAGGTTTCCGCGAAGGCGGCAAAACGCCTGGAAATCATGAAGATCGGGGCAACCGTCTTTAAAGAGGTAGGGTACGAAAGCGCTACTGTCGATGAAATCGCCAAGCGGGCGAACATGGATCGCGCCACATTCTACTACTATTTCAAAGGAAAGCAGGAACTGTTTCGCGAGATGGTCAATCTCGCGACAGCAAACAACGTGGCCAACGCCGAACGAATTGCCGCCCTGAAAGAGCCGCCTGAAGTCAAACTACGCAAGTTGGTTGAGGCGCTGTTCGATTCTTACCAGCAGCACTACCCCTATCTCTACGTTTATCTTGAACGGGATATCAGCCGCCTCACCTTCGATCAATCCGAATGGAGCGCCACCATCATCGCGATGAATGCCCGTTTCAACCAGGCCGCAGTGAGCATCGTCCGCGAAGGACGCGAAACCGGCGCGTTTATTTTCTCCGTCAGTGACAAGGTTATTGCCGCCGGCGTTCTCGGCATGTGCAACTGGAGCCATCGCTGGTTCAACCCCGATGGCGCATTGAGCGCAGCGGAAATCGGCAGGGCATTCGCCGACATGGTGATCGAAGGGATATGTCCGTCGGCAAGAAAACCGCTGAACTGACAGGATCGAACACGCCCGCCGCTGCATAATTTCAACATCACCGTTGACATTGGCAATCGGCAATGTCAGCTTTCCCGGGCAAGCTCTGGTGAAACGTCACCATCGAAACACGTCCACCGACTGTTTCGGGAGCCAAAGACAAAATTGCCTGGGTGGGTGTGCAGCGGATGAACTATGATTACATTATCGTCGGCGCGGGATCGGCGGGATGCGTGCTTGCGGACCGGCTGACCCGCGATTCGAATGTACGGGTGCTGCTTCTGGAAGCAGGGCCGCTGGATAACAGCCTGTTCATCTCTATGCCGAAAGGGCTCGGCAAACTCTACGAGACCTCGAAATTCTGCTATTTCTACCAGGTTAGCCGCGGCGACAACGACCAGTCCCCTCCGGAAGTCTGGCTAAGAGGGCGAGGAATCGGCGGATCGAGCTCTATCAACGGCCTGATGTACCAGCGCGGTCATCCCGATGATTACGATGAGTGGGCCACGCACCTCGGGCTCGAGGGCTGGACCTGGGACAAGGTGAAATCGGTTTTCAAGGCAATCGAAGACCATGAACTTGGCGAGAACGACTTTCGCGGTGCTGGCGGGGCGCTCGCAGTCTCGATCAACACCAACAAGACGCCTTTGATGGACCTGATGGTCAAGGCCGGAACCCAACTCGGCCTGCCAGAAAACCTCGATTCAAACACGCCGGCGCAGGAAGGCATCGGCTACGTCAATTCAACAATCCGCAATGGTCGGCGCTGGAGTGCGGCCCGCGCGTTCCTTGATACGGCCCGCGCGCGCCCGAATTTGAAAATTCTGACCGGCGTCACCGTTGATCGAATCCTGTTTGAAGAACGTCGCGCGGTCGGAGTTGCCTGTAGGAGAAACGGCCAAGGGGAAGAATACCGTGCAGGACAGGAAATCATCCTGTCGGCCGGGGCGATCGAATCGCCAAAACTTCTGCAACTGTCGGGCATCGGCCCGCGCCCCCTGCTGGATGCAGTTGATATTCCCGTTGTGCAAAACAGCCCTGAAGTTGGCGAAAACCTGCGCGAACATCTGGTGTTTCGCATCCAGTATCGGCTCAAAAGTGCCACCGGGCAAAATCGGGAACATTCGGGCTGGCGCCTGCTCGTGCATACCGCGCGCTACTTCCTGACGAAATCGGGTCTTATGGCAGCGCCTCCTTATGACCTCACGGCATTTGTGCGCGTACGCAAGGAATCCAAGCGGCCGGACACGCAGCTGTTCATCGGCGGCACTTCGGTTGACGTGACGATGGCACAGGAACAGTTCAGCGTGAAGCTGGCCTTGGAAAAGCAGCCGGGGGCATCGATCATCGGCTATCATCTGCGCCCTCGCAGCAAGGGCTATGTCAGGATCACTGCCGCCGACCCGGACGCTCCGCTCAACATCAACGCGAATTATCTGACTGACCCGGTTGACCAGGAGGTCGCGGTTGGTGCCGTTCGGTATATGCGCGACCTTATGGGACAGTCCGCCATCAAGGGGCACATCGCCGAAGAGACCTTCCCAGGCACACAGATCCAGACCGACGAAGAAATCCTGCAAGCCTACCGCACGATGGGCGGGCCGGGCTATCATGCGGTCGGCACTTGCCGGATGGGGACCGACGAACACAGCGTGGTCGACGAACGCATGCGGGTTCGCGGGGTTACGGGCCTGCGGGTAGCCGACATTTCGGTGTTCCCGAGCATGGTGTCCGGCAACACCAACGCGCCAGCGATGGTCACCGGGTGGATCGCGGCTGACATGATTATGGAAGACAGCCGCGTAAACGTTGCGCGCTAGCGTTAGGACCCCAGAGGGCGCTGTCAGGCGAAGTGCTACAAGCCTCCAAGGTGCTGTCAGGCAAACGCTAACTTGTCTCCACTTGGCGATTCTTCGCCGATAGAGAGACCCGCATGAAACCGATTTCCTATAAGCGACACCGCTTTCCGCCGGATGTTATCCGACTGGGAATCTGGCTCTACTATCGCTTCACCCTGAGCCTGCGGGACGTCGAAGATTTGCTCGCTGAACGCGGGATCGACGTCACCTACGAGACAGTCCGCTGCTGGGCCAACAAGTTCGGTCCGGCGATTGCGGCAAACATCCGCCGCAAGCGGGGACGAGCAGATTCCGTCTGGCATCTCGACGAAATGGTCGTGCGCATCAATGGCCAGCGAATGTACATGTGGCGGGCCGTCGACAAGGAAGGCGAGGTCTTGGACGTCCTTGTCCAGAAAAGACGGAACAAGGAAGCAGCACTGAAATTGCTCAGGAAACTGCTCAAGAACCAAGGCTCCGCACCCGAAGCCATCGTCACCGACGGACTGAAATCATATCCCGCAGCAATGAAAATTCTAGGCTGTATCGACCGACATCATCCCGGTCGATTGCAGGAAAACAATCGGGTGGAGAATTCGCATCTTCCGGTCCGACGAAGGGAGCGAAAAATGCAGCGCTTCAAGTCGCAGGGCCAGGCCCAGCGCTTCGTTTCCACCCACGGTGCCATCTATAACAATTTCAACATCGAGCGACATCTCATCTCACGAAAGACCATGCGACGCTTCCGAACTTCCGCCATGGAAGAGTGGCTTGCCGCGTCCGCCACTGACGCATGAATGTGCCAGTTTCAGGGTTTGCGCGACCAGCGGGGGTTAAGTTGACAACGCCGCCTCGGGTACTGAGAAAATGAGGAAAAGCGTCTCCGTCCAACTGTCGTCGGGCGCATGAGGATGAAATCGGAAATCTTCGGCTTCAATCATTTTGCCCGATCGCCTTATAGCTTGTAATGATGTGATGCTCGCATCTACGTTGATAGTATCAACTCACGGTGGCACCCAGATTTACGTCCATCATCTGCGGTTTAGTTGCGACAAAAGATGGCCGAAGCTCGAGGCGTGAGACGGCTTCGTCCAGTGTGGGATAACTTTCACGCCAATGCAGTACGGGCGCCTCGGGGGCGAGCCCGCTTTCCAGCCCAAACTCTAGTCCCAATAGAGTCGTGCCCACGGCAAGATCGCCAAGATCGACACCGATCTCGGTCTGGACCGTATATTCACCGTATAATTTCTCCAGTTCGTCGAGTCCGCCGCGCACTTTGCGGGTCTGTCGGTCCACCCACGCAGTGCTCGGCTGTGGCCTGAACAGCTCGAACATCAGCGATTGGGCGATTTCCATCAGCCGCTCGCCCAAAAGGCGCCTCGTCTGAACGGCGATGCGCGCATCGCGATCTTCAGGCAGCAGGGCGGGCGAGGGGTGATAGGTTTCCAGCCAATTGATAATATGCCCGGAATCGTAAACATTCTCACCCTTCTCGGTGATGAGAATGGGAAGTTGCTCCAATGGGCTGTACTGCGGTGTGCAGGTATTCTCTCCCCAGGGTACATCGTATTGAACCTCATATTCGATGCTCTTCTCGCGCATCGAAATTTCCACCTTGCGGCCGAACGGGCTCGGTCGCGCGTTGATCAACTTGTAGGCCACCCTCATTCTCCCAAAATATCTGCGGCGCTCAAAGAGAAGGGCTGCGGCCTGACGATCTTGCGCTCTGCCTAGAACCGGTAGCGAGCCTCTACCATCCATGTACGCGGCGCGCCCGGCACCACCGTGTTGAACTGAAACAGTTCGCCGGTCGCTATGCCACCGACATAGAAACGCTTGTCGAATGCGTTTTTCAGATAACCCGCCAGTGACCATCCGGCGTCCAAGTCTTCCACACCTGCGCGCAGGTTGACGAGCGCATAGCCATCGATGTTCGCGCCGGAATTCCCATTGCCAGTGGAAGTGAACCAAAAATCGCTTTGGGCATAAAGATCGCCCCGGAAATTGACGAGCAGCGATTGGCCGACCGGGACCGACACGTCGCCGAACACCGAGCCGGACCATTCGGGCGTGTCGGGATAGGTTTCGAATGCCACGGGAGCGCCACCGGCAATCGAGACGAGATTGCTCGTAAACCGAGCATCGGTGTAGTTGAGCGATCCACCTATGGAGAGCCAAGAGGTCGGTTTGATCTGGCCATCGATTTCAAGCCCGGTGATTTTTGATCGCGGGACATTCACGGTCAGCGCCGCAGGGTTCGGCCCAATCAATGTGTATGCGACTCGCTGACCCTCTTTTACCCAGCTCTGATAAGCCGCGAGATTCAGCCGCGCGGGAACACTACCGACACTGCCTGAAAATTTCAGGCCGACCTCCGCGTCGGTCAGTGCCTCGCGGGCATATTCGTTTCCACCCTGGCTGCCGGGACCCGGGATGGGGGGCTGGATTCCGTTATAGCCGCCGTTCTTGTAACTTCGGCGCGAAACGACATAAAGCAGTAAATTGGGGTTGACCTGATAGTCGAGACCCACCGTCCAGCTGACATTGCTATAGGATTTCGTCTGGTTGAAATCATAGGTGGCCTGCACTGCGGGAGGCGCATTGAACGCCGTATCCCCGGCCAGAGTTTCGAATCGTAGATCCTCTTGAGTAAAGCGAGCGCCCAAGGTGATGCCGAGGCCTTCCACCCCCACCGCGTCGCTCAGATCATAGGTCCCCTGCGCGTAGGCGGCATATTGCTTGCGCGTTCCGAGCTTGTTGTAGATGACAGTTTGGTTGAGGGGGGGGAATTGGAACAGCCGGCTAGTGGTCTCGTTCTCGTTCTTCTCGTGCGCGTAATAGGCGCCCACGACATATTCAAGCTTGTCCGACATTGCCTCCCCCAAGAGCTGTAACTCGAACGAATATTGCTCAGTCGTGTCGTTCTTTCCGCCGTTGCCATTGTCGTCGATAGGATAGGGATTCCCGTCGATATCGCCCGCGATCTCGTTCTTAAAATAGGTGTAGCCGGCAATTCCGCGCAACCGTGTGGTGTCGTTCAGTTCAAGCTCCGAAATATTTGAGACGACGACGTTGCGACCCTTGAAATAGGACGGCCCGTCGATTTCGACCCTGAACGGACCGCGCTGATCTTGTGTATTGAGAAAGGAAGCGATACCGCCGGGATCGAGAGCGGGATTTGCTGCCGCAAACTGCGCGGCACAATTGTTGGTAGTTTGATTGCACCCCGCCAGTCCTCCGGTAAAGGCGTTGATGATACCGTTATACTGTGCCTCGTTGCCGAAATTGGTGAGCGGGATCAATGGGACGAGTCCGCTGGGCTCAAGAGAACTGATAAGATTTGCAAGACTGCTGCCGTCCGAATGCAGATAGTCCACCACCAGTTCATTGGTGAATGTAGACGAGGGCTTGAAAGTAATACTGCCGCGCAGACCGAACCGATCGACATCTCCGATCCGATTTCCCGACCCATCAACTTTTCCGAACCGCTGCCCCTGGAAAAGATTACGCTGATAGCCATCACGCTGTTCGAAAAAGCCGGCTAAGCGCGCTAGGAGCTTGTCCTCTACAATCGGTACGTTCAGCGCGGCGTCGAATTGCTTGAGGTCATAGTTGCCCAGGCTCCCTTTAACATAACCACCGAACTCCTTCTTTGGCTTGGTTGAAGTGAACAGGACCGCGCCACCCGTCGCATTGCGACCGAACAAGGTCCCTTGCGGTCCCTTCAGCACCTGGATCGACTGGATATCGTAAAATGCCGTAGAGCCGCCGCCCACGCCGCCGGTCTGAACCTCGTTGAAATAGGGTACCACGCCTGGCCTTGTATCACTGAATGCATCGAGCGACTGGCCTCGCAGCGCGTAATTAAGCTGGTTGGACGAAAAACCGGCCCGGACGGTAAGCCCGGGGGACGCGAACTGAAGATCGGCTTCGGAGACGATTGCAGTTTTTCTTATTGTGTCTTCGTCGAGCACGTCGATCGCAACGGGCGTGCGCTGAAGGCTTTCAGCGCGACGCTGCGCGGTGACGATGATTTCCCTGATCGCCGACCCATCGTCGGTTGCTCCCGACGGTTCCTGCGCCATGGCTGGAGTAATAAAAGCGGGCGCAAGCAGCGGCGCGGCCAGCAACAGTTTCAAGCTTCCCATTATAGTTCCTCTCCTTCGAGGGCTGAACCGCAAGGAACTGCCCAGTTTTTATGTCCCGCCTAGATCGCCTTGTCTCGCAATTCCGGTTCATAATCGAAGATTGTTCGACCCCGGCGGCGGTCACCCTTCGCACCGGTTTGTAAATTAAGAAAAAACATTGATCAAGTGGCCGTACGTTATGGAATTATCAGTAAAATATCTAACTATATGAAATTAAACAGATATAAAATATCATTTTGTCGATCAAATGTTTTTGCAGGGACAAGAGTTTTTACGCCATCTGCGCGTCGATTTTGCGTTCTGAATTCTGCTGATGGTAATTATTCGGTGGCGGTACGAGCGGTCGGAAATATCAGGCGCGCTGCATTTGCAATTCGGGACACGTCCCGGTGTGCCGTTATAAGGTCGTTCTGACGAAGCATGGCCTCCGCCTTTACCCAGACGCCGAACGCTGCCGCATGATCGCGACCGATACGGTAACCAGCCTCTTTCAGATGACTACTGACTCGAAAGGTGCCCCAACCTTCCAGCGCTCTAAGGTGCCCAACCAACTCCGTAATCTGAGGCTGAAACCGTGCGAGAAGACATGCCTCGCCGCTAATCCGAGAAAAGCCGGTATAAAATCCCGCGGGCACTTCGCCCGCTTCGGAGCGAACATGCTCGTTAATCATGGTGAACCATTCGTCTAGTGATGAGGGCATGCTGCCATTCTTGTTGTCGGGGTCGAGATCGACAGGTATGCCCTTCATCAGAGCACGCCAGATGGCTTCATTAACGAACGCCTTCATGTTGCCGAAATGATAAGCCACCATCGATGCAGAAACACCGGCCTTACGGGCTAATTTGCGCTGTGTGGCGGCGCCGGTTCCTGATTTTACGATTGTAAGGACCGCTTGTTCCAGCAGCTGTTCGCGAACCGCGTTATCGTTCGCATCGGACTTTGCCTTACCGTGGAATGACAGAGGCTGGGTGTCCAGTCTCTCGCTCAGCGATCTTTTTCTTAATTTGCTTATGTCCTCGCCGAATGCGACGGCCGTAAGTGCTCTGACGGTTTCTCCTAGCAGAAAACGATACCGTGGCCGATCGATGAGTGTCTGGGCATAAACTTCCTCCATGACGATATAGGAGGAAACGATCGGCGCCAGCTCGTGATCGACATTCAGGCGATCCAAAATTCTCGTCCAGAACAAGGTGCGCATCGCATGCCACTCACGCATGTGATCACCGCACATTTCAATCTGGTTGGCTTTGAAGAAGACCTCGGACAAGAAGCGTGCAACTTCCTGCCCGGTCCGCGTTGCGATATACCAAGTCAACAAGTCTGAAAAATCGGCGTGCCCGCTCAAGTAACCGGACATGTCTTTTTCTAAATCGTCATGAAACCGCCTATCGTGTTCGCGAGCGCGGGCCAGAGCTTTACCTAAAAGTCCCGACTTTGAGCCGAAGCTCTGGAATATGACGCCTGTCGAACATCCTGACCGGGAAGCGATCGCCCTGAGCGAGAGCTTTTCCAGTCCACACTCCGCTGTCAGAGCGATGGTCTCGCCCAAAAGCTTGGA
>Ga0181557_1001452_pt1 | contig 26830 bp, 21 predicted proteins | sample 011ome_23_FD_148632 | JGI IMG/M metagenome (GOLD analysis project Ga0181557, IMG submission 148632) | Coastal salt marsh microbial communities from the Groves Creek Marsh, Skidaway Island, Georgia - 011506CT metaG (spades assembly) | ecosystem: Environmental > Aquatic > Marine > Intertidal zone...
GACTTGATGCGCCGGAGTTGTCGATGGGTCAAGTCGGCGTGCTTTCTGCAGCCAGAATGCCCCGCGCATCACCTCGTACATGTCATTGACATACCCATCTGATCCGAGTCCGACCGTGACACCTCTTTCGAGGAGATCGGCAATAGGAGCAATTCCTCCTCCAACCTCACAGTTTGACAGTGGCATGTGGCTTACTCGCGTGCCGCTGGCTGCAATGATGTCAAGTTCAGGCTCCGTCATTTGCACACACTGACTTGCGAGAAATGATGAACTCGCTACTCCGATGTCTCTATAGAAAGCCATTGTGTCGACACCAAGGTTCTCGCGGGCCCAGTTTCCTTCGTGTATCCCTTCATTGCAATGTGCGTGAAACCAGGTATTACGAGCAAGCGCTTCGGATGCAGCCCGCTCGATAAATGAGCGAGAACATGTGAAAACGGTGTGCCACGACATTGCTCCAGATACCAGCGCGTCGTGTTGATGCTGATCGATGAAGTCAAGGTTCTCACGAAGAGAGAGTTCAGCAATCGCGTCTCCAGCACGCTCGGTCGCCTCAAAGCTAAACATGCCGCGAATCCCGACGGAACGAGACTGCTCGGCTTCGGCTTCGAGTACGCCACTGAGCGATCCAGGTGCTTCGCAGATGTCAAAGAATGTCGTTGTTCCGCTTCGCAACATTTCGGCACACACCCAAGATGAGGCCGCGGAGATCATCTGGCGGTCGAGCCTGTCTTCTACCTGGGGCCACCAGAAGTCATCAAGAAAGCTTGCGAATCCGGTGGGTGGTGATTCGATAACAATTCCGTGCGCAAGCGTTCCGTATAGGTGGACGTGCGAATTGACGAACCCTGGCAATACGGCACACCCCGCAGCGTCGACCACTTCATCATCGGGGTACTCGGTGATGAGATCGGCTGCAATGCCAATGGCGTGCACCAGTCCATCATGAATGCGAATGGCCGTCGATCGCTCAACCCGGTCAGCCGAGATCAATAGCCAGTCGGGACAAATAATCATCGCTATGACTGACTGTTGGCCGAATTCATTGCCCGCCACACTCGTTCAGGAGTGAAAGGAAGCTCATTTATCGAGACTCCGACGGCGTTCTGAATGGCGTGGCGCAGCGCAGGCGCAACTCCATCCTTCGGGATTTCTGCAACTGCTTTGGCTCCAAATGGTCCGCTGTCTTCCATGGTCTGGACAAGATAGACGGCTGTTTCAGGCATTTCGTCCGCTCGATAGATGTGATACGGCCCAAAGGAGTCGTTGAGCATCTTGCCGTTTTCGTCGAATGCGTATTCTTCGCAATGGGCGTAACCAAGGGCCTGCAGCATGCCACCTTCGACCTGACCGGACGCCGTCACAGGGTTAATTGCAACACCGCAATCGACTGCCATTGCCATCTTTACAATGGTGACCTGGCCGGTATCAACGTCGACTTCGATCTCGACTACTTGTGCCGCAAAGGGTGGTGGGCACTCAGGCGACACGTAGGAGGCCGTACCCATGATTTGCTCTTGCTCCTGGGTGTGAAGTGAGTCGAGCGCAATTTCCTCCATCGAAACTGATCGGCCATCAGGAGCGTACGCACGACGATCCCGCAATTCGATCGAACATGGCTGCTCTACCCCGAGCAACATTGCTGCACGTTCTTTAATTCGTTCGCGAGCAACTTCGGCGGCCCGAAGTGCTGCAGTACCAGAAATGTAGGTGGTCGAAGATGCGTATGCCCCGGTGTCGAATGGCGTCATGTCGGTATCACTCGAATACACCTTGATGTCTTCAAGCGGGACACCAAGGACTTCTGCTGCAATCTGCCCGAGAACCGTGTCGGCACCGGTGCCGAGATCGGTGGCGCCGACAAGCATGTTGAATGAGCCATCATCATTCAGCTTGATTGAGCATCCACCCATATCAAGAAACGGAATTGCCGTGCCATGCATGCAGTACGCAAACCCGAGACCTCGTCGAATATTGGGTCGGTCGGCGGGCTGCCGCCACTCGGCATCATCACGGCGGTGCCAACCGATCTCACGAAGCGCTTGAGCGACGCACTCCTCTAGGCCAGTTGACAGCACACGTGGGTACTCATCAAGCTCTTCGTCGCTTGCAACACGTTCACCGAGATGCGGAGCGATATTGAGCTCATCACCAAGACGCAACCAGTTCTTTCGCTTGAACTCAATCGAGTCGTATCCGAGTTCTGCAGCGATGTCGTCCATATGGGCTTCAAGCGCGAATTCTGCTTGGGGTGCTCCATACCCCCTGTATGCACCCGGAACGGGAATGTTCGTGTACACAACATCGCAACGGAAGCGTTTGTTTGGGGCGTTGTACTGGGTCAGTCCACGCAACCCAGCAACTGTCTGCACGGTATACCCGTGAGTGCCGTATGGGCCGGTGTTTCCAATGATGTAGAGATCCTGCGAGACGAGCTTGCCGTCGTTGTCAACCACCGTGGTAAAAGTGAGTGTTTGCGGGTGGCGAGTTCTACTGCCAATGAACTCTTCTGACCGATCGAGTTCAAGCCGGACCGGGCGACGCGTCACTTGAGCGAGGTGTCCAACAATGTCCTCAATCAACATCTCCTGTTTGGCGCCGAATCCTCCACCGATACGAGGCTTTACCACCCTGATGTCTTTGATGTCGCGATCGAGGAGCGGTGCGACCATCCGCCGAGCATGGAATGGCACTTGGGTTGCTGTTCGAATGACGAGACGCTCGTCCTCATCAAGCCATGCGATCGAAATATGGGGCTCAATTGGGCATTGCTGAACCTGATGCACCCGGAACGTCTGCGTAAAGACGTGGTGACCATTTTTCGCGGCATGCTCAACAGCCGCATCGGGGTCGTTTCGACGAGCAGCGATGTGGTGAACGATGTTTCTTTCCCGGTCATGGATTTCGAGTGTGTCTTGCTCATCGTGGATGACGACTGCGCCGTCGACCATTGAATCGCGCTCGTCAAAAATCGCCGGAAGAACTTCGTAACTCACATCGATAAGCGAACACGCGTGTGCAGCGATTTCTGGAGTTTCGGCTGCAACCACCGCCACACGATCTCCGACATGGCGAACTTTGTCGTCGAAACTCACCTGGTCGTGAGGATGAGGATTTGGCCACGATTGCCCACCCGAGGCGTATTTGATGCGGGGTGTGTTCTTGTAATGCAAAACCTCGTGCACCCCGGGAAGTTGACGCGCTACCGAGTCATCAATGTCAAGAATTCGTGCATGCGCGTGGGGGCTTCGAAGAACCTTTGCATAGAGCATGTTGCGAAGTTCGATGTCATCGGTGAAGGCAGGATTGCCCTTTGCGAGTCGAACGGCGTCAACTTTGACCTCAGGCTTTCCGACAACTGCCATCTCTGGAACATCTCTCGACGGAATAAGTCGCGGCACAGCCGCTGGCGCTGACGGCGGGTTGTCGTGTGGGTCGTATACAGCGGGTTCACCTTGATCGGTGAGTGGAGGAAGAATGACGGGCGTAAATGGAGCAGTCGGTTCACCTCGTAGAACTGCTGCTGCTCGCCGAATCGCCTCAACCGGCTTTACGTACGCCGTTTCCCGATCGAGAATTCCCGACAGCATGTCGCGAATTTGATCATCGGTAGGTGATGGATGTTCCTCGAGTAGCGCAAGGGTCCCAAGCACCATTGCGCCGGCCGAATATCCAGATTGGAACGCTCCCGTAGCAACAAACGCCGCCTGAATTGGGTGCAGTTCTGGGCTGGTGTTTAACGACTCAACCGTTGTGATGGTGTGCCCATTTGCCTGAGCAGCGAGGATGACGTCACTACTGGTGAGTTGCCCGTCATAGAGCACCGCACCTGCCCCGGTCTCTCCGCTATCTGATCCATAGTGGACACTAAACATTCCTTGAGAGCGAAGGAATGTTCTCAGCGTGTCATGCGGTTCGCATTGACCAGTGACGTTGCGGCCGTTGAGCGTGACGGTGATCGGAATCATGACAACGCTCCAATCACTCGTTGGCAAAGTTTTACTGCCAGGTGGTGGCGGTATTCGCTGCTGCCCCGAAAATCGCTGAACGGGATGAGTTGCTCCACCTCGTCTGATGACCGGGCTAACACAGGAACGCGAGAAACACCAGTAATGGCGAATATGAGTCCGTTGCTAGAACGCCGACCAGCAACCGCCACGATCGGAGTGTCCATCGGAGTTCGGCCGGTGTGTTCGATCGCCCAGTCTGTCGACGTGTGTAGTTCAACCGATGTAATCAGTCCGCTTGGCGATTGCAAAAAATCATGAAGAGGAGTCGATACGCCATCGGCTGTTGTCACAGTTGCTGATGACGCAAGGAGCGCAGCGACCAACAGGCTTTCTCGATCCGCTGACGCAACTGCTCCACCAATAGTGCCGATCGTTCGCAGAGTTGATGGCAGTTCTCGACGTGCTGCCACACCGAGTAAGTCGCCTGAAAACCTGCGTTCGATGTCTGCAACTCGAACCATCGCTCCAACAATCGATGTGTCACCTTCAGTTGTAATGGTGTCCAGCCCGAGTGACTGAAGATCGACACCCACGTATTGCGATCGGTGGCGATCGGCGTTGATAACTGTTCCACCCGCAAGTGGGATGTGATGGGGTCGACTCAGCAGCGATACTGCCTCGTCTAAGGATTCAGGTCGAAGGTAATCAACTAGTAGCGGCACAAAACCGAAGTTAGCCGAGCCGAGACTGAATCCCTGCCTGCTGGAACAGCGCCGCCGCTGCTGTCTTGGCAGAGCTAACGACTTCAGAAGTGTCGACCGCTCGATGATGCCCATTTCGAATGACGGGCTCACCCTGAACAAACACATCGCGAACCTGTTGCGGTGAGCAGTTAAAGACGAGAGCGCTCGGTACCCGGTGAACTGGAGCAACGGTTGGGTGGTCAAGGTTGACGATGACAATGTCAGCGTCGCGTCCAACCTCTATTCGCCCAAGCCGGTCAGGCTCTCCAAATGCTCGTGCTCCACCAACGCATGCCATTTCGATTGCGTCTTCAGGTTGAAGGGCCATGGCGTTGAGGTGGTGAACCTTCTGAAGTAACACAGAAACTTTCATTGCCTCAAAAAGATCCTGTCGGTTATTTGACCCTGAACCGTCGCTTGCGAGAGCAACCGTGATGCCGAGTTCACGCATATCAAGAATTCGAGCGACGCCCGATGCCAAGTACATATTTGAAACCGGGCAGTGCACAACGACAGCATCGGCGTTGGCAATTGACTGCAATTCATCGTCGTCGAGCCACACCGCGTGGGCGAGTTGGACATCTGAGGCGAGTGAGCCGACACTGGCCAGCCATGGGACATGCCGCATGCCTCTTTCTGCGACACTCATTTCGACTTCGACAGCAGTCTCTGCGCAGTGAACGTGGGTGCCCCGGCCCCATGACCGAGCAGCAGCGATGGTCTCGGTCATGGCTTCGTCAGAGCAACCCCATGGGATGAGCGGACCAAGTTCGATTTTGATTCGGCCCTCGTGACCATCCCAACGATCGAATGCCTGCTTTGCTCTACGAATTGCAGTCGCGGCATCCTCCGCGAGTGGTTCGTGATAGTTGCGGTCCGCCCAACCGTGAGCAAGAAGGAGTCGTATACCGAGTTCATCTGCTGCTCGGCAGACTGCGTCATCGATGAGGTCGCCGTCGACCCCAGGATGGACGTATTGGTGATCGATGACGCTCGTGCATCCGGTCATTAAATTCTCGAGAAGGCCTATACGTGCGGCGTGATACGCGATTTCAGGAGTGATGTGCTCGGCGGCAGGCCAGATGCACTCCCGTAACCAATCGAGAAGTGGCCGGTCGTCGGCAAGGCCTCTAAAAAACGACTGGAAGAGATGGGTGTGAGCATTTGTCATACCTGGCATCACGGCGCAGCCAGCGGCTGAGATCACTTCATCAACCGAAGCCTCGAGTTCTGAGGGCGGTTCACCGCTACCGATGTCAACGATGGTTCCATCACGAATCACAATCCAGCCCGGGTCAAGCACGTCATGACTCTCGTTGACGGTGACAATCGCTCCACCGTGAATGAGTCTGGAGTTACTCATGCGGTGTCCAGTGGGCGAAGGCATCGATAACTGGCTTGATGTCGTCCATCATCGGATACAGAATTGGGCAGGTCACCCCAGCGTCGATGTACTCAGCTACTTTTTCTTGGCATTCGCGAGTGGTTCCGACTGCCATCAGCGAGCGAACCAAGTCATCTGGGATGAGGTGCGCTGCCTTTCGGTAGTCGGCTTCGGTTGCTGGCCACCCAACAACCTCCTTCACACGCTCCACAAGTTCTGGGTCGGCGCCGCTTGCCTCCATGATGTGGGGTTCAGTACCCAGGTAGTACGCAACGAGGGACTTTCCGGTGAGTAAGGCTTCTTGTGGGTCATCATCTGAAAGCGAGCACACAAGTAGCTCAGGACGATCGACTTGTTCCAGTGTCTTACCGGCTCGCTGAGCACCTGTGTTGACTCGTTCAACCGCTGAGGTGATGTAGTCCGTCGAAACCACATAGTTGAGCACTACCCCATCACAAATTTCGCCGGTCAACTCAAGCATCTTGGGCCCTGTCGCACCGATATAAATCGGGATGTCCCTCGGCGACGTATCTCCGTACGCTACGTCAAGCTTCACTCGGTCGAGTTTGACGATCTCACCTTCGTAGGTGACCTCCTCCATTGTGAAGAGCGCTCGTAATGCCTCAACGTGCTCACGCATTGCTAGTAACGGCGTGCGTCGATGCTCCCCAACTCTCGTCGTAATGGGCTCCCACCAAGCACCGATGCCACACATAACACGACTTTGGCCGTCGACGAGTCCGCCGAGCTCCCACATCGTGCTCCAGGTTGCAGCAATGACAGCGGGGTTTCGTGTCCAGATTGGTAACACGCCAGAACCAATACGTAGCCGTTTAGTTTCAGTCAGTAACGCGCTCATGAGCACGACGCAGTCGCGAGCGAGTCGGGTGTCGGCTTGCCATATTTCAGAGAAACCCTTGGACTCCGCATATTTCGCCATTTCAATTTCGTAGGCGATTGGGTGTTTGTCCTGGAGGTAGAGGGCCATGCGTTGCGCCATGGCGCCGAGACTACGGGATTGCCGGTGGTAACTCAGTAATTACTGAAGTTCGGGCAACTACTCGTCCACCTTTTAGAACGATGCGATCAGCTGGCGCTTCAGCTATCGCCTGACGAGTAGTTTCTGATCGGATGGCCAGTAAGTCTGCTTGCTGACCGACCTCAATCGAGACATCTGGCGCTCCGATTGCTTGACGAGCGTTTGATGTGATCGTCGAAAAGGCGTCTGCTGGGAGCATGTGGCCTGCCATGACCATCAGCGCAGCAGTTTCCAGTGGATCGTTGCGGCCAACGAAGTTGAAGGGATCCTGAGCGTTGTCGGCACCTGCGACAACGTTGACGCCCGCCTGACGGAGTTCATGAATTGCCGTGAGACCACGAGGTGTTGCCACAGGGTCATCACGACCCTGCAAGAACAGGTTGGTTTGAGGGAGAGCAATGATTGAGATACCCGCCTCTGCGATTGCGGATGCAAGCGGTTTGATTTGCTCCTGCGGAAGCATTCCGAGGCTGACACAGTGACTAGCCGTGGTGTGAATGTCAGATCCTCGTGAATAGCGGATGACGTCGCTAATCGTGAGCGCTGTCGGATCGAGGGTTTCATCGACGTGGAGGTCGATCTTTCGTTGGTGGCGCTCTGCGAGCTCGAATGCGATAGACACACAGGCGTCTGGGTCAGGTTCCAAGTGAGGACATCCACCGATGACGTCGACGCCAAGCTCAATTGCTTCCGTGAGTGCTGCGAGGTTGATGTCAGATCCGTCTCCGCTCATGGGCATGTAGGTCAGGGCAACAAATTCGATATCCATGCGGCCTTCGAATGCTTTCGCTGCTTCGATTGCTGAGATCAGGTACCTGGTTGAAACTGGGCCGCCAACGTTCACATGGCTACGAACAAGTGTGACGCCGCTAGCGAGCAGCATCTCAAGTGAGCGAGTGATTCTGACCACCATTTCGTCGTGTGCAATCAGGCCTGACGCTTCAGCATCCCTCCAACCAAGGATCGCTCCCATGAGGTCGCCTTTCGGGTTAGGAACAATGTCGGCTGTGAGCGATTTGTCGAGATGTGCGTGTGGCTCAACAAGTGAGGGTATGAGGAGGCGGCCGTCAAGGTCAACAATGTTGGCGTGATCGCTGGATACGTCGGCGAGTCGTTCTGACATTGCGACAATCGTTCCGGCATCGTCGACAAGGATGTGTGGCCGAGAGCCGTTCTCCAGAATTCCACCAGAGATGAGAGTCTGAGGTTGGGTCATAGCAGCATCCTACGCGGGAGCGTAGATTCGTTGTCATGAGCGCAGAGCAGAGTCGACGGTATGCAGACATCATCGGTCCGGACATCGGTGATGTGATTTCGGAGGGTTCGACCTTGATCCTGCCCGTGGGCGCAGTGGAACAACATGGTCCGCACCTGCCAATGTCGGTCGATGATGTGATTGCCACTGAGACGACGACCGAGGTTGTTCGGCGGTTTGGATCTGATCTTGATCTGTGGCAGTTGCCGTCGCTATCCGTGTCGAAATCGAACGAGCATGCCTGGAGTCCCGGAACGCTCTGGTACTCGGCGGAGACCATGATGTCGGTGCTCCGCGACATCGGTCGCTCAGTTTCAACCACCCGTGCCGATCGGTTGGTGCTACTCAATGGTCATGGCGGTAATACCACCTTGTTAGTGACCGCCCTGCGGGAGCTTCGCTTGGCATACGGGTTGAAGACATTCTTGGTGCACCCTTCACTTCCTCCTGCTTACGGCGGCTCTTCAACAGAAGACGAGTTAGGGATGGGCATTCATGGAGGCCTGAACGAAACTTCGGTCTTCATGCATCTGCGTCCAGAACTCGTTGACCTCAGTCGGGCAGAACGCAAGGTTCCTGAAGCATTGGCTCAAAATGAACATGTCAAGTTCGGCGGATCAGTTTCCTTTGGATGGTTGTCGAATGACTTTGATGAAGCCGGATATATCGGGGACCCAACAGGTGCAAATGCTGAACGCGGGGCCGAACTGTTTGAGCATGCTGTGACGCGGCTCGGTGATCAGATGGCGGAGATTGCTGCCTTTAATTTTGGTAAGTGATGCGCAATCGCGCTGGCTGGCTGTCCCGAGTCGCCGGTCTTCTCGCTTAACATCATCCACATGTTGATTGCCCAGATCAGTGACCCACACATCTTTGGCGCTGGCCAATTGATGGAAGGTCGCATTGATACGGCTGAACATCTCGAGCGTGCATTGGCGACGTTGAAGGATCTGCGCACTCCACCTGAATTTGTGTTGCTCACCGGTGACCTCGTAAACGATGGATTAGCAGAGCAGTACGAGCACCTTCGGAATGTGTTGGGCGATGACCTCTCCAAAATGGTCGTTGTCGCTGGAAATCACGATGACCGTGAGGGACTGCGTCGATGCTTTCCACAACTGGCTGATGTCGGTTCAGGTGGAGACGAACTCAATTACGTAATTGACCGGGATTGTGATGGCTTTGCGGCATCAATTGTTGTGCTCGATACCACTGTGCCAGGTGAGCACGGAGGTTCTTTGAACGGCCAACAATTGACGTGGCTGGCCCAGCAGCTCGAAAGCCGGCGCGATCGTCGAGTGGTCATTGTTCAACATCATCCACCGTTTAAGAGTGGTATCGGATTCATGGATCACTTCGGATTGAGTGGGTCCGAGGCTGAAGCTCATGTCATTAAACAGTTCACAAATGTTGATGCAGTCCTTTGTGGACACCTTCATCGACCAGCCTCATCCGCGTTTGGAGGAACAGTCGCGTTTGCATCTCCATCCACTGCAGCGCAAGTGTCCCCTTCGTTCGGCGGCGAGACCACTTCTTACACCGAAGAGTCAGGGATGTTCTCGTTGCATTACTGGACGAACTCAGGACTCGTTACACACCTTCATCCAATCGATGGACCCGGCAGATGGGTGCCTGAATGGGCTCAGTGAGCGTGCCCGGCAGGTCTGGCGCTTCGCGACTTCAACCCCTCTTTATGGAAAGTAAAGTAAAAACAGGCTGAGAAACGTCTGAAATTTACAGATGGTGTTTCTTGACCGGCTATGTTCGGCTCAGTGATGAAAGTAAGGGTTCTTACACAATGACGGCAATTGACCCCTCCCCAGGCGCGACATCATCGAAAGCCTCGGTGCTCTCGTTCAATCACACTCAAATGACCTTTCCTGACGGCACTGAAGCCGTTCGAGATGTCAGTCTCGAGATCTCCCGTGGAGAATTTGTCACGATCGTTGGTCCATCTGGTTGCGGTAAGTCGACCTTGTTAAAGATCGCCTCAGGCCTGCTGGAAGCGACAGGTGGAGAGGTTGCGGTTGACAGAGACCGTCTTGGCTATGTGTTTCAAGATGCAACCTTGCTCCCGTGGAGAACGGTTCTTGGCAATGTTGAGTTGCTCGCCGAGTTGCATGACATCCCCAAAGCAGAACGTCGCCAATTAGCTCTTGAGGCGATTGAGACAGTCGGGCTGAGCGGTTTTGTCAACCACTATCCGAAATCACTTTCAGGTGGAATGAAGATGCGTGCCTCTCTCGCTCGCACGCTCACCTTGAAGCCGCCAGTCTTTCTTTTCGACGAGCCATTCGGTGCGGTTGACGAAATCACTCGCGAGCATCTCAATGATGAGACTCAACGGCTATTCCAATCTGAGGGATTCGCTGGTCTTTTCATCACGCACTCAATTGCCGAGGCAGTCTTCATGTCAACAAGGGTGTTGGTCATGAGCGCCCGACCTGGACGAATTGTTGCTGAATTCGATGTGCCGTTCGAATACCCACGTAAGCCCGAACTCCGTTTTGACCCCGAATTTGCTGCGTTGAGCGGTGAGATTTCCCGTGAATTGAGAGGTTCACACCAATGACCATCACACAAAATGACGATCAAGAGCTTTCAGTTGAATTAGGTGCTGATTCGACGTCTGGATCACCTGTCGCCGGTGGCAAGAATCGAAAGCGTGGCGTGAGTGATCTCGCCCGCCAGTTCCTTCCCCCGCTTTTTCTTGGAGCTGTGATTGTCAGTGCCTGGTATTACATTTCCTATGCGCTTCTTGCTGAAGAGCGCCGGTTTTTGCTCCGTCCTCCACACGAGATTCTCCAAGTCGGCTTCTTCGACTGGGATCACTTCTCTGAGATTCTGCTTGCGCTCTGGAGTTCAACTCGGGTGGCTCTGATCGGGCTAGCGATTTCAATCGCTATTGGATTCTTCCTTGCGACGGTCATGAGCCAGACAAAAATTGTCGAACGAGCAATTTTTCCCTACATGGTGATGCTTCAGGCCGTGCCGATTCTGGCCATCGTGCCGCTCATCGGTTTTTGGTGGGGCTATGGAACAACATCCCGGATCGCGGTGTGCGTCATCATCTCGCTGTTTCCCATCATTGTGAACACTCTCTTCGGACTGCAGTCTGCTGAACGTGGTCTTCATGACCTCTTCACCTTGCACCACGCCTCGAGGCGAACACGTCTGCGCAAATTAATGTTCCCAGCTGCTCGGCCAGCGATTTTTGCCGGACTTCGCATTTCAGCTGGCCTCTCGGTCATTGGCGCAATTGTTGGTGATTACTTCTTCGGACAGGGCGCCGTCGGTATTGGCCAGCTTCTCAAGCGTTACTCCAGCCGTCTTGAAGGTGAAGAACTTCTGGCCGCAGTCATCATGTCATCTGCTCTCGGAGTCGTCGTGTTTTTGTTCTTTGGCTGGCTTCAGAACGTTGCCATTGGAAAGTGGCACGAATCATCCGGCGCAGAGTCGTAGAAATAACAACAAGTCCCTACCCACCAACCCACCCAACAAACACCCATGAGGAGAACCTTGATGTCACCATCAACCCGAAAGAAATCAGTGAGGACGCTGGTAGTTCTTGCTGCATCTGCATCGTTAATCGCTGCCTGTGGCGGCGGAGATGATGCTGCAGAGGAGGCACCTGCCGAAGAAGCGGCAGAAGCTCCTGCTGAAGAAGCTGCATCCGACAGCGCATCACTTGCGGACGTCTGCCCTGAAACACTGGTCATCCAGACCGACTGGCACACAGAGGCTGAGCACGGTGCGCTCTACAACTTGCTCGGTGATGACTACACCGTTGAAAAAGATCGAGGCGCAACTGTTGGCCCGATGACGCTTGATGGCGTTGAGCTTGGCATCAACTTCGAAATTCGTGAGGGCGGCCCAGCGATTGGGTTCTCATCACCTGGCGCAATTTTGTACAGCGATGATTCGGTGCACTTGGCTTATGCCAACACCGACTTCCAGATTCTGAGCTATCAGGACACACCACTGTTGTCGGTTGTTGCTCCGCTCGAGAAGAACCCACAGATGATCATGTGGGACCCAGAGACGTACCCAGAGGCAGAAAATCTTGAAGACTTGAGAGATCTTGGAGTCACGATCAACATCTTCTCCGGTCAGACATATGCAGACGTGTTTGTTGCGCAAGGTGTGTTGAACGCAGAGCAGATTGACCCCTCTTACGATGCAACTCCATCCCGCTTCATCGCAGAGCAGGGAGCGATCGCTCAGCAGGGCTTCGCTTCATCAGAGCCTTACGCCTACAAGAACACTTACGAAGAGTGGGGCAAGGATGTCGCCTTCACACTGTTGAATGACAATGGTTTCCCGATTTACAGCCAGACGATTGCCATCAAGCCTTCGATGAAGGAAGAGATGGATGCGTGTTTGCAGCAAATCGTGCCGATCATCCAGCAGTCAGTGGTGAGTTACCACGGAGATCCCGCCCGTGCGAATGCAATGATCGTTGATATCAACGAGCAATACGATGACGGTTGGGTGTACACCGCAGGTAACGCAGAGTTCGCCGCTGGCGCGATGGCTGAGTTTGGCCTCGTCGGTAACGGACCAGACGCAACTGTCGGCAACATGGATACCGATCGCATCCAAGAAATGCTCGATGCCATTGCATTGGCTGGTTTGGAGCATGACGAGACGCTGACGCCAGCTGATCTCGTGACCAACGAATACATCGATACCTCAATTGGTTTCTGATTGATGTACTGAAACGGGGGTGGGTGCCGTATGGCACCCACCCCCGTTTACTTTTCACGATGTCGTCGCGACGGCGGAAGAGAGCGACCTACGTTTATCGCCTCAGTTCATTCAGAACTCGATGAGCAGCATTGCGTCCCGCTCCCCCAAAAATTCCTGCCCCTGGAAATGCAGCGGCGCCAGCGATATGCAAGCCATCGATGGGGCCAATATGACGAGTGAGGTCTTTGGGTCTACCTCTCAGGGTCGACAAGGGTGAACCAGCAAATGCTGGGGTGTGGCCCCGGGGCATGAAGAATTCGTTCTCATAGCGGTCAGGGGTCATTGCCCGCCAGCGCTTCACTCGAAGCGTTCCTGGCTCACAGAGTGAGTCAAGAATCTGCAACCAGCGTTCTGGCTCGGCCGAATTTCCCCAGTCGTGCTGGTATGGGGTGAAGAGCACTTCCAAACTCAGCACGTGCTCTTCTGGATCGAGTTGCATTGATTGGTCGAGGTTGGTTGGAATATTGATCAGCAGGCTCGGACGGTCAGCAACTCTGGCCTCAAACCGCCGCTGATGTGCCTCCTCCAGATCGCTGGGAGATGGCGAAACAACTGTCGTGGGCGTGTGTAGGTCGGCATCTCCAACAACATCTCGCAGACGTCGTTCGAATTTATAGACGGGTAGGCCCTCGAGAACCACATCCAACTTCGACTCGTAACCGTCGTGAGCATCCTGCTGCTGCCATTGCTCAACTTTCGGAGAGTTTGTTACTGCTGAGCCATCGAGCCATTGCGTGAAAATTTGCTGTGGGTCGCTGGAAACCAACACATGAGGCGCAGTAATGACTCGGCCGTCAGCTAACTGAACGCCATGAACGCGTTGGTGTTTTGTGACGAGTTTCGTGACCCGTGAAGCGGTGATGGTTCGACCGCCCGCTGCAATAAAAGATTGTTCAATCGCGTCGGTGAGGGCACCGCTACCGCCCTCTGGTCGTGCGGTCCGAATGAGATGCTTTGTGGCGTAAAGCGCTCCGGCAAGTCCTGTGCCGGGGGTCGCTGGATGAACACCCCACACCGTAGGTCCAGTCACCACAGCGGGCATCCATGAACGCCAATCGTCAAAATAGGCTTGATACACGTCTATTGCGCTCTTCTGGCTCCACGCGAGAAGGCGACGAGCACCTCTCCCCTTCATCGAGGTGAGACGTTGCAAGAAATGTGACCCCGAGGGAGTCGAACGTGCCATCTCGATGACAAGTTTGGCGACCGGAATCGCATCAGCGAGGTATCGCTGATATGGCTTGACCCACTCAGGATGTGTTCTTGCCATCGTGTCGAGATGTTCGTCTACCTGGTGGCGAAAAACCCAAGTGTCATCGCCTGAATAGGTTGAGTGAATTGATGAGAACTCGGACTCCAGATAACGGAGTCCATGACGCGCAAGCTCCAGGTCATCAATGATTGGCAGGGCGCGAATCATGGTGTGGTCGCAGTTGCAGATGTTGAATCGGGCACCGAGGTCTGTCACGGTAGAGGCACAGCCCCCGACATGATCTCGAGCTTCAACGAGCAACGTCTCAACGCCCGCCCTCGCTAAGTAGGCAGCTGCGATGAGGCCATTATGACCACCTCCAACGACCACCGCATCGACCGCTATGTCATCGTTTTGGTGTTCGGCACTACTCACACCACAAAGGTAGCGTTCGAGTGTGCCCAGTTTCGATCAAAGTCATCTGACAGTGACACCATCTGACCTTCAGGTCGACTGGATGCGCGTGCTTCCTGTCGGCAAACAGATGCCCCAACTGATCGAGCCATCTGCCATGTCGTTTGTCACTGGCGACTGTGATGAGCCACTCGTAGACGTGACTGAAGCCTTTGTCTGTCTTGAGGCTTACAGAATGGCAGGGTGGACTCATAGTCAAAAGGGCACCTTCGTAAGGGCAGGGGTTGAGGCCCGCCTGCGGGCGGTTGAAGCGTCGTTGCCAAATGGTTTTGCTCTCGTGATATTCGACGGTTGGCGCTCTCTTGAGTTGCAATCCGAACTCTTCCATGCGGCATACAGCGACCCACTTCTTCCGCCCGGATATTTGGCGCCTCCGTCGGAGGATGATCAGCTCCCCTCCCCCCATATGAGCGGGGGAACGGTTGATCTCACAGTGTCGTTCGACGGGGTGGCGCTAGGTCTCGGCACACCCTTTGACGCCTTCACAGAAGATGCTGCAACTGCCGCATTTGAGCAGATTGACAGCCCAGTAAGAAGACTACGACGAATGCTTTGTGAAGCGATGTGGGCTCAAGACTTTGTGGTCTACAGCGGCGAGTGGTGGCACTTTGAATTCGGCACCCCGCGGTGGTCGTCGATCCTCGAGCGAGAAGGCATCTACCAACGAGCGCACATTCACGGTGATCAACCAGGCGAGTCAGAGGTTTGTCCGTCATGACATTGTCGCTCGGTCGTATTGTAGGAATACCCGTGCGACTTCATTGGAGCGCTCTGTTAGTTGCCGCCTACCTCGCGTATTCGTTGGGGTCGATCGTCTCCCTCGTGGCTGTGGCTGTTGGTGTTGTGTGTTTCGGTCTCTCAATTTTGTTTCATGAACTTGGTCATGCGCTTGTCGCATCACGTTGCGGGGTAGCAACAACTTCGATTGATCTCTGGGCATTGGGGGGTGTCGCTAGGTTGGCCTCTGAGGCTCCTGCGCCAAAAGAAGAAGCGATGATCGCTGCCGCTGGACCGTCAGCAAGCGCCTTGTCTTCTTTCATCTGTGGAATTGCCTGGTGGGTTCTACCTGTACAAGGAGTGCCTGGCGAAATTGGCCGAGTGCTGCTGTGGCTGGCCTACCTCAATGCTGCGCTCGCTGTCTTCAATATGTTGCCCGGTTCACCGCTTGACGGCGGTCGGGTGCTTCGGGCTGCGAGGTGGAAAGTTCACGGAGATCGACTGCGCGCCTCGCGGGAAGCCGGTCGGTCGGGAGTTGTTGTTGGATCGCTTATTGTCCTTGTTGCAGTTGCATTGAGCATCCGCGGGCAGTCGCAACTCTCGCTCCTTTTAGTCGGGTTTTTTGTACTCGGTAATGCTCGGGCTGAGGTCGCTTTTGCCGAAATGCAGCAACGTTCAAAGTCAACTCAAGTGGGTTCACTCTCATGGAGATTTCTCGCCGAGTTTGATGAACGAACATCAGTGGCGGAACTGCTCGGCGACGTCGTGCGAGTCGGTGAAGCTGAAGCCTTGGCGGCTACTAGCGAAGGCCAACCTGTTGGTCTTGTGCTCCTTGAGCACGCATTTCGCATTCCCGAGGAGGAACGTGACTCAACGCTTCTCACCGACCTTGTCCGACCATTTTCGGCATTCCCTCAGGCAAGCTCAGAGGAGAATGTGTCAGATTTCCTGTCGAATCTTGATCCGATTGACCCAGTTATTCTGTTGATCAATAACGGCAAGGTTGAAGGATTGATCCCACCGTCAAGGCTTAGAACTTTGCTCGGTATTTAGAAACCGGTGCTACGCGTCGGCAACCATTCCTTCGCGCTCAACGACCGGAGGCTTGTCACTCCACGGGAAGTTGATCCACAGGTCGGTTCTCCGCCAGACATAATCGCATTGCACCACTGAATGCGGCTTCTCATAGATCACCGCAGTGCGAACCTCGCCAACCTTTCCGGCGCAGAATTCGTGCACGCTCTTGAGCGTATGACCTGTGTCAGCGACGTCATCAACGATGAGTAACTTGGCATCGGCTAGATCGACAAAGTCTGGGGCGGGAGGAAGAATTCGGGGCACCTCGAGACGTTCATCAACACCGGTGTAGAACTCAACGTTCATTGTGTACGTGTTCTTGACCGCAAGTGCATAGCCGAGCGCTCCTCCGATCAACAGGCCACCCCGTGCGATGGAGAGAATCATTTCTGGTTCGTAACCGTCGTCAGCAATCATCGTCGCTAACTCACGAGACGCCGTTCCAAACAACTCCCAACTTAGAATTTCACGCTCTTCGGCCATAACGGGGAGATTAGTCGCGCAGGGTCGAGTTCACCGCTTTGGCGATGTCAGAGGGTCGAATTGGAACTCTGGTCAGATGCGTAGTGGAGGCTCCGCTACGGCCCATGGCATCCTGAATTGCGGCAATGATCGCTGGGGTTGAACTAATTGTTGGTGGCTCTCCAACCCCTTTTGCACCCATCGGAGCCTGAGGATCAGGAATCTCGATCAATTTGGCGGTGACCGGCGGCATATCTGCAATCGTTGGAATGAGGTAATCGGTAAACGACGGGTTCATGATCCGCCCATCCCGTTGAATGATTTCCTCCATTAGAGCGAGTCCTAAACCCTGCGCAATACCGCCCTCGATCTGACCAATCACCGAAAGCGGATTGAGCGCTCTTCCAACATCTTGAACGGTCGCGATTTCAACCACGCGCACCAGCCCGAGTTCAACATCGACATCGACAACCGCTCGGTGGCCGACGAAGGCAAATGCGGTATGGCAGTCTCCTTGGCCATTTTCGTCCAACGGAACCGTAGGTCGGTGCCTGAATTCAACTTCTTCGTCAAATTCGAGTCCAGACACGATCTCTGTCATCGGCCAACGCTTCTCGTTGGTCGTGTCGACCAATGTTTGACCCTCGATGACAAGCGCGAACGCGTCGCAACCGGTGCTCGCTGCGACATGTTCAAAAATGAGTTGCCGAACCTTTAGGCACGCTGCTTCCACAGCTCCGCCACTCATCCAGGTTTGCCGTGAAGCGGAGGTTGAGCCCGCTGAGCCCACGCCGGTGTCGATCGGGTCGAGACGTACATCTTCAAGACCAAGAGTGGTTCGCGCAATCTGCGGTGCAATCGTGATAAATCCCTGCCCAACCTCGGCGGTCGCGAACTTGAGAGTGACGATGCCATTGCTGAGCATGCATCGGGCCGTGCTGTAATCGTCAAAAGCCTCGGAGTACATCAAATTCTTGATCGCTAAGCCATAGCCAACTCCTCGAATGACATCGCTCGTGCGCGTGGTGTTGCCGGCACCACCGGGAAGCTCATAAGGGTGATGGAGCGATGGCGCTTGCGCTGGAGGTTCTGGCATCGCAGCGAGGCCCGAGATGATCTCGCTGACCGGAGCAACGCTTTCCACGACTTGTCCGGTAATCAGTCGATCGCCTGTGGTCATCGCATTTAGGCGTCGGATTTCAAGTGGGTCCAAATTGCACTGTTCGGCAAGTAGATCCATCTGTCGTTCATGAGCAAAACATGCTTGGACTACTCCAAATCCACGCATCGCCCCACACGGGAGATTGTTCGTGCGTACCGCCACTCCCCTCACGTGGGCGTTCTCGCATTTGTATGGACCCTGAGTATGGGTGACTGCATTCACGAGAACGGCTGAGGACGTTGATGCGTAGGCTCCGCCATCAAAGATGTATTCAGCCTCAATTTTGACGATTCTGCCGTCGTTCGTTGCATGATGTCTCATCCAGATTTCGGCTGGGTGGCGATGAACGTGACCTAAGAAGCTTTCACTCCTCGAGTAATGCATCTTGACTGGTCGTCCAGTGGCGAGGGCGAGAAGACACACATGAACCTGTAACGAGATGTCCTCTCGACCTCCAAACGCGCCGCCAACCCCTCCGAGGACCAAACGAATTGAGGTTTCAGGAAGGTTAAGACAAGCAGCGATTTGACCCAGGTCCTCATGTAGCCATTGCGTTGCAACGTGGCACTCAACTCCCACTCCGTCGGGGTCAGGAATTGCGAGTGCAGCCTCAAGACCAAGAAATGCCTGGTCTTGCATGCCAATCGTGTACCGGTCCTCGACGATGACGTCTCCGACGATTGAGAGGTCGCCGCAGATCACATTTTGCTCGCGAATCACATTCCCTTCAGGATGAATCTGAGTCGTGGTGGGGTCAGCGGCAAGCCGGGCGTCGGTGAGTGCAGGAAGTACCTCGTACTCCACTTCGATGGCGGCGAGCGCCCGAGCACAGATATCTTCATCATCTGCGACGACAGCCGCTATTGGCTCTCCGATATAGCGAACCACGTCGCTCGCAAATACGGGCTGATCTGATGAAATCAATCCGTAAGTCGGCTTTCCGGGGACGTCATCCGCAGTGATAATGGTGTGCACACCATTCATCGCGAGCGCCTTGGACGTATCAATACGGAGAATACGGGCATGCTGATGTGGTGATCGAAGGGTTTTCCCGATCAGCATGTTGTCAGCAGAGAGATCTGACGAAAATGCGTATGAACCTTCTGACTTGGCTACGCCATCAGGCCTCAACGGTGACTGTCCGATACCACCACGGACGACACTCTCGCGAACTCCGAGATCGCTCACGAGTTATCCCGCTTTCTCCCATCGACCGCTACTTGAACAGCCTCAAGGATTCGTCCGTAGCCGGTGCAGCGACAAAGGTTGCCTGCAAGGGCTTCGCGCACGTCATCTGGAGCTGGTTCTGGATTGCGGTCGAGCAAGTTAGTTGCAGCCATGATGAGACCCGGTGAGCAGAAGCCACACTGGATCGCTCCGCATTCAACGAAGGCTTGTTGTACATCGGTTGCACCACCAAGTCCTTCGACGGTCACGATCGATGATTGAGTGACTGACGCTGCAAGCACCAAACACGAGCAAACAAGGTTGCCATCGAGGAGCACCGAGCACGATCCGCACTCACCCTCCTCACACGCCCCTTTTGAACCGGTCAGTCCGATGTGGTCTCGCAGTACTGAGAGGAGGCTGGCGCCGAGGAAACTGTCCTTCACTTGATATTTCGAGCCATTCACTGTCAGCTCGAAGTGTTTTTCATCGCTGATGTAAGTCATGACGGCTCCTTAATTGCACGTAGCCCTTGCTCGATGAGTCGCTTCACAAGAATTCCAACCGCGTGGGTGCGATACGCCGCTGTAGAACGGTGATCATCAATTGGTGACGCGGCGTCTCTGACAAGTTCCACGATCTGGTTGAGGTCGTCTGGTGATATTGAGGACGTTTCCCAATCGATCGCAGTTTTCGCAAATAACGAAGCCGCTTCTGCCGCAATGATGGTTGGCCCAACAGATCCCAACGATATTTGGCAGGATTGTGTATCTGATGCGAGAACGACTGCTGCACCAGCAACGGAAATGACCATCGCGTTTCTTGTGCCAATTTTCGAGTATCCCTGCCAGCCATTGACGATCGGAATATCTACGCGCTCAATGAATTCGTGTTGTTCGAGAACCGATTTTTTCGGTCCAGTAGCGAAGTCCCGAACCGCCACCACTCGCTGTCCTCGGTGTGAGGTGAGCACCACGGTCGCCTCGAGTGCGACCAACGCACATACACCATCTCCAGCCGGACTTGCAGTGGCGATATTGCCGCCGATAGTTCCGGCGGTGCGTATTTGATGGCTTCCAACTGTGCGTGCAGCTTGGCTTAAACAAGGTGCAGCCGCTTCAACGGGGCCTCCCAGTAGGTCGTTCCAACGCACGCCAGCACCAAGGCGCAAGACCTGATCTCGGTAATCAAGTTCGACCGTGGATAGTTCTGCCACGCCTCGGAGATCGACGATGAGGTGATCGTTCTCAAGTCGGCTCGAGCCATGGTTAAGGCCGACCATGAAATCTGTTCCACCTGCTAGCAGCACTGCGGCACTGTTGTTGCGAAGTACCGCTTTCAAGTCTTCGATGGAATCCGGATGCGCGATTGGCACGGCTTCAATCTTATGAGTCGTGATCGACCTAGTTGATACTTATCTGCCAACCACGACCATTTACCTGCGGTGGACAATGGACTATAAATATCCCAAACTTCGGGTGAATCGCCACCACAGATTCGGGGTATCTATGACGTACGAGAATGCACAGCTCGATGACAAACCGGTGACCGACTGGTTGCACGATTGGGATTGGCTTGATCCTGCGTGGGGAGAACACGCAATCTCGATTTGGAATCAGATTCGCGACCAGTGCCCAATCGCAAGTACCGAGAGGTACGGGCGAGCGTTCCTTCCGGTGACAATGGAAAGCGTTCAGGCCATCGCTCAAGACACTGAGCATTTCTCATCGTGGCGGGTTTCAGTTGCGCGGCCGGATGCCCCACCTCGTGCTGCACCACCAATCACTTCGGATCCCCCAGATCATCATGGACATCGTCGCTTGTTATTGCCATCGTTCAATCCGAAGGCAATTGCTCTCATGGAACAGGACCTGCGAGATTTTTGCCGGAACCTCATCTCCGAAATTGGTGACGCTCCGACAGCGGATGCGGCAGAGCAGTACAGCCAGCACATTCCGGTCCATGGAATTTGCTCGATGCTGGGTGTGCCGGAGTCTGACGCCGACATGTTCCGTGATTGGATTTATCGAAACTTTCAACTCGCTCCAAAAGACCTCGAAGAACGCCTGCGAGTGATCGCTGAGATGGTCGAATACTCGTCTGCGGCTCTCGCCGAACGCCGGCGTGAGCCGAAGGATGACTTGCTCACGCTGATTGCCCACGCTGAAATTGATGGAGTTCCAGTCTCTGAAGAGCTACAAGTCGGGTATGTCCAACTGATGGTTCTTGCAGGAATCGATACAACTTGGAGTGCGATCGGATCAGGGCTCTGGCATTTTGCGCAGCATCCAGATCAACGGAAGCGACTGTGTTCGGTTGACAACGATGATGTGCTCTGGGTTCAGGCTGTCGAAGAGGTCCTTCGCTTTTATGCTCCGGTGACGATGGCCAGACAGGTTGTTGGTGATACTGAGGTTGCTGGATGCCCTATGCATCCGGGCGATCAAACCTTGGTCACCTTCCCCGCTGCGAATCATGATCCGGCGGCATTTGAGCATCCTGAGATCTTTGATATCGACCGTGAACGAAACCGCCACGTGGCATTTGGACTTGGAATCCATCGTTGTTTGGGCTCGAATTTGGCACGACTCGAACTCACCGTTGCGCTACAGGAATGGATTCGAGCATTCCCTGACTACGCGTTGGATCCGAATGGAACGACGACGTGGGCTAACGGCCAGGTGCGCGGCCCAAGAAATATTCCAGTCATTTTGAACTGACGTCGTCGCTGCCAAGGCACACTGGCCAACGGTGCAATTTCCTGTTCTCTCTGAACTTATCCCCGTCGTTCTCATCGTCGGAGTGGCTGCGTGCATCTATATGGTTGCGGGCTTTGGCTTCGCCCTTTTTGCAGTCCCATCGATCAGCCTGTTCATGCCGGTCACAGAGTCGGTCGCGATGATTGCTCTGCTTGGGCTTGCGAGCGTGCTGCGCCAATCAATAGCTCTTAGACACCTTGTCGAACGCCAGAGCGCGTTGAGGTTCTCTATTTGGGCTGTCGCCGGAATGCCGGTGGGCTTTTGGATCGTCACGGCGGTGTCTGATCAGGCTCTTCGCTTATTCCTTGGCGTGAGCACGATCGTTGCAACATTCGTGCTGATGCGCCGAACAGAAAACACGGCATCTCACTCAGCGCTAGAGAATTTGTTCGCTTTCATCTCGGGATTGCTGAACACGTCAATTGGCACAAATGGCGCCCCGCTCGTGTTTGCCCTGCAGGGCCGGCGTCTCACACCAGATCGATTTCGGGGAACTATTGCTGTCATTTTTGCTGTCAGTGGAATCGTGACAACTTCTTTATTCGCACTGGACGGTCGATATACCTCAAGACTTTTGGCACTCATCTGCTGCTCGCTTCCGACTTGGTACGTCGGTACCGCTATCGGACGTCGCGTTGCCACACATATTGACTCTGAGCAGTTTCGCCAAGTCGTTTTATTCCTCCTTGCAGTCACTGGTGTTTCAACCCTCATCTCAGCGCTGTAGGAGCCGCACCAATTTCATTGCCTAAAGGTTTGCAGGTGACAGCCGTCACAATGTACATTTCGTGAACCACCTCGGGTCGGAGTGAGGTGGCCATCAGGGGGATCTCCGACATGAAAAGGGGGGTTGGGTTGTCGTCTCACGACTCTGGTTCGTCGCCGTTACTGTCCGTGCGGGACCTTCGAACGCACTTTGAGGTTGGCGGTCACGCGGTTAAGGCGGTCGATGGAGTTTCTTTTGATGTGAGCGCCGGCACAACCCTCGGCATTGTCGGTGAATCCGGAAGCGGGAAGACAGTGCTCTCCCGTTCAATTATGGGAATCAACACTGCAGGTAATGCCTCAACGACAGGTTCGGTGCAGTACAACGGAAGCGAACTCGTTGGCAAAAGCAAGCGTGATCTTCGTCATTTCTGGGGCGAAGAGATGGCCATGGTCTTTCAAGACCCAATGACGTCCCTAAACCCTGTTGTTCGAATCGGTCGGCAATTAACCGAGCACTTGCGGGCGCACAAAAACATGTCAAAAGCCGAAGCGGAAGAGGTTGCAATTCAGCTTCTCACCTGGGTTCGTATTCCTGAACCCAAACAGCGCCTGGCGAACTATCCGCACCAGATGTCCGGCGGAATGCGTCAGCGAGTGTGCATCGCAATCGCGCTTGCTTGTTCGCCTCAACTGTTGTTCGCTGATGAGCCAACAACGGCACTGGATGTGACCGTCCAGCATCAAATTCTCAACCTATTGAGTCAGCAGCAAGCCGAAAGAAAGATGGCGATGGTGCTCGTAACTCACGACCTTGGAGTGGTTGCAACACGTACAGATGAAATCGCTGTGATGTATGCAGGGAAAATAGTGGAGAAAGCTCCAACAATTGATCTCTTCAGCAAAATGCGCCATCCGTACACACAGTCGTTGTTCTGGTCGATACCAAAGACCTCTGAGCCGAAGCACACAAGGCTCAGTGCGATCGTTGGTCGTCCTCCGAACCTTGCGGCCTTACCGGTCGGGTGTTCTTTTGCGGACCGGTGCCCGTACGTTCAGCCGATCTGTCGAGATGTAGAACCCGAACTTACGACCGACGGTGCACACTCCTTTGCCTGTCATCTTCCTGTCGGTAGCTCAGCTGCGGATAGCGCGCTTTCAGAAAATGCTAAAGCAGGTCTTGCTCAGTCACAGGCGGCCGCTTTGCGCCGTGAGTCGAATACCGGAGTGTCGTCGTAATGGCCGGATCAGGGACAGCACATCTTCGCGACGGTGAAGACATGGTGCTTCGTGTCGAGGGACTTACCGTCGAGTTCCCGTCGAAGGGCGGCAATGTCGTTCACGCAGTAAGCGGAATCAGTTTTGATGTCATGCGCGGCGAGACACTCGGTCTCGTTGGTGAGTCTGGTTGCGGTAAATCAACTACCGGTAGAGCGCTTCTTCAATTGCCGGCCCCAACCGGTGGATCGGTAAAACTCGATGGAGAAGAGTTGACGACGCTGAGCCGCTCAGCGATGACATCGCGTCGTACTGATATTCAAATGATCTTTCAGGATCCGATTTCGTCGTTAAATCCTCGTCGCACCATCGGAAAGATCGTTGCCGAGCCGCTTGATGTGTGGGGCCCGAAGGCGGAAGATGAGCAATGGAAACTCGTCTCTGAGATTTTGGATGCGGTTGGTATCGATCCTGACAGTGCTCGGTACAAGCGGCCGCACGAGTACTCGGGTGGCCAATGCCAGCGCATTTCGATCGCTAGGGCGCTTGTTATGGAGCCAAAGGTCATCATTTGTGACGAACCGGTGTCAGCCCTTGACGTTTCAGTTCAAGCCCAGATTCTCAACATGCTTGAGGATCTCAAAGCAAAGTACGGACTCACGCTGGTATTCATCGCCCATGACCTTGCCGTTGTCAAGAACATCAGTGATCGAGTGGCGGTGATGTATCTCGGCAAGATGTGCGAGATTTCAGAGTCTGACGAACTATACGCTCGCCCTGCTCATCCGTACACACGTCTCTTAATGAATTCACATCCGGAGCCAAATCCTGATGCGGTGATTGACGATGAGGTCGTGCTCGGAGGAGAAATTCCGAGTCCGATCAGCCCGCCATCGGGGTGTAGGTTCCGAACAAGATGTGAGTTTGCTGATGAACGCTGTGCAAGTGAGGAGCCTCAAATGGTGATGGTCTCCGATGGTCACTACGTGGCGTGTCATCATCCACTGGTTGAGGTGCAGTTGTGAACCGACGTGCATGTGTGAGGGTTTCAACTTCGATCTCAGATATTCGCTGTGGTGAACTACCACTTCGATCCGTAATGAATCCCGAACATTGCGGAGACAACAACATCCATGGGAACCAAAATGGGGGTAACTGCAATGAGACGTAAAAGTCTGTATCGCGCAGTCGCATTCCTTGCTGCCGCTGGCCTAATCGCCGGTGCATGCGGAGGAAGCGATGACAGCGCACCCGCCGACACATCTGAGGAGACTTCCGAGGAAGCTCCTGCGGAGGAGCCAGCCGTTGAGGCTGGCGACGAGGCCGAAGGTGATGTCGACACCGCAATTGAAGAAGAGGAGAGCGCCGTTAACTACGGTGGGTCGATCTCTGTCGGACTTGAAGCTGAAGCGACTGGACTTCGGCCATGGGAGGACACCTGTTCATCGCCTTGTTACAACATGATGATTGCGGTGTACGACAAGTTGATGGAACAAGATGTCAACGGTGCGTATACGCCGTATTTGGCTGAGAGCATCACACCGAATGAGGACTTCACTGTCTGGACAATGACACTGCGCTCTGGCGTGACATTCCACAACGGCGTCGAATTGACAGCTCAGACCATTGCGGACATGTTCCCGATTCAGCAGGCCGGCGCAGCCGGGTCCAGCGCCGTCTCGGCAGCAAACCTTGTCTCCGTTGAGGCGACCGGGGACCTCGAAGTGACGTACACACTGTCGCAGGGTGGCTCAGCCTTCCCGGCTTCGTTGTCTCGTGCACCGCTCGGAATGGTCTTTGAACCAGCAGCAGCTGCTGCAGACGCCGAGGGGTACTCAATGGCTCCAATCGGAACGGGACCATTTGTCATCGACTCTCGCGACCTCGATAACGAGACCACGTTTGTGCGCAATGATTCATATTGGGCAACTGACCCAGATGGAAATGCGTTGCCGTACCTCGACTCGATTTCATTCCGTCCAATTCCCGATGAGGGAACCCGTCTTGATGCCTTGCTGTCAGGAACAGTGAACGCAATGCAGACGCTCCGTCAGGGAACCATCCGTGATGCCCGTGCAGCGCGTGACGACGATGGCGCGGATATCACGCTCTACGAGTTCCAAGGCAACAACGTTGGTGGCGGTATGTTCAACACCGCAGTCCCACCATTCGACGACGTTCGTGTCCGTCGTGCCCTCGTGCTGATGAATAGCCAGGAGCAAGTAATCGAGGCCCTAGGCGGCACCGGTATTTCACTCCCAGGAACCCAGTGGTTCAGCCCAGATTCAGTCTGGTGGAGCCCGAAGGTTGCGGAAGCATGGCCACAATTTGACTTCGAGGCCGGCGTTGAGACGCTCACCGAATATGTGAACGACCCTGATCGGTCAGACGGCAAGGCAGTTGGGGAACCAATTGATGCCGAGCTCTCTTGTCCTCCAGACCCAACGCTCATTGCAGCAATGCAGGTTCTTGAGCAGGCCTACACCGCCAGTGGTTTGGTGAACGTCACGATGACGAACTACGACCAGCAGACGCACATCAACAATGCGCTCGGAATGGATAACGGCTTCATCGGAAGCCACGGGGTCCACTGCTGGCGTTGGAGTGATGACAGCGATCCATCTGTTGCCATCAACCCGGCACTGGCGCCGCCGACAGCCGAAGTTGCAGAAGCAATTGGTCTGCCAGGTGTAGTTTCACCGTTGAACTTCACGAACTGGTTTAGCCCAACTGCCTTCCAGGCTGCTGTTGCTGCAACCAAGACTGATGACTTCGCA
>Ga0181557_1001461_pt1 | contig 26697 bp, 38 predicted proteins | sample 011ome_23_FD_148632 | JGI IMG/M metagenome (GOLD analysis project Ga0181557, IMG submission 148632) | Coastal salt marsh microbial communities from the Groves Creek Marsh, Skidaway Island, Georgia - 011506CT metaG (spades assembly) | ecosystem: Environmental > Aquatic > Marine > Intertidal zone...
CAAAACCTTTCTACATGGTCAACATCAACCCTTAATATTACAGGTCAAACCCATCCGGATATTAACGGCGGTAACGCTACAGAAATTCAAAGATTACAAATTAATATTCCTTCTTCTTTTTCCACTCCAACTCTATATGCCCCTACTGTAACATATACAGTTACAAATGATGGAGCAGGTGCATATGCCTTCAGTGGTACTGCTGTCGGAAATAACCCTACACTTGGACCAGTTCGTAGAGGCGGTACATATACATTTAACGTTAATGCTTCTGGACATCCATTTTACCTGACAACAGACAGTGCTGGTCTTTATTCATCCGGTAATTATATTGGTGAATACACAACTGGCGTAACAGGATCACGTACAGACACAGGAAACGTTGTATGGACTGTTGATAGTTCTGCACCTGATACATTATATTATGCATGTGGTGTACATTCATCGATGTTTGGTACAATTAATGTAAAAGATCTTGCAATGGATAGTAATGGAGCAGGCCTTTTAACGTTGTATTTCCAACATGATCAAGAAGGTCATTCAACTCCTATTGAATTAAGAGAAGTTCCTTCTATTCCTGGACAGGTTTGTTTAGTATATAATGCTTCTACTAATAAGTTTGCACCTCAGGATTTAGGCGTATATCTAGATAATACAACTCAATTTAAAGAGAAGATTGTAGACTTAGTCGGTACTGATGCAACAACAAACTTTATTGATTCTTCAGAATTTGCAGTGAGAACATCGTCATTTATTGATTCTGCCGGATTAACCAGCAGATTGTTGAACGATATTCTTTATAATATTACACTTCATCAAGGTGGAGAACTTACTACAACAACAGGAACAGCCAGATGGTACGCCCCGTTTAATTTGACAATACAAAATATTATTCCTAAGCTGGGTACCGCTGCTGATGCTACAGTAACATCATTAATTAAGAAGAATGGTTCTACTGAAAAAACAATTAATTTTACTGCCGGTCAAACTACTTCGACTGTATCTTCTCCAACATTTTCTATGAATGAAGGAGATTACATTACAATTGATGTAACCGCAATTGGTGGTGCTGCTCCTGGAGAAGATTTAAATATTCAGTTTAAATACAAAAGAGTATAAATAGATAAACTAACTAGTTAATACCATAGAGGAAAATATGGCTGATTTCACGATTACTATACCTGCTAGCCCTGATTCAGATGATCATGTAATGCTTTTAACAGCCGTTCTAGAAGGCTCGGTTGCAACTATTACTAATACTACCACTGGAAAGGTTGAGGTTCAACCCTGGAAACCTTTGGGTGATGGTTCTAGAACTGATTGGGAAAATGAAGAAGAAGTTATTACTTGGTACAAGGAGATAAATCCAAATGGCTAAAATTTTAAGCGCAGTAAATGATGTCGCTGGAGTTATTGAAAATCCTAATACTACCAATAGTGATACGATGTTTCTATATGGTGCAGGATATAATAAGAGTACTATAACACCGAAGTGGGACTCTCATTTTAGAGGCTATAACGCTGCATCAGTTTTAAAACGCGATTATCAAAATAATACTACTATGTCCGGATATTCTGGAGTACCGTCTACTAATGTAAGTAACTACGGTCAAGATACAAGTTGTGGAAATCCAGGTTATGGGATGGCTTTATCTGGTGATACAGGTTATGCCAGACAGACTAGATCTGTTTCGAATAGTAATAGTACTTCCAATAGTGATAATGTTGCAACTGTTCCACACAATGGTTATTACAGGGTCATGGATCCAACAGCTAGAAAAGGCGCTATGACGTCATGGACTTCTAGTAATGGAGATAAGCGGGTAATTTGGAATCGGCACTCATGGTTAGGGGCTAGCGCTGCATTGACAGCTTCCTGGTTAAATCCAGGAGAATTGGATGTTACTAATCCTGATTATAGTGTAACCCAGAGTAATCTGAACTACGGTAATTATAACTGGAGCAATAACTATATGCGTCCTCAAAATATTGTTCACTATCATGCTTCATCTGATAAACTAGTATTTTTATCACATGGTTCTAATGGCTATGTATATACTGAACAATCAACTAACGGTTTTGGAAATTTTGCCTTTTCTAATATGGCTTATACACAAACATTGTATGATACGTATCAGACTATTCAGTATATCGGTGCTTCAACTAATGATGATACACCTTACTTCTTTAAAAATAATACCGAAACTGATTATAATAGCGCCATATATAGCTATAATCCTGCTACTAATACTCGAACAACAGAACACACGTGGACTACAGCCCCAGCTGCTGCTGAACAAAGCTATGGCGGAGCAAGAACAAATGCGTCGATGGCACTGCAGGCGTCACATAAATATGCGTCAATGACATTTCCCGATTTTACATCGGGCGCTGCAGCTGGAGATAAAGGGTTTTATGTTCCTTATTTTGATACAAATTTCAATTATATGCCATGGTATTATAGATGGAATGCTTCTACCGACGACTTTACTCAAGAGCAAGCTACATCTATTACTGGCGATTTAAGCTCTGTCCACCATATAGATGCTACGCAACAGGGCAGCAGTACGTACTCTAATGGAAGACAAACATGGTGGAATGATACCATTGTATCAAGTGGAACAAGATATTTGACACTCTATAGCTTTAATGGCTTTAATAATGCATATTCTGACACTGAATCTGCAAGAACATTTGTAACTTATACATGTGCTTCTGCAGATCCAACAGCCTTAACGTATCATTCATCTGTTATTATTCCAGCAACTCCTCGTAGCATGGTTTATCTAAACGATGCAAAGACAATTATGGGAATATTCTGTAATGATGCTTTCTATATCTATGGTTGGAACAACTCAACTGGCTGGACATTAGCTTCATCAATTCCAGGAACGTTCCATCAAGTAGGTAGAGATTCACTAGGTAGAATTTGGGCAATGGAAAAAGCTCCTGGCGCAGGCATTGCTGATGTGCATATGCTTTCAGTTAATTTGCCATATAGCGTAAGTATTACACCTGCCTCAACTTCATATAACTATACAGGAAGTAATATTAGCACAAGTGTAGCTGTGAGTGCTTATGGTGTAGAAGGAACAAGACTTGCAGTTGGTGTCAATCTGTCAATCACTGGATCGACAATGGCATTTGATAGTGCAGGTGGCCCTCTTATTAAAACCATTACTACTTCGACAGGTGCAGATATTACACAGCCTGTAGTTATTACAGGTGCAGGACTAAGCGATATTACTGCTAATGTAAGCATCTAAGGAGAAACTATGGCCACTATATCTTATAGAGTCTATAATATAGATTCGGCCGATATTCTACTAAATGTAGGGTCTGTAGCGATTAAATCAATTCCTACAGACCCCCTTACTGGTACTTTATCTTATTCTGCACGAAAAGTAACATTTAATGTTGGTGATGGAGTAGCTGGATCAGAAATCGATTCCGATTATTCTATGACTGGCAGCATAACTCAATCCAATTATTCATTCAATTCTATTAATTATCAAGTAAACAAAACCGTAAATTCTAGTACAAAAATATCATCAGTTTTTGCGAATTATGATCATACATATAATTCTTTATCTGAAACTGTTAATATTACTACATATGATACTTATACGCCATCTTTCAATTTACAAGAATTAAGAAATAGATATGGAATTGAAGTCGGAAGTAGATTTACATATGCTCGCGGCATAGCTTCTGATGTTGCTGGCGGAGGCGGCGGAGGAGGAGGCGCTGTATCTGGAAACTCTCAAATCTGGTATTAAGGAAAAATTATGACAAGAGTTAGAGATATTGCAAAGATACTTGGTGTAACGGAAGCCGCTAATCCGACAAATGCAGTTCTTACTTCTACTGCCGATGGATCAGGTGGTGTTACAGTATATGCTACAAAAGAGGATCTACCTTCATCAGGTCTAACTTCCGGCGATCAAGCTTACGTAACTGCAAATAGTAGATTCTATATTTCAAATGGTTCTGGGTGGTATAATGTAGCGCTGATTAATGCAACTCCATCCTTGACTATCGATCCTACTGGCGCTATAGAACTTTCAACTGAAGGTGCTACTACTACAATTACCCTCACAGCAACTGATTCCGATAATGCAGTTGCAGGATTAACATATTCAGTAGAATCTGATGGGTCATTCGGCGGCTTGGCCACGATTAGCCAAGATTCAAGCGTGTTTACTATTACACCTTTGAGTGAAGATAGTGCTACAACAGAAACATCTACTCTTACATTTAAGGCCTCAGATGGCATTAGTTTTGGTTCTGGTACAAGAACATTTACACTGACATTTATAACAACTATAGAAAATTCTAAATATACTTCATTCTTAGCAAAAGCAGATGCTTCTAGCACAGATAACCAAGTTGATGCTTCTACGAATTCTTATACAATAACTGAAAACGGTAATGTAAGATCTACTGCGCTTTCACCGCATCATCCTGGTGGATATAGTACATACTTTGATGGCAGTGGGGATTATTTAGTACCTGCCATTACAACTGCTGTAGGAACAAGCGATTTTACCTTAGAAGGTTGGTTTTATCCAACATCTACGGCGGCAGACACAACCATATTTGATTTTAGAAGTTCTGGTAACTGGGGCATTTTTAGTATTCTTGCAAATAATACTGTTGCTTATTATAACGGATCCAGCTCTGTAGGTACAACTTCTAATACTGTTACTGATAATATATGGAATCATATTGCTATTGTAAGAAATAGTGGCTCTATTAAAATTTACATAAATGGTGTATTAGGATCAACAACCGCTGATACAACTAATTGGACACTGGCAGCATCGCCAAGAATAGGAGGTAATAAAGGCAACACTGCTTGGATGAACGGATATATTGCAGATGTAAGATTTGTTTCAGGTACTGCAGTTTATACATCTAACTTTACTCCACCGGCTGAACGATTAACTGCTATTGCAAATACTTCATTACTTACCTGTCATCTTCCTTATATTGCAGATGGTTCTACTAACAATCACACAATTACAGTAAATGGCAACATATCAACAAAAAGATTTGGCCCATACGATTATCTCGGTTATGCAAAAGCAGATCACGGTGGTTCTGTATACTTTGATGGTACTGGTGATTACTTATCAATTAGCGGCCCAGCGACCGGTGTTGGAACATGGACTCTTGAAGGTTGGTTCTACTTTAATACATTAGTAAGTAATAGAGCATTATTCTCTCAAGGCACCGTAGACAACACTGGCGGTTTTATTGTTTGGTCAGATAGTAATGGAATAATAACATTTTATTCTAATGGGGAAATTGCGCAAACATCTGGAGGTGTTAATGTTAATGAATGGGCACATATTGCGATAGTTTCAAATTCAAACTCTATTACAATTTTTGTTAATGGGGTTTCTGCTGGAACCGGATCTTATTCAGGAAAAACATTTAATAATTCACCTTTCCAAATTAACCGTGGATACGGTGGAGTTACCGAAGGAAATAATTGTTATATTGCAGATGTAAGATTAGTTAATAACACTGCAGTTTACACCGCAGCATTTACACCACCAACTGCGCCATTAACTGCAATTACAAATACTTCTTTACTCACTTGTACAAATAAGAATGATATTTGGGATGCAAGTTATGGAGGACTAATAGTTGAGAATGGCACAGTAACTGCTTCTAATACTCAAAGAAAATTTTCAACCAGTTCTGCTATTTACCATTCTGGTGGTGCACAAAATCTAGAATATTACCCTGAAACAAGTGCTGTTAATATAGGTACAAGAGACTTTACCGTAGAGTTTTGGTTAAGAGCTGATACTACTAGCGGAACACAAGCCATTGCGACAATGGCTGCCGGAGCAGGTTTTACTGCAGGAAGCGATCAACAAAGTTTCTGGATAGGCATTCTAAATAGTGGTTCATATTGGTTAGTTCAATCGGGCTCTAATTGGGATGTAGTAGTTCAAGGATCAAATGATGTATTAGTTAATACTTGGCAACATTGGGCGATGTCTAGAAATAATGGAACTGTAAGATATTTCATAGACGGAACTTTAGTAGGATCTCGAGTAAATTCGACTAGTTTCACAAACACGAATGGCATTATTTCTCTATTAGGTAGACAAATAGGTTCTCAGCATTGGGGCGGAGGATATATGCAAGATTTTAATTATACGTTAGGTCTTGCAAGATATACTGCTAACTTTACCCCACCAACTGCGGAGTTTGAAGGATGAGTATAAAAGAAGATGCACCAACTGTAAATACTTCTGCGATTCCAGATCCTAAGTCGACTGCGATGGGTCCGAGGTTTAAGGCGAAGACTATTCATGATCGACGTAAGAAAAAAGGTGCACCATTATTGCTGAAACGCTTTAGAGACTATTATAACGATAAAGGTATTGGATAATGGCAAGTATTAATAGAGACATTGCAACAATACTTGGTAGAACCGAAGCGGCTAATACTGATAATATAGCACTAGGTACTGGCGGTGGAGGTACGGTAAGTGCTTATACATTATTGGATTCATTGCCAGTTTCAGATTTAAGTGCTGGAAATCAAGCGTTTGTATCTGAAAATAATCGTTTATACGTTTCAAATGGATCCGGATGGTACAATGTATCACTGATTAACGCTGCACCATATTGGGATTCAGCACCATTAGATCAATATACAATAGTTGATTCTGCAACACCTTTAATCATTACTGCAAAGGCTCTTGATTCAGATAATCCAGATACTATTTTAAGTAATTTAAGTTTTGCTACCGATTCTGCACAATACTTAGTAGATGTTTCGGTTGATTCATCAGTCTTTACATTTACTCCTAAATCACAGGATAGCGTCGGCGCATCTGTTACCGCAGGAGATTTAACAGATTCAAGTTCGAATGATTTTATCTATACGTTTAAGTGGTCAGATGGTATTAACTTTGTTTCAAAGGCTGTAACAATTAATTATAATTTCGGCGGCGGTATTGTAGATATATCTCCAGCGGAAATTAGTGCTCTAAGTGGTTGGAGTACACCAACAGCAAATGATGGCAATTCATATACTTATAATTCTGGCACTTACACTTGGACAAAAACTGGATACTCTAACTCTTTTGAAGTTTTAAGAATAATTCTTGATATGTCCGATTATGCAGATGCAGACGAATGGAATATTAGATTTACTGGTGGTGGATTTGGTACAACTTTTGATGATAGATCATATCACTATATTCATGGAATAAATGGTACATTAGATGCTCGTTATCCAAGTTCATATTATGGACAAAATCCATCACATACTGGTACTTGGGAACTTGGTAGCTCATTATCAATGACTAATTTAGGCGGTAGTTATAGTTCGCTTTCAACACAGATTAATTATGTAAAAGCTACCGGTACTTGGACGTATTATATGGCTAGAAATAATGGCTCAACTTGGACACAAGCCTATCAACATACCGCATTTGGTGCAGGAAATGCAATAGATTCTTTAGAAATTGGAATAAATAAAAGAACTGGGACTGGATTAAGTATTTATCCAGATTCAATAGCAATTATTCCATAGATTATAAATCTATTATAAATAGATTATAAATAGATTATAATATTAGACGGAGAGGTATTGAACTAAATGAGTAGATCACGAGACATTGCTACAATGCTTGGTAGAACCGAAGCGGCTAATGCTACAAACAATCCATTATTAAATACTGCATCTTCAGTTGGACTCGATTCTTCATCAGTATTATCACTCGCATCTTCAGTTGCACTTGATTCTTCATCAGTATTATCACTTATTGATTCTGATTATGTTACAGCACGAGCTCCAGCCGCCGGCGGTACCGTTAACGTTAACTTGAGCGGTAGTGGAACTGTAGATAAAATTTTGACAGGAGCATCTATTCTTGCAGGGCAAACTCTTATTTTAAGACCAGATGATAAGGTAGAAAAAATAGGTCAACCAATAACTAATCATAATAGATTAGTATATCATGTTGGTTTTGGTGGTGGGTACCCACCCAGCAACGCTGGTGGAAATGGTAATATATCGTATTCTGCGGCATCGTATGCAGATATAATTTATTTAGAAAATAATAAATTTGTTATTTTTTGGACTGATACTCTTGACCAATCTGGTTATACGAGTTTTAGATGCGCAATGGGTATTTTAAATACAGAAGGAACCTCGGTTACTGCTTGGGGTCCAATATTAAACATCGTCCGCGGATTTTATAATAGTGGTACGAGCTATGGCTATATATACGGCGGCCATTGGACTGCTTGTAAAGGTGATGATAATAGAATTCACGTGGGATATTCTTGGCAATATTATTCAAGCTATGTAAGAAGAGTTGGTTATCTTCGTACGATAGTTCCAGGTGATATTAGTAATACATCTGATTTAAGTCTAGCCTTAGGAGCTCAAGTATCATTATATACAAATACCAGCTCTAGTAATAATTATGTTGTTCGGGCTCCAAGTATAATGTGGGATGAGGAAAATAGATCTAATGGCGGTATTGTGTTTTGGTACCATTGGGAAGGCTCATACAGCTGGAAAGTGAATTATATTAATACAAGTGGAAATACTATTGAGCTTGGCGGTGCTTATACTTCACCTGGTGAGATGGCCGGCTTTATAAATCACAACCAAAGAAGCTATTGGGATAATAAACACAAAAAGTGGATTATACCAGCTAAATCAAGCTATGCTGGCAATAGGTTCGTACTTAATCAATTAACAAGAAGAATAAATCAAGCAGCTTCTGCATCGACAACTGTTAACATTGATTGGGCTAGCGCCACTGCCGGCGGAGATGATGAAATATATAGTGGAACTGATAACACATATTATGGATGTTGCTATGATTCTGGAGCAGAACGAGGTATTGTTGCATATAATGTAACTAACAGAGTAGGTTGGGTTAGATCTGTTGCTACTGGGTCGACTTATAATGCCGCTTATACATTGGGTACGGCTGTGCAATTTGCAAATGAGGTTGATAACTGGCCAACCGTTTTTCATGATAAAGACCAAAATAAAACTGGTATTATTTGGGAAGAAGATGTAGGAGGTTTCTCAAATACTTTACTTAGATGGCTAACATGCGATAGTATAGGAGTCATATCACTTGAAGATAGTACTCATCAATTCTTCCCTACAGGAACATCACCAATATTTTTTGGTAGAAAATTAGATGGTTTTCCAACAATGTTATATTCTACAAACGGCGACACAGTTGATGGATATACTACCGGCGGTACTGTTAAATTTGGAATATATCAACCAGAAGTAAGAGGAACATCAAACCTAAGAGATGATGGTGCAAATTATTTGGGTATGGCACAAAATGCCGCTGATAGTGGTGATAGTGTCACTATAGGTCTTAATGGTTATATTGATAATAATCAATTTGGACTTATTCCGGGTAATACATATTATATTAATAAAATTAATGGTTCCTTAGACTTAGGAACAAACAATGGTTCTGTTGTTGCCGGTATTGCAACAGCTAATGGATCAATACAAATACAAACCGTAGATTCAGCATGAGGTTATAATGTCAAATAAACTTAGGGTTTTTGATTTATTTTTTAAAGATAGCGAATTTAGTGCCGCTGATTCCATGTGGGATGAAGTTGGTGCCGATTCATTAGCTCCTGGAGTAGATTATTTAGTTACAGCATATGCACTTAAAACTTCTTCTGAGTTTGCACTAGGACAATTATCAAATTTATATGAAAATAAAGATTCAGGATTTGAGACATTTTATGATTATCATGAACGATATGATCATTATTCAATTATTATGCAATATTCTGATAAGATTATTGATCAACATATAGCTGTTGATGATGAAGAAATTAACTTATTAAAAAGTAACGCACTAAATGTAATAGGATTTGATGCATAAAATAACCAAAGGGTGATTTGTGATTAGGATTTATATTTTAGTTATTGTTCTCGGGATCCTCGGTGGTATTGGTTATGGCGCTAAATATTATTACGACACTACACAAGCAACCATTGCTACTCTCAGAGAAAATAATGTTAAACTAGAATCTGCTGTAGAAACTGCAGAACAATCTGTTGCGACATTACAACAGGATATGGTAAAGCTTGGTAATCTAAATAAAGAATTATCTACTTCATTGCAAAAAGCAGAAGCGTACGGTGATGAATTAAGAACTAAACTAAGTAAATTAAATCTTGTGGTGGAAGCATTACGAGACTCTAAAAAATTAGAAGGAAAGATGAATGGCGCTTCAGCAAACCTGTGGCGTGGTCTTATGGAAGATACTGGCGGTGATGGGAACCGTCCTAATCCTCAGTGGTTGCAGCGGCCGGGTGGAACCGGAAGTGAAAGTAGTAACCAAAGTGGAAAAGGTACAGATACCAACAGTAGCTCTACCGAAACCACTCCAGCTCAGTGATACAAGAGTCTTTGTAGTTACCAAAGATAACTTTGCAGAATTTGAAAAAGAGTTCACAGAGTTATATGGCGACTTGGCTTTTGTTGCTTTAAGTATGAAAGATTATGAAAACCTAGCACTCAATATTTCTGAGTTAAAAAGATATATAAATCAACAAGGTGAGATAATTGTATATTACGAAAAAGCAGTTACGGAGAAACCAGATGGCAACGAAATTAAATGAAAGTACTGAAGTATCCATACCTATAAAAAATTTGGTAGGGTTAATTATTGGTACAGTTATTGCTGTGACTGCATATTTTGGACTGACTGAACGCATTGCTTTTCTTGAGCACAACTATACGATGGTAGATATGCAAGTAGATAAAAATAATGATTGGATTAATAGTTTTAAACCACCCGCCGAAGTTCAAGACACTATTAAAAGAGTCCGTGTTCTAGAACTAAAAATTAAAGAACTTGAAATACTACTTCAACAGTATCAAAAATAATAGGAGACACTAATGGACTTCATTATCGATCAACTTGTCACTTGGTGGCAATTTACTATCGTAGGTATTTTAATTATCATAGGATGGATTATCAACTGGCTCGGAGTTGATCAAGATGAAGATATTATTGGATTTAGATATACCGAAATGCCACAACTAAAACCTCTTAAGATTGATACAGCAGGTAAAGGCTTTTGGAGTGCAATATGGATGTGGTTAACGAGTACACGTCATTGGGAAGTAGCTAAAGATTGGTCGTATGAAATTGATGGTGAAAAATATGTAATCCCAGCAGGATTTACATTTGATGGTGCATCGATTCCTAAGTTTTTACATACATGGTTATCACCAACTGGTGTTCTTTTAATGGGCGGTCTGGTACATGACTATGCATATAAGTATGCTACACTTTTAAAAGCAGATAAGAAATCAACCATGGGTGAGATTGATCAAAAGAAAGCTGATCAAATCTTTAGAGATATTAATATTGAACAAAACGGATTTCACTTCCTTAATAACTTGGCATATTGGGCATTACGCATCGGTGGCTTTGTAGCTTGGAATGGTCACAGAAAAGTAAACGCACAGATCGGAGAATAGTATGTATGAATATAGATGTGAAGTAGTTAAAGTTATTGATGGTGATACTGTTGATATTGATATTGATCTAGGATTTGGAGTTTGGCTAAAAAATGAACGGGTACGATTATATGGTGTTGATACACCTGAGTCGAGAACAAGAGATCTCGAAGAAAAAAAATACGGGTTACACGCTAAGAAATTTGTTCAAACATTTCTTAAAAATAAAAAAGTAAAATTAGTTACCCGTAGTTATGATTCAAAGGGAAAGTTCGGTCGTATCCTTGGCGATTTACATGTTGATGATTTGAGTCTCTGTGAATCTCTTATTAATTCACATAATGCTGTAGCGTATCATGGCCAATCAAAAGATGATATTGCTGAAGCACATTTAGTAAACAGAGAAAAAGTTGTTCTCTAATCTCCCATAAGTAAAAAATTATTTTTTAAAAAACGCTTATAAAGCTTCATTTAAGTGTTTACAAAGCGTGCGTTTTAATATATAATACTACTATAAAATAAAAACAATCAAATATCGAGGTAAGTTATGGCTACACCGAATGTAGACACACGTGAATTTTTGTCCCAAACGAAATTTTATGATGGATATTCGCGCTTTAAAGAAGAAGGAAATGGCGGCTATGAGTCATGGGAAGAGGCTGTAGATCGTGTTATTTCAATGCACGAAGAAAATTTTTCAGAATATGAAAAAGATTTAAGGCCATATTTAGAAGAAGCTCGTACCGCATATCATGAGCAAAGAGTACTTGGAGCTCAGCGCGCACTACAATTTGGTGGTGATTCGTTAATGAAGCATCAAATGAGAATGTATAATTGTACTTCATCGTATGCGGATCGTCCTGCATTTTTTGGTGAATTTTTTTATATTTTATTATGCGGTGCTGGTGCAGGATTTTCTGTACAAAACCACCATATTTCAAAACTACCTAAGATCCAACAAAGGACAAAGCAAGCTAAAGGCTATATTGTAGAGGATTCGATTGAAGGTTGGGCTTCTGCATTGGATGTTCTTATGTCCTCTTATTTTGTCGGTGGCGGTAAACATCCGGATTACGAGGGTAGAAGAGTCTTTTTTGATCTTACTCATATTCGTCCAAAAGGCGCTAAGATCTCTGGTGGATTTAAGGCTCCTGGCCCAGAAGGTTTACGTCGTTCACTTGATAAAATTGAATTGATTCTACAAAGTCTTGTAATTGATTCAAAAGAACCAGTTAAAATACGACCTATTACTGTATATGATATTTGTATGCATGCTGCTGATGCAGTTCTTTCTGGTGGTGTTCGTCGTTCTGCAACCATTTGTCTTTTTTCACCAGAAGATGATGAGATGATGAATGCTAAAACAGGCAATTGGTTTATGGATAATCCTCAGCGTGGCCGCAGTAATAACTCTGCAGTAATTGTCCGTGATGAAGCTACTCCTGAAATGTTTGCAAAGATTATGGAGTCTGTGAAATCATTTGGTGAACCAGGTTTCTATTTTACTACATCAAAAGAACATACAACTAATCCTTGTGTTGAAATTGGAATGTTCCCACAATACGAAGGTGAATCAGGTTGGCAAGGCTGTAACCTCACCGAGATTAATGGTGGCTCGTGTAAAACCGAAGAAGATTTCTATAAGGCATGCCGTGCAGGTGCTATCTTAGGTACATTACAAGCCAGTTATACAGATTTTAAATTTCTATCACCAGTTTCAAAGAAAATTTTTGATAGAGAAGCATTGCTAGGTGTATCAATTACTGGTTGGATGAACAATCCTGATATTCTTTTTAATGAAAAAATTTTAGAAAAGGGAGCCAAGATTGTCAAGGATATCAATAAGAAAGTTGCCAACATTATTGGTATTAATCCTGCTGCTCGGACTACTTGTGTTAAGCCCAGTGGCAATGCTTCCGTATTACTTCAAACTGCTTCCGGCATACATGCCGAGCATAGCCCTATGTACATCCGTAATATCCAAATGAATAAAGAATCTGAGATTACACAGGCTATTATTAAGTCAAATCCATATATGGTAGAAGAATCAGTATGGTCTGCTAATGGTACTGATGTTGTAATTTCATTTCCTATTATTCCTAATAAAGGTTCAATGTATAAAGATGAACTTTATGGGGTAAAACATTTAGAATTAGTAGCAAAAGCTCAAAAACATTGGGTTATTGCTGGTACAAATGAAGAACTTTGTGCAGATAAAGGTGTACGACACAATGTATCTAATACAATCATTGTTGACGATTGGGATGCTGTAGAAAAATATGTATTCGAAAATCGCTATTCATTCTCTGGTATTTCGTTTTTAAGCATGTCTGGCGATAAGGACTATAATCAGGCACCAAACACTGCAGTGATTGATGAAAAACAAATGATTCGTAAATACGGACCGTCTGCAATCTTTGCTTCAGGTCTTGTAGTAGATGCAATGAAAGTATTCCCGAATCTATGGGATGCATGTTCTACTGCACAGGGTTATGGCTTGGATATCACACTTGAATCATCAGAAAATTCTGCAAGACAGGATTGGGTAAGACGATTTGAAAACTTTGCAAATAACTATTTGAAAGGTGATATGAAAAAAGCAGAACACTGCTTGAAGGATGCATATCTTTTCCATAAGTGGAATAAGATTCAACAGAATCTGAAACCGATTAATTGGAATGAAGATCTTACAGAACAGGTATTTACTGATGTAGATACTATGGGTGCTGCAGCATGTGCTGGAGGTGCCTGTGAGATTGACTTTTAATGGAAAATGAATATCGTATCGAATGTGAAGAGTGCTATAGTGTTACTATAATACTCTGTGAGGGCGGAGAGAAACCAGAATTCTGCCCAATTTGCGGCCGTCGAGCAGAAGTGGAGGATATAAGTAATGAAAACTTTGACTAATTTCATTATAAAATTATTTAAAATTAAAGAAGCAAAGATTCCTGGTTATTTAGGAAGGGATATGGCACAACATAGAGTTCATACCATAAAATATGAGGATCTATGTAAATAATATATAACTATATGTGGTTATACAATGAACAACCTTACGATGAAACCCCAGATGAGTACCAGGGATTTGTGTATCTTATCACAGAACTGGATACAAACAAAAAGTATATCGGTAAAAAGAACTTCTGGCGGCCTAAGATATTACCAAAGAATAGCAAGAGATCTCGACGGCAAAGAACCAGAGTCGAGTCTGACTGGCGAGAATATTATGGATCTAATAAAGAACTTCAAGTACTCGTTGAACAGCGAGGGCAAGATTGTTACAAAAGAGAAATCCTAAGACTTTGTAAGACAAAAGGTGAGATGTCTTATTATGAAGCTAAATTACAATTTGACTATGACGTCTTATTAAGAGACGACTATTACAACGAGTTTATAGGATGCAAAATTCATTCGAGACATTTACCCAAAGACTTATTAGTTATTACGGAGACCGACTAGCGGATCCTGAATTGTATCCTGAAGTTTTTTCATATCAAGTGAAAATATTTGTGTACATTTACGGAAAAGCGTGATATAATAATCCTATAATAAAAGTAGGAGCTATAATATGATTCTTGTCGATTTTTCTGGTATTGCAATTGCCACAATTGCTGTTAATAAAGTCAATGACGAAAACATGCTACGTCATATGATACTTAATTCTCTACGTATGTACAATAAGAAATTTCGTAGTGAATACGGTCAGATGATTCTTGCGTGTGACCACTCTAGCTGGCGTCGTGATTACTTCCCTCAATACAAAGCAAATCGTCGTAAAGGTCGTGACGATTCTGATTTCGATTGGGCAGAAGCATTTCGTATTATGCATAAAGTCAAAGACGAAATCAAAGAAAATTTTCCTTACAAAGTTCTTCATATCGAAGGTTGCGAAGCCGATGATATCATCGGTACAATGGTAGAACACACACAGGAATTCGGTCAGTACGAAGAGGTAATGATCGTATCATCTGACAAGGATTTCCTACAGTTACAGCAATATAACAATGTACGTCAATGGTCTCATATGCAGAAGAAAGAGCTCAAAGATCCTACACCTAAAGTTAATCTTATTGATAAGATTCTTAGTGGCGATGCTGGTGATGGTATACCAAATGTCTTATCACATGACGATACATTTGTCAACGGTGAACGGCAAACGCCACTATCAAAGAAGAAGAAACAAGCTATTATTGAAGATCTTGCTGATGGTGAATTGCTCTATGCTGCTTCTTGGTATCGTAATTACTGTCGTAATGAAAAGCTTATCGATCTTTCTAAAACTCCGGATGAGTTGCGTGAAAAGATAATCGATGAATTTTGGATTACCGAAACTGATAAAAGGTCTCGTGTATTTCCTTATCTTATAAATAATAATATGAAAATGCTGATTGAATCCGTGGAGGAATTTTTATAAATGGCAAAGTATGTTTTTGAAGTTTTGCAAGAAGCTGCAAAGCAAAAATTAAAAGAAGACAAGATTCGTATTTTAAAAGAAAATGAATCTTGGGCACTTAAAGATGTTTTACGTGGCACCTTTGATTCTGGTGTTGTATGGAATTTGCCTGCTGGCGAAGTGCCTTATACACCAGCAGAACCTCATAACCATCCCGCGAACCTGCTTCGTGAGAATGTAAGATTTAAGTATTGTGTAAAAGGAATTAAAGAATCCGATGATATGCCAGCATATAAGAGAGAAAGAATCTTTCTAGGCATGCTTGAATCTGTCCATCCAAAAGATGCTGAGATACTCGTCTCAATGATTAATAAAAAACCACCTAAATACATTACAAGGCCAATCGTAGAGGAGGCTTTTCCAGGCTTGCTCATGGATTAACTCTAACAAGTAGGGGACTGTATGCACCCGCAACTCAAACCGTTAAAACAAAAGAGACTGTACCGCCAACTAATTGATAAGAAAGAAAATAGAGTAGATAAGAGAATAAAATTATATCTTATCAATGAAAATTGGCTAAAAATAAGAAAACAAAAGGACAGACGGAAACGGAGAGTATTAATGAGATTATGGAAAATACGACAAGAATATTTAATGAGAACAGGACAATTGCCTATGCCCACTTTACAATGATAGGTAAAAATAACTGTTTACAAATTAGGTGATTGAGGTTATAATTATATTATGAATATTTTTATTTTACACGAAGATCCTGCTGTCGCAGCTCAAATGCAGTGTGACAAGCATGTACCTAAGATGGTGGTGGAAAGTGCTCAAATGCTTTCCACTGCCCATCGTATTCTCGATGGTACTGTACAAATCGGGCCATCAAAATCTGGCAAGCGTATGGTTAAACACTACCGTTTGTTCGATGATCCTGAGATGGACCAAATTCTATACAAAGCAGTTCACTACAAGCATCCTTGTACAGTGTGGACAACGGAATCCTCTGACAATTACCTATGGCATTGGAAACATTTCGAAGCTCTATGCGAGGAATTCTATTACCGTTTTGGTAAGATACATAAATCAAGCGAACTAAAAAGTCCGCTATGGTCATTACCACACAATATACCTAAGGGCGGTATGACACCATTTAAACTTGCAATGCAATCAAATCCAGAATGTATGTTCAAAGATCCGATTAAATCTTATCGTGCATTCTATCAGACTAAACAAGATCGTTTTAAAATGGCATGGGAAAAAACTAGGCCTAAACCATATTGGTTCGAACATAAGGAAGTATGTTAATGGATAAACTAGATTATTTAGAAGTACTATATAAAGAAATTGAGCACGCAAAATCATGTATACGACCTCATGACACTGGGCATATTAGTACTGCTATTGGTTGGATGACTCAGCGAGTATCAGAAGTAAAGGATGAAATTCGAAATGCCAGTGTACACACTAAAAGATCTTAAAACACAAGTTGAATGGGATATTAGTTGTTCTTATAAAGAATTGCAAGAATTATTAGATGCTCAAGAAAATGTAATAAGAGTTTTAACTCCTCCGCATTTTACGTCTTCGACTGCAACTCATGCCAATTCTAAAACAAGCGATGGATGGAAAGATTTGTTAGGTAGAATTGATAAAGGTGCTGGTCGTCGAAGCAATATTAAAAAATGAAAAAGGAATTTAAACATGAAACAGTGGATCTCGGATATGATGATTTGGTTGCAAACACACAGTCAACAGGTAGGACTTATACTACTCCTGATGGTCGCAAGTATCCTAGCATTACAACAGTCTTAAGTATTCTTAGTGAAGAAAGCATTGCTAAATGGAGGGCTCGTGTAGGGGACGAGGAAGCAAATAAGATCGGTCAGCGCGCTGCTGGTCGTGGAACCCTAGTACATTCTATCGTTGAAAGGTATTTGTTAAATGAAGATACTACTGAATTCCTTCCGCACATTAGACAATCTCTCGAAAATCTTCGTCCGATCCTTGATGAAAGACTTGGAACGATATATGGTCTTGAGGTACCCCTTTATTCTTCTCATCTTGGGCTTGCTGGCAGAGTCGATTGTGTCGCTGAGTTTGATGGTGTACCATCTATTGTAGACTTTAAGACTTCTAAAAGAGTTAAGAAAAAAGAATGGATTACCAATTACTTTGCTCAGATGGCGGGATATGCTGTCATGTGGGAAGAAAGAACTGGTATACCCATCACAAACACTGTGGTTATCATGGATGTAGATGATAATGAACCTCTCGTCTTTAAAGAACACCGTGATAACCATATCCAATTCCTTATCGATACTAAAAAAGAATATGACAGGCGTAAATTATTTTTCTCTTAAGTGCATTTTATTGTGTACATTTACGTGAAAATAGTGTATAATATTACTATAATTAAAGAGGAGATAAATTATGACAGTATTTTTAGATATGGATGGTGTAATTGCCGATTTCTTCGGTGCTATCAGAGTTAGATTTGATGTTGACCATTGGAAATCCCTGAACGATAGAGAGGCAGCATTTGCTTCTCTACGAAATACGGATTGGTTTAATACACTTCCTAAATTTGCAGAATCAAATCGTATCGTTACCTTTGTTGAAGAAATCTCAAACGGTGATTGGGGTATCTGTTCTTCCCCACTCCGCGGTGATAGAGATAATTCAGCATATTGGAAGCGTCGTTGGTTAGAAAGAAATGGTTATGTTCCGCCACTTCAGGAGAATATGATCTTTACTTCTAACAAACATAAGTATGCTTGGAATAAACTTACTCGTAAACCAAACATCCTTGTGGATGATAGACCAGATAATATCCAAAGATGGATTGATGCTGGTGGTATTGGTATTGTTTTTCAGACAGACCAAGATGATTTATTAACTTTATATGAAAAATTGGAGATAGCAGTTGAACGTGCAAGAACTTTTGAACTTAAGGACGCGGTTTGAAGAAACAGTCGAGGACTTTAAACTCGAACAGTACGGTTCTGATATAAATAGCCTTAAGTGGTTTGTGGAGAATGGACATAAGTCCAATTCACTTCGTAATGGATACCAAATGGCATTAGAGATTGCCGAAGCAATCATTACGGAGTACGAAAATGGCGGAAGAGATCACAGAAGTAGGTTTTCATCCTGCAGATAGCAACGGTGACGGAAAGGTCAGCGAAGCAGAAGAAAAGATGTACCTTGAGTTTAAGCGTAAAGAACTAGAAGATGCGGATGCAATGCGTGATGCACAGCGTAAGATGGCTTGGTTTAGTTTAGCAGGTATGCTACTATATCCAGCAATTGTATTGATTGCAGTGTTAGCTGGCGTTGATCAGGCTGCTAAGATCCTAGGTGATATGGCTGCAGTTTACTTTGTATCTGTTGCGGCTATTGTTGCTGCATTCTTTGGTGCACAAGCAATGGGTACAAAGCCTAAAAAATAAATTGAAAGAAGTTTGTTATGAAAAGAATGATCTATCAAGTTGCTGTTGGAGCAAGATCTAGATTATATCATCATTGTATCGGTTCTGTTGCACAATATTGTGACAAATACAATATTGAACATATTGTGCAACAAGTTCCTATTCTTAAAATTAAACCGGATATCTTTACTACAAATCGTAGTAAAGAATCCTATGAGAAACATGGCGGATTCCTTCCTATCTATGAGAAGGAAAACGCCTTTTCTTATTTTGATAAGTATGATCAAATTGCTATTATTGATGCGGATATTTGGATTCGACCAAACTCACCGAATATTTTTGAGGATATAAAAATTGGTTCTGATTTTGGTGGAGTTGTTGAGTCTTCAATGCCAATTCTTCCATGGTACGAACAAAAGATTGCAAATTATTCTAGAATGCAGTATGGTCAACTTAGAATCAATTGGCAATATACCGATAAAACCGGTTTTCCATTTATGAATATGGGTATGATGGTAATGAATAAATCATTTGCCAAATATTTAAAAGGGCAATCACCAGAACAATTTATTCGTAGAGATGAATTTAAAGCCTTCGTTGATGGCTTAGGACCATATAAGTGGTCAACTGATCAAACTCTACTTAATTATTGGGTAAATACATGTGGTATGACAGTGGAAAAAATGGACTGGAAATGGAATGCTCTATATACCGCAATTGATAATGAAAAAATTAAAGAGGCAAATTTTGTACATTTTTTCCTAAAGGACAAATTGCCAAACAGAGGCGAAAACGTAGAAGAGTTAATGAAGCATGTTGCTTGAACAAAAACTATTTGTGCATATTCCTAAAAATGCTGGATGTACAATCAGACTTAATCCAGAAATTAGTCGTTTTGTGATTGATGCTAATCCAAAAACTCATATTAGTGAAGAATATACGGAAGATCTTCTTAAGACTATGAATGAGATTGGAGATCATCATGGATTTGCCCATGCTCGTTGGAGAGATTTTAAGGTCGACTTGAGACAACAATATCAAGCATTTACAATTATACGTAATCCATGGGATCGAGTAGTATCACGCTACTTCTTTGCAAAGAAAACTATTGAGATTGAAAAGAAGAATCCACCAGATTATGCAGACATTTCTTCATTTGAAGCATTTTTAGAAGAAAGACATAAATGGGCAAATAAGCCATATATGTGGCATAGAGCTATTCGTGGATGGTACAATCAGGCTGATTATGTTACAGATGAGAATGGCACTATTCGTTGTGATATTCTAAGACAAGAAAAGCTAGCATTCGATCTTAAATCATATCTTAAAATTATGAATATGCCTAGATCTCGTAACGTGACTGGTCTTAATAAAGATTATCGAGATGTTTATACACCACAAACCATTCAGATCGTAGCAGACTGGTATAAGAAAGATATAGATACTTTTGGATTCGATTTTGATACATGTGCTACTAAAAATATTTGGAGTAAATTTTAATGCTTACAGCAACTCTTGAGGGAATTACAACATTAAAAGAGTTTTATACCTCTATTAGATCACAACAAGAAAACCATCACGGTAAAGAGTACTGTGCACATCATGATGCAATAACAAAATATGCAAATGGGTGTGAATCATATAAAGAATTGGGAACTCATCAGGGAGCCACTGCTGCTGCAGCTGTATTTGCGGGGTTTAAAAAAATAACTCTCGTTGACATGGATCATTATAAAATAAGACCTAACGAAAATATTTTTAAAACTCATTGCATGCTTGAGAAGATCGAACTCGATATTATTGAATCTGATTCTTTGCATTCTCGTACAGCAAGTGAAGTAGATGTATTGCTTATTGATTCAAGACATACTTACGATCATTGTAAAAAAGAGTTGGCATTACATGCAAAGTTTGTAAAAAAATATATTATTTTTCATGATACTGCTGCAATCCCAGGATTGAAAAGAGCGGTCACCGAATTTGTGTCTAACAATAAAGAATGGGAAGTCTTAGAGCATTATGAAGAGAACGTTGGCTATAGCGCGATTGGGAGAAAGCAATGAATACCTTTTTTGATCTAGGAGCTGGATCAGGAGATGACATTAAAGGATTTTATGAATTAGATGAAGATCATAAAACATGGTCAGTTCATGCGTTTGAAGCAAATAAAGATAGATCATTAAAGCTTAAAAAAAGATATCCAAATATTACAGTAGTTGAAGCCGCGGCTGGTACTTTTGACGGTGTCGGTACTTTTTATAAAGGTCATAATCAAAATGGATTCTCGCTTAAAAGAGAAAAAATCGGAAATCTTGGTAAGCAAGAGGAAGTACATGTTGTAGACATCTGCAAATATATAGAGAACACGTGTTCCCGTGATGATAAAATCTGTATGGTTATTGACATTGAAGGTGGTGAATATGAAATTGTTGATGCTCTAAAAGAGACAGGCATTATTGATTGGATTGATGATTTGTATATTGAGTTTCATGGTAATAAATTATCAGGATTTGATATCGATATTGAAGATAAAATGGTAGACTATCTTATTGAAAAATTTGGCGATAATGTATACATTTATCGTAAACATCAACATGAACAATTTTTAAAGTTAAATGCAGAGGGCGCATGAAAGCTTACGTAATTCAAATTGAAGGTAATGAGATATCTCAAAAGGGTACAGATATTCTTATTGCTTCTTCCAATAAAGTAAAAAATAAATTTAGTATTGAAAAATTTGATGCTATTACCAGTAAGATGACAGATGCTCTAATGGTTGGTAATGGACTTAAATGGAAATACCCGTGGCAAGGACAAGAGACTGATCTTAAAACAGGGCTTATTAAGACTGCCTATCAAACTGAAATAAAAGAAAATAGAATTGCATGCGCGTTGAGTCATTGGCTGCTATGGCACAAATGTAAAACATTAGATGAACCTATTCTTATCTTAGAGCATGATGCAATTTTTATTAAAAAATTAGATTATAATTCTATTCTTAAAAATAATTATGATATTATAGGAATTAATAGTCCGGCCGCTGCCACTCGAAGAGCACATCAGTTTCATGATATTGTGCAGAGTAAAGCCGCATGGATCCAGCCCACACCAGATATTGATGAATTTAATGTTCCTCAAGGTCTTGCTGGAAATTCAGCATATATAATTAAACCTGCTGGAGCTAGTAATTTACTTAATGCAGTAAAAGAACATGGATTATGGCCTAATGATGCAATTATGTGTAAACAATTAATTCCTCGATTAGGCGTAACTAAAGAGTATTATACAAGAGTACAAGGGTTACCATCAACCACGGTGAATTGAAATGAAAGCGTTTGTTATAACAATTATGGACAATCAGAAGTCTGTAGAAGCTGCAACACGTTGTATGAAATCTGCAGAAAAATATGGATTGCATGTAGAATATCACCCAGCTTATACGCCTAAGGATAAACCTTGGGAGATTCTACATAAAAAAGGAATCTCTCCGCACGGTTTTGTAGAAAGATATTCTAGATTAGAAAACTGTATGTCATGTTTTCTATCACATCATTCCTTATGGGAAATGGCTGTAGAAAACAATGAAACAATTGTCATATTCGAACATGACGCAATTGTAACTGGGGAGGTGCCGGTTAACATGCCTTTCGAAGGCTGTATGACATTCTCGAAACCATCATATGGTAAATTTAATACTCCTATAAAACTCGGCGTAGACGGTCTAGTGCAAAAACAATACTTTGGTGGGGCACATGGATATATGATTAATCCAAATGGCGCAAAGAAATTTATTACTAAAGCATTAATTAATGCTGGACCAGCAGACACATTTATCAATCTACAAAACTTTCCATGGCTGCAGGAGTATTATCCATGGGTTTGTATAGCAGCAGATAATTTTACTACGATTCAAAAGAATGATGGATGTATTGCAAAACATAATTTTAAAGATGGGTATGAGATAATTGATGCGTAAGAATCCTGAAAAAATAATTGTAACTGGGTGTGATCAAAAAACAGAATGGCAATTGCCATGGTTTTTAGAAAATTATTATAAACATAACACCATTCCTGTAGCTCTAGCAGACTTCGGTATGTCTGAAAATATGCTTAATCTTATTAGGAATAGATTTAATCTTTATTGCTCAATGGAGCTAGCTCCTGATGAAGATCTAAAAGGTTGGTTCTTAAAGCCAGCAGCAATGTTGGCAACTCCTGGTAAACAAGTATTTTGGATAGATACTGATTGTCAAATCTTAGGCAATATTGAAAATATGTTTAAATATATTGAACCGAACAAACTTACAATGGCAATTGATAGACCTTGGCTTAAGCGTAGAAAAGAAGAATGGCATAATTCGGGTGTAGTAGGATTTGAAAATAGACCCATTGTTCTTCATCAGTGGGCTGCAGAAGTAAAAAACAATCCTAAAGTTGGAGATCAGGAAGTGTTACATAGTATGCTTAATCCTATCACTAAAATGACATACATTAGAGAATTGCCTAATGAATATAATTGGTTACGACTTCAAGTCGAAAATGATGGAGAAGATAGTCCTAAAAAGAAAATTATGCACTGGACAGGCGAAAAGGGTAATGAGCGTATCAGAGGATTAATTAAAATTGCGGAGACAATTAGAAATGTCTAAAGTTGTACATGTGATTGGTAACGGCGATGCGGCCATCTTTTATAATGAAGCACCTCGTAAGGGCTTAAAACTAGCCTGTAATATAGCACCGTTTCCCATTGATAATTGCTACGCCACATGTCTAGTAGATTTTAAAATGATGAAGACTATTCACAAAGGTGACATTGATGTGCCGGGTGAGTGGATTCTTGGTGCTAGACCAAAAGCATATATGGAAAAAAATACTAATTTTCATATGCAAAGATCCCATCAAATTAAAATGTTTTATACAAAATTGCCTAAATATGCAGCTAATTACACCGACTTTAATTGTGGTCATATGGCAGTATATTTTGCTGCTCAACACTTAAAAGCAGATAGAATCCACATGTATGGATTTGATTCTATTTTTGATTTTAATCTTCGCAGTTATACTGATCTTGTAATTCCTTCTGATCGTGGTAATATGAATAATAATCGATTGTCAAACAATTGGCGACCTCTTTGGCAAAACATGTTTAAAGATTTTAATGGTACCGGTAAAGAACATCGATGCGAATTTGTTTTGCATCATATGCACGATAAGTTAAAATTTAAAAATGGTGATAACGTAATTATTGAAAAATACGGTAATCGTAAAGAAATTTTACCAATGGATAAGAAGCATGAACAAACTTGGCAACCTCCAGCAAATGGTGTAATGTAAATTAACTGTGTACATTTACTAAAAAACAGTTTATAATAATATCATAATCAAAGAGGGCGTTATGATTTTTGTAGATGGTGGAAGTAGACGACAAAGACAGTTAGCTTATGAAGTAGCTGAATTTGCATGGATGCAATTAATACCTAAAATAAGAAAATGTGTTGTCAACATTGAATTAAAAAAATTAAAGGGATATCACGGCACTTGTTTAGATATTAGTAATAGAGATTATGTTATTGAGGTTGACAAGAAACTCAGTCTTGGTGATGACTTTATTACCACAATCTTTCATGAAATGGTTCATGTTAAACAATATGTTAGAAAAGAACTCTTTAGTGATTGTAACTTCTATGAAACACGTGAAGAGTATTTAAATCTACCTTGGGAAATCGAAGCTTATGAAATGCAGGAGGTATTATTAGAAAGATGGAAGAATTCAAAGATCATCAACAATCTGAGCTAGAACTTTATCGGCGTGAACTTTTAAATAAAGATGGACACATCGAACTTCTAGAAAACAATGTAAAAGAACTACAAGGACAATTACAGCACGCTTATAAGCGAATTGATGATTTGCTTAATCAAATTGAGAACACAAAGGTCTGTGAATGTCCACCAATTGTCGTAAGTGGTGTAGATGGTAATGGTAATCCATATTAAAAAAAAAAATAAAAAAAAGTTAAATTAACTGTGTACATTTGCTAAAAACTAGTGTATAATATATCTATCAAATGGAAAAGAGGAGTTTCATTATGTTTACCAAATCACAAATCGAATTAAAGGCCCATATCGAAGCAAAGAATGCCGAAGGCAAAAAGTGGATGGATGAGAATCCAGGATCTTATTACGGCATGACTGTTACCGATCCTGCTCATTGGGCAGAGCAGGGCATCACCACTATTGAGCAGTATGAGTATCAGATGGAGTACTATGGTCTGTTTGACTATATTGCTAACTTAACATCAAAGGGCAATGCTCGGTATTTGTTGAGTCTTTGTTGCACTATCGATGATCTTAATGTCGCTTATGCTGAATTTAATTGTAATCATGAGGTTGCATAATGGAAAATGTTCGTACAGTTGAATTACATGGTGTCAAATATACCACGCATCCAATTACTGGATATGAGGGTGAACCTTCTGCATTAAAAACAGCATTTGATATTCTACGTGAAGATTATGAAAAAGCTGGGAAAGAAATTATTTCTATGCAGACATATTATAATAGTGGTTATAATAGTGCCACTGATAAAATTGAAGGTAAACCAGAATTTGGCATCGAAGTAGAGTATGTCTAAGAGTTTCCCGAAGAGTTGCGATCCTGTCTCGCTCCTCTCTCAGTAGATCTTTCTCTTCGGGAACCCCACAGTCGAGCGGTATTATAAACGCGGTTAAGCCTGTAAACGACTTTAAATTTAAGACGCAGGTGGGAAATTATAGAGCGCCCTCACTAGAAAGACTCACATTGTAAAGTCCTGAGTACGACTAACTCGCGGGGTACAAAGTTAGAAGCAATGTTGTTTACTATACCACGTCAAGTGAAGAAGAAAAAACTGCTTAGCAAATTTGGTTCCGTAGCTCAGCTGGATAGAGCAACAGCCTTCTAAGCTGTGGGTCGAGGGTTCGAATCCTTCCGGAATCGCCAATTAAGAGGAGAATGCATGTTTAAAGTTGATGGTGAAGTAATTGAGTCCACAAATATTGGAAATAATAAATATGAATTGAGGAGTAATGGGATATATCTCTATTCTGAAAACCTTAAACAATGGAGTCCTTATGCAAGAAGACACCTTGATCGACACTGGGATAGAATTAAAACAACGAGCAAAGAGATTGAAAATGTCGGAAGCGGCAAGAGCTCGTCGAAAAAGAAATAAGGTGATTGTAGCGGAAGTTCTCGAAAGACGATACGCTAGAAACAGACGGCTTCGAAAGAATAAATAAAGATAGGTTGGTCGCTTAATAGACCCGATAATCCCTACTGTCAGGGATAACAACAAAGGAGAATGCATCCTAGATCTATAACTAGGC
>Ga0181557_1001467_pt1 | contig 26545 bp, 28 predicted proteins | sample 011ome_23_FD_148632 | JGI IMG/M metagenome (GOLD analysis project Ga0181557, IMG submission 148632) | Coastal salt marsh microbial communities from the Groves Creek Marsh, Skidaway Island, Georgia - 011506CT metaG (spades assembly) | ecosystem: Environmental > Aquatic > Marine > Intertidal zone...
CCAGTCCGGCATGGGAGCCATGGACGTTCGACGTGCGGTCCTCGACAACCACGTGGCACAGACGCTGGACCTGGCGGCCGCCATTGACCGTGGAGAGGAGGTGCGACCGGACTTCGTCCTGTGGCCGGAGAACTCGTCCGACCTGGATCCGTTCGGCGATCCGCAGGTCGCACTCGACATCACGGCTGCTGCTCGCGCCGTCGGTGTGCCGATTCTGGTGGGGGCGGTCACCACCGTGCCCGATGACCCCAACCTCGTCTGGAACGTGGGCATCGTCTGGGACCCCGTCACGGGACCATCACAGATGTACGTCAAGACGCACCCGGTCCCGTTCGGTGAGTACATCCCCTTCCGTGAGCAGCTGGCACCCCTGATCGGACGCTTCGACCGGATCCCACGTGATTTCGCCGCCGGAGATCTGCCAGGAAACCTCGACATCGCGGGGATCGACGTCGGCGCGGTAATCTGCTTCGAGATCGCCTACACGGATGTCGTCGCACAGGTGGTGAACGGCGGTGCTGGCCTCATCGCCGTTCAGACGAACAACGCCACCTACGGAGAGACTGCCCAGCCTGAGCAGCAGCTGGCGATTGAGCGGATGCAGGCCGCGCACACGGGTCGTACCGTGCTGGTCGCCGCCACCTCCGGCATCTCGGCAGTCATCACCCCCGATCGCGCGGTGACAGCGACCATGGGCATGGGCGAGCAGGGCTGGATGCTCGCCACCGTCGACCTGGTCGATGAGCCCACGTGGGGGGTGACCGTAGGCCCCGCCTTGGAGCTGACGCTCGGACTCCTCGCTGCGCTCGGGATCATCCTCAGCGTCGTTGAACGTCGGCGTCATGTGTCGCACCGGGGATCCGACGCTGTCGACGAGATCGCCTAGGCTGGTCGAATGAGCGCGGACGTCTTCGATGACCTGGGTCGCATCCTCGTGATCATCCCGACGTTCAACGAGCGCGAAACACTGCCCGTCATAGTGCGGCGTCTCCGTGCTGCTGTACCAGAGGCGCACATCCTCGTCGCGGACGACAACTCACCCGACGGCACGGGCCGCCAGGCGGACGAATTGGCTGGAGCAGACGAGAACATTCACGTCATGCACCGACTGGGCAAGGAGGGCCTCGGTGCCGCCTACCTGGCCGGATTCGCCTGGGCTCTCCAGTCAGGCTACGACGTCGTCGTCGAGATGGATGCTGATGGATCCCACCAGCCCGAGCAGCTCCCTCGGCTGCTGGATGCGCTTCGGTCGGCAGATCTGGTCCTGGGGTCCCGATGGGTCCCCGGGGGCCGCACGGAGAACTGGCCAGCCTCACGGCAGTTGATCTCACGCGGGGGCACCGCATACACCCGGCTGGCCCTGGGGGTTCCGATCCATGACGCCACCGGCGGCTACCGTGCCTTTCGCGCGGACACCCTTCGCCAGCTCGACCTGCATGAGGTTGCCTCACAGGGCTACTGCTTCCAGATCGACCTCGCGTGGCGAGCGGTCCAGCGCGGGCTCACCGTGCGCGAGGTGCCCATCACCTTCGTCGAGCGCACGGCCGGCGCCAGCAAGATGAGCCGCAAGATCGTGGCCGAGGCGCTGTGGCGCGTCACGCTCTGGGGCATCGACGACAAGGTCACCCGACTTCGCAGGAGAGCACACCAGCGTCGTCAGGCAGGACGCACGCCGTGACCACGCGCACTCGGGCAGCGCTCCTGGCCTACCCGCTCATCGAGCTCACCACGGCGTATCTCGTCGCCCTGTGGATCGGTTGGGGCTGGACGCTGCTCCTGCTGGTAGCCGGAGTTCCTCTGGGCCTTGCCCTGATGCGCAACGCTGGCGCTGCCGCCATGGATGACCTCCAGCGTGCGGCGGCGTCCGGAGACGCTCCCGATCAAGGTCGGCACGCGGTCGGCCTGCTGGGTGGGCTCCTGGTCGCGATTCCCGGCTTCTGGACCGATCTGTTCGGTCTGGCACTCTTCCTGCCCCCCATTGGCGCCCTGGTGCGTCGGCGGGCGGGCTCGTGGGCCCAGGGCCGTATGACCACCATGCGCATGCCCGGTGTCTACGACCCCCGGCGTTTCGGCCCCGAGACCGGGGGAGACGTGGTCCAGGGCACCGTCATTCACGTGGAGGACCTCCGATCAGAGCCTCCCCAGGATCGCCGAGGCGAGATAGGCCGCGAGCCCGGTCCCTAGGGGATCCGGGCTCACGACACGTCTTGGGATCACGCGGTCTTGCGCAGATCCCCCACTCGATGATCGTGGAGGAGTGCCAGCCGCTCCTCCAGGAGCGCCTCCAGGTCAGCGATGGTGCGTCGTTCCAGCAGCATGTCCCAGTGGGTGCGCACATGCCGGGTGGGCTTCTCCTCGGGGGCATCCACGTCGGGGCGCACGGCGCTCTGCCCGCATCGGCAGCTCCACTCGAAGGGGATCTCCTCGGCTTCCACCGAGTAGGGAACGACCGTTCGGTGGCCCTGCGTGCACACGTATGTGACGGCTATCCGCTCGGCCGGCGCTACATGTGCATCTGTCTCGTAGCTCAGGGCTCCCAGCCGGGTGCCGCGCATCGACTCGCTCATGTCCTGTCCTTCCCTCACTGATGTGTGTCCGGTTGGACGGGTGAGGTATTCCCCACGTTCCCGAAACCATGCCTCGAGAACGTAAGGATCAGGTAAGGCGTGCGTGCACAGCGGATCCGGCGCACATCGGCTGGCCGCTAGTCGGTGCCGAACTCCATTGCCGCCCGGTCGAGGCTCTCGACTTCCTCCTCCACGAGGGTGGACTCCGGTGGGAGTGCGGCGATGGCCTTCGCCCCACCGGGCTGGAGCTCTCCGATCAGCTGCGCCTGGCCGCCCAGCAGCTGGCCCTGCTGGGCGTACATCTCCAATTTCGCGCGAGAGTCCGCTATGTCCAGATTGCGCATGGTCAACTGTCCGATCCGATCGAGCGGACCGAACGCAGCGTCCTCGGTGCGCTCCATGGAGAGCTTGTCCGGGTGGTAGCTCAGTGCCGGCCCACGGGTGTCGACGATCGAGTAGTCGTCACCGCGCCGCAGGCGGAGGGTCACCTCACCGGTCACTGCCGACGCCACCCATCGCTGCAGCGACTCACGGAGCATCAGCGATTGGGGATCGAGCCACCGGCCCTCGTAGAGGAGGCGGCCCAGTCGGCGCCCCTCTGCGTGGTAGCTCGCGATGGTGTCCTCGTTGTGGATCGCGCTCAGCAGACGCTCATAGGCGATGAACAGCAGCGCCATTCCGGGAGCCTCGTAGATTCCGCGGCTCTTCGCCTCGATGATGCGGTTCTCGATCTGGTCGGCCATCCCGAGGCCATGGCGGCCGCCCACCGCGTTGGCCTCGTCGACGAGGTCGACGGCTGAGTCGAAGGCCTTCCCATTGATCTCGACCGGTCGTCCCTGGACGAATCGCACAGTGACGTCCTCGGTCGGGATGCTCACCGCCGGATCCCAGAAACGCACACCCATGATCGGCTCGACTGTCTCCATCGACGTGTCGAGATGCTCAAGCGTCTTGGCCTCGTGAGTCGCACCCCAGATGTTGGCGTCGGTGGAGTAGGCCTTCTCGACGCTGTCGCGGTAGGGCAGGTCATGCGCGGACAGCCACTCGGACATCTCCTTGCGGCCGCCGAGCTCGTTGACGAAGTCGGCATCGAGCCATGGCTTGTAGATCCGGAGCTCCGGATTCGCAAGCAGGCCGTAGCGGTAGAAGCGCTCGATGTCGTTGCCCTTGAAGGTGGACCCGTCGCCCCAGATGCTGACGTCGTCGTCGTGCATTGCGCGAACCAGCAGCGTCCCCGTGACCGCACGGCCCAGAGGAGTGGTGTTGAAGTACTGACGTCCGCCCGAGCGGATATGAAACGCGCCGCAGGCGAGTGCCGCGAGGCCTTCGTCCACCAAAGCGGCCTTGCAGTCCACCAGGCGAGACAGTTCGGCACCGTACTGCGTGGCACGTCCCGGCACCGAGTCGATGTCAGGCTCGTCGTACTGCCCGATGTCGGCGGTGTACGTGCAGGGGATCGCGCCCTTGTCGCGCATCCAGGCCACCGCCACCGAAGTGTCGAGGCCACCGGAGAAGGCGATGCCAACGCGCTCGCCTACGGGCAATGAGGTCAGTACTTTGGACACGGGGCCAACCCTAGGGGCAGAGGCGTCGCGATCAGCACACGCCTGTCCGCCTCGTGGTCGCCCGCCATTGTCGACATCCGAACAACCAATGACCGCAATTCGCTGTAGCAACGCCGTTGCAGCTGTAGATTCACGAATCAACTGGGAGACCGGTCCAGACACGGAGGTACGCATGACAAGGCACGACATCGTCATCATCGGCGCCGGCGCAGCCGGCATCTCGACGGCGGCACGTCTGAAGAAGGCCGGCGTGACGGATATTGCGGTCATCGAGCCGTCCGCCACCCATTACTACCAGCCGATGTGGACGCTGGTGGGCGGGGGAGAGGCCAAGATCGGGCCCACCGCCCGGCCGCAGTCCTCCGTGATCCCCAAGGGTGTGACCTGGATTCAGGCCGCAGCCACCGGAGTCGATCCGGAGACCAACACCGTCCTGCTCGATAACGGCAGCAGCGTTGAGTACGCATGGCTGGTCGTGGCCAGCGGTATCCAGCTGAACTGGGGTGGGGTGCCAGGACTCGAGGCCACTCTGGGTCGCAACAATGTGTCGAGCAACTACCGCTACGACCTGGCCCCGAAGACGTGGGATGCGATCAAGGCGACGACATCAGGCACTGCCGTGTTCACACAGCCTGCCGGGCCCATCAAGTGCGCGGGCGCACCACAGAAGATCGCGTACCTCGCTGCCGATCACTGGAAGCGTGCGGGCGTCCTCCAGAACATGGACATACACCTGATCCTGCCGACCCCGGGCATGTTCGGCGTGCCTGAGTTCGCAGCCGGACTGGCAAAAGTTGCCTCCAACTACGGCATCAAGGTGCACTTCGAGAGCCAGGCGACCGCCATTGACGGTGACGCGCACACTGTGGAGATCACGAGCATGCCGACGGGGGAGACCGAGACCCTGCACTTCGACATGATGCACGTGACGCCCCCGCAGAGCGCCCCCACCTGGATCAAGGAGAGCCCGCTGGCCGACCCAGCCAGCCCGTTCGGCTACATGGAGGTCGACAAGTTCACCCTCCAGCACACTCGATTCCCCAACATCTTCGGACTTGGCGACTGCACGAACACACCGAATTCCAAGACCGCCGCTGCTGTGCGCAAGCAGGCCCCGGCACTCGTGGCGAACCTGATGGCGGCCCGCAAGGCCCAGGCGGCCGTCAAGAAGTACGACGGATACGCCTCGTGTCCTCTCATTACCGCCAAGGGCAAGTGCATCATGGCGGAGTTCGACTATGACCTGAAGCGCACGCCTACATTCCCGATGGACATGACCAAGGAGCGTTGGGACATGTACATGGTCAAGAAGCATGCCCTGCCGATCCTTTACTGGAACTTCATGCTCAAGGGCGCAGCCTGAGCCAGGTACCGCCCGCGCATCAGTGCCCGGGACGGTACGACCTCGCTGTTGCGGCGGGAGCAATCGGCGTCGTAGGGCTGGTCGCTGTCCTGATCGACGGATGGGCCTTCCTTGCTGTCATCCTCGGCGCTGTCGGCGCACTCCTGGCTCTGGCAGGCCTCCTGCTGCCCGGTCGATCCAGGATGTGGGCGGCCGGGGCTCTCGTGCTGTCGGTTGTCTCTGCGGGCGCGGGTGTTCCCGAGATCATGCGGTCAGTGGGGTCCGCCGCCCAGGACGAGCCCACTGTCACGTCGCCACCAGCGACCGTGACCGACCCCGACGCAACGATCATCTCCTATGAGATCACCACCGATGGAATGAGTGTCACCCACCTGTCCTATGTCGACCTCGTCGACGGAGAGCCACAGATGGTCGAGAAGCTCGGAACACCTCCGCCGTTTCGGCACGCGATCCGGATACCCGAGGCGGACCCGTGGAACCTGACGGATTTCTCGGTCACGGGCCTGGGAGGCTCAACGTCGACGACGACCACCTGCACCCTGACAGTGGACGGCGAGATCGTCGCCACGCAGACCGCCCTGGGCTCCTACGGAGTCGTCAGCTGCGCCGGGTAGGCCCCATCTGTTGAGTGGTCAGTTGTGCAGGCGACACGCCGGGCACCGGCCTGCACAACTCACCACTCAACGGAGCGTGATCTCAGTCCACACGTATGAGTAACGCCGATAATGTGCATTATGACAATTCGGCTGGACTCATGAAGGGGTCCCGGTCTCGCTTCCCTGCCTGAATGCCCGGTTCAGCAGCGAAGCAGGCGCGTTCCCTGTCCCCAGATCGGATGCAGGCTGTTGTCCCCCGTCAGGAATGTGTACTGCCCCGCCGGGATGAAGATCATTCTCACTCCGTCCACCATGCCGTCGAACGCGCTCGTCGCCGCTTCGGCCATGTCGACAGGGAACGCGCTGCTGGTGGCCCACCCGAGCAACTGCTGACCCGGCTGACCCCCGGTTGCCGACGTCGGAGTCTGTACCCACGTGTTGAGGGTCGCCTCGGTGGCCGGGGCGCTCGCATTGGCCCAGGTCAACTGCGCCTGCAGGCCTGCAGCCTGGCTCGGCGCAGCCGTGGCAGCAGTCGCCGTGAAGACGATGGTGACGCTTCCTGACGTCCCCGTACTGCCGCTGGGATTGCCTGCAGCCCCTCCAGCCGCCCCCGTCGGAGCCAAGGTCCCCGAGCCACCCCTGATGTAGGAACCACCGGCGCCACCCCCGCGATTGGCCTCGCCCTCAGCTCCACCCCCATAGCCCGAGCCGCCGTCACCGCCGGAGCTGACCGATCCGGAACCGCCCGCTCCACCAACACTCCATGCGGTGCCGCTCGCAGCTGCACCCGCGCCGACGCCAGGACTTCCGCTGCCGGGTGCGCCGGCACCGCCGCCTGCGGCCCCATCGCCGCCCGCACTGGTACCGAGAGCTGACCCTGCGCCCCCAGCCGTGCCGGCGGGACCGCCGTCGTCGCTGCCACCACCACCACCACCACCCGCAACCACAAGCTCATCGCCAACGGAGGGCGAGGTATTCACGTAGAGCGCACTGAAATCGCCCCCGCCGCCACCCAGTGCGCTAGTCCCCCCGACTCCCCCACTGCCCACGCGGGCGGTGACAGCAGCCATGGCGGACACGTCGATGCTGGCCGTCACTCGGGCTCCGGAGCCACCCGCGCCACCACCGACTCCGAGGCTTCCGGAGCCACCGCCTCCGCCGGCTCCGACAACCGTCGCGCTGACGCTCAAGGCGCCTGCCGGAACAACGATGTCGAGGTACCCCGTCCCTGTGCAGACCACAGTCTCCCCCAGTGATGGAGTCCGGTTCGTGCAGGTCGCGGAGGGAGCGCCGTCGGCCGGTTGCCCACCGACGACGACGAGCAATACGCCCGACAGTCCTACGATGAGGGCTCGCCGGCGAAGTGGCTTGGTGATCATGCGTCGACTGTAGACCTGAGAGGAGCCGAGAGTGACATCCACACATGCGGCCCGTGACGATCTGGGGGCGATGGTGGACCTTCCGGGGCGTCCGAAGCGAGTCGTCAGCCTCGTCCCATCGCTCACCGAGGCCCTCGCATCCGTGGACATGGCAGCGCTCGTCGGAGTCACCGACTGGTGCACGCATCCTGAGGGTGTCCCGGCCACTCGAATTCGTGGCACCAAGAATCCGGACGTCGCGGGCATCATCGACCTTGAACCGGATCTTGTCGTGGCCAATCAGGAGGAGAACCGCAAACTGGACGTCGACCGACTGCGCGCAGCGGGCGTGCCGGTGTGGGTCACGCGGATCGAGACGGTTGACGAGGCCCTGGCCAGCATGTCCCGGCTTTTCGAGGAGGCTCTGGACTGGCCGATTCCGACGTGGCTGACCGAGGCGACGGAAACGTGGGCCGCGCCTTCGACTCTCAGCGGGCCGCGAGTGAGCGTGCCCATCTGGCGAGATCCCTGGATGGTGGTCGGCCCGCAGACCTTCACGGCGGACGTTCTGCGGAGGCTGGGATGCACAGTCCTCCCCCATGCCGCCGGTGAGCGCTACCCGAAGGTCGACGTCCAGAGCCTGGATGACGGAAGTGCGGACGTCGTGCTTCTGCCGGACGAGCCTTACGTCTTCACTGCCGAGGACGGCCCCGAGGCCTTCCACCGGACACCTGCCGTCCTCGTCAGCGGCCGGATGCTGACCTGGTATGGACCGTCACTGGGACCGGCCCGGGCGTACCTGGAGGACCTGCTCCACCCGTGGAGCACCCCGACTCCGTGATTGACCCGCATCCCGCACAGCCGCCTGTCGGGCAGGACGTGCGCAGGGACGGCGACGACACCAAACCGATGCGAAGCAGATGCGACGACGGCATCCACCATGTCGGAGTCGAGGCCGGTGGCATCAGCAATATCCCACCGAGTCGTGCGGGCACTGCCACGATACTTAGGGCGCCCTAAATGATGGTGGTCCCGCTCCCTGACGGGAAGCGGGACCACCAGGTGAATTCCTAGATGGACGCGTAATGGACTACGCGAGCGCCTTGGCCTTGAGGCCTTCGAACTCCGACTGTGTGATCGTGCCACTGTCCAGAAGTGCCTTCGCTGACGCGATCTGGTCTGCCGGCGAGACCGAGCCGACAGCCGACTGGATGTACGCCTTCTGTGCCTGCTCGGCCACTTCCACCTGCTTCTGACGACGCTGGGCCATGCTGCTCCCACGCGCGATCAGGTACACCAAGGTGGTGATCGGAGGAAGGATGATCAGGAAGATCACCCAGATTGCCTTGGCGACGCCGCCCATGGTGTGGTCGCTGAACAGGTCGAAGATGACCATGACCCACACGAAGATGAACATGAAGAGAATGAACAGCCAGATCAGCTGAATGATGAACGTTCCGAAATCGGACGCCATGTCGAACCTTTCCTCAGGGGACCCATCGTCCCGTCGAGGGAAGGCTATCGGTTGCCCTGCTGGAATGCGGGCACCGTCACACTCGTGACGAATGATGTTTGACCGTTCACAACCTCATCAGTATCCGGTAGCGGATGTCCAGGATCCCGCCCCCCGCCAGCCGTTACGCCTCCGCGAGCTCCTCCGGCCGGGGACACGAGCACACGAGGTTGCGATCCCCGAAGGCACCATCGATGCGCCGCACGGGCGGCCAGTACCGGTCCTGACGAAGCCCCTCGACCGGATAGGCCGCCAGTCGCGCCGGGTAGGGATGATTCCAGTCACCGATCAGGCATTCCGCCGTGTGCGGCGCATTGCGCAGCGGATTGTCATCGACCGGCCACTCCCCGGCCTCCACTCGATCGGCCTCACGTCGTATCGCGATCATCGCCTCGCAGAATCGATCCAGCTCAGCCAGATCCTCGCTCTCCGTCGGCTCCACCATGAGGGTGCCTGCGACGGGGAAGGACATCGTCGGCGCGTGGAAGCCGTAGTCGATCAAGCGCTTCGCAACGTCATCGACCGTGACTCCGGATGCAGCAGTCAGCGGGCGCAGATCCAGGATGCACTCGTGGGCGACGAGCCCGTTGGCTCCCGAGTAGAGGACCGGGTAGTGATCCCGCAGGCGCGCGGCGACGTAATTGGCATTCAGAATCGCCATCTGCGTCGCGCGCAGCAGCCCCTCGGGACCCATGAGTCGCAGGTACGCCCACGGAATCGGGAGGATGCCAGCACTCCCCCACGGCGCCCCTGACACCGGGCCCACGCCGCCATCAGCGTGACCGCGGCCAAGCGGACCGGCCTCCGGCCGCAGCGGATGCGACGGCAGGAATGGTGCGAGATGCTCGCGCACCGCCACCGGGCCCACGCCAGGACCGCCGCCGCCATGCGGGATGCAGAACGTCTTGTGAAGGTTCAGGTGGGAGACGTCCGCACCGAACTTGCCCGGCTTGGCCAGTCCGACGAGCGCATTGAGGTTCGCGCCGTCCACGTACACCTGTCCACCGGCATCGTGAACTGCTGAGCAGATGCCCCCGATCGCCGTCTCGAAGACTCCGTGCGTGGACGGATAGGTGATCATGAGCGCCGCGAGCCTGTCACCGAGGTCGTCGATCTTGCTGCGCAGATCGGAGATGTCGACGTTTCCCTCGTCATCGCATGCGACGACGACGACACGCATGCCGGCCATGACGGCGCTGGCCGCGTTGGTGCCGTGGGCGCTGCTCGGTATCAGGCATACGTTTCGATCCATGTCACCGCGGGAGCGGTGGTAGGCACGGATGGCGAGCAGCCCTGCGAACTCTCCCTGCGACCCCGCGTTGGGCTGGAGCGACACCGCGTCGTAGCCGGTGACCTCCACCAGCCACGCCTCAAGTGACGAGATGAGCTCTCGATAGCCCTCTGCCTGGTCGAGTGGCGCAAACGGATGAACACCAGCGAACTCAGGCCAGGTGATGGGCTCCATCTCGGTGGTCGCATTCAACTTCATCGTGCACGAGCCCAGCGGAATCATCGATCGATCCAGGGCGATGTCGCGGTCGCCGAGACGCCGGATGTAGCGCATCATCGACGTCTCACTGCGGTGATTGTTGAACACCGGGTGCTGGAGGTAAGACGAATCCCGCTCCAGCGGATGGGGAATCCCGATTTCCGATCCGGCCGAGACCTCGTCGTAGACGAGATGCATCGGCTGCGAGACCCAGGCACCCATTGCACGCCAGATCGCCTCCACGTGCTCCGGTGCTGTCGTCTCATCGGCAGTCGCGGAGAGCGTGTCGGGATCGACGACCCGAATGTTGACACCCTCGGCGAGAGCGGCCCGCGCCGCCTCTTCTGCACGGCCGGGGACTGACCATCGCACCGTGTCGAAGAAGTCCCTGGTGTGCAGGTCGACTCCCATGAGTCGCAGACCGCTGGCGAGGACCCGCGCTCGGTCATTGACACGCGTCGCAATTCGGCGGAGCCCGTCAGGGCCGTGATACACGGCGAACATGGACGCGATGACAGCAAGCAGCACCTGCGCCGTGCAGATGTTGCTCGTCGCTTTCTCTCGCCGGATGTGCTGCTCGCGGGTCTGCAGCGCCAATCGGTACGCGGGCTGGCCATCGGCATCGATGCTCACACCCACGAGACGTCCGGGCATGCTTCGTTCGAGGCCGGATCGCACGGCCATGAAGCCGGCGTGCGGGCCACCGAACCCCATCGGGACTCCGAAGCGCTGTGCTGAGCCCACGACGATATCGGCTCCGACCTCACCTGGGCTCCGCATGAGGGTCAGCGCCAGGAGGTCCGTGACCACGATCGCCAGCGCGCCTCGCTCGTGCACCTCATCGATGACGGACGAGACGTCACGCACGCGTCCGGACGTACCTGGGTTGCTGATGAGGACCCCGGCCACAGGTCCGGCGGGCAGTCCCTGGTCGAGATCGCGGATGTCCAGCACGATCCCGAGCGGCTCAGCGCGCGTCTGGAGCACCGCCAGCGTCTGGGGATGAGTGTCGGCGTCCACGATGATGGGTGCATCCTCGCCCCGCCACACGCGGACGGCGAGCGACATGGCCTCCGCTGCGGCCGTCGGCTCGTCGAGCAGGGATGACCCCGCAACAGGGAGTCCGGTCAGGTCTTCTATGAGGGTCTGAAAGTTCAGGAGGGCCTCGAGCCTGCCCTGCGAGATCTCAGGCTGATAGGGGGTGTACGCCGTGTACCAGCCCGGGTTCTCCAGGATGTTCCGGCGAATGACGGCCGGCGTGTGCGTGTCTGAGTAGCCGAGGCCGATCATGCTCGTCACGAGAGTGTTTCGCCCGGCCAAGGCCCGCATCTCAGCGATCACGTCAGGCTCCGACGCGCCGGCAGGCAGGTCCAGGCTCTCGTGCCAGCGGATGACCTCGGGCACGACATCTGATGTGAACGCGTCGAGGTCCGCATAGCCCAGCGTGCTCAGCATGTGAGCCTGCTCGTGGGCATCGGGACCGATATGACGTGCAGGGAACTCCAGGCTCATGCGGATCCTCGAGAGTCGGGCATGCACGGCATGCGTCGGAGTGGCAGCCACGAGCGTGGCCACCCTCCCCCTCTGTTTTCCGCGCCAGGCGCGACCTGAGAGCTTCACCGGCGAAGCCGGCTTTCACCGTCGGTAGGGGCGAGCCCCTTTTCCAGAGGTGCCTCTCCCGAGCGGTCCTGCTGCCTGAGAGGTTGTCGGGGAGATTGCTCCTTCGGCGCCTGGTCGCCCAGGTCTCTCCCGCTCGGGATCAGTCAGCGACCCAAGCCTAGCGGGATCGGGTCAAACTGCAGTTCGGCGCGCCCGACGGGCGGCGAGCTCGTCGGGCGCGCCCACCGGAGCGACCGTCTCTCCCTCGGGCTTCTCGCCGGGAAGCTGGGCCAGAGTTCCCTCGACCTCGCGCCAGACACTGCCCACGGCGATGCCGAAGACTCCCTGTCCGCCCCTCACCAGGTCGACGACCTCATCTGCACTGCGGCACTCGTAGATGCTGGCACCGTCACTCATGATCGTGAGACCTGCGAGGTCCTCCCCGGTGCGATCAGCGAGGTGGTCGACGGCAGCACGGATGTTCGGCAGCGAGACGCCCGTGTCGATGAGGCGCTTCACGATGCGAAGGACGAGGATGTCGCGGAAGCCGTAGAGCCGCTGGGACCCCGAACCGGCCGCATCGCGGATCGACGGGGTGACCAGACCGGTCCTGGCCCAGTAGTCGAGCTGACGGTAGGTGATGCCGGCCGCCGAGCAGGCGATCGGTCCGCGATAGCCGAGGTCAGCGGGCAGCGGGCGCAGGGTCGACTCGTCGAACAGCACTCCCTGGGCCTGACCGTCGAGCACCTGATCAGGTGTGGTGCTCTCTGCGCTCACTGCGGCCTCCTCGTGCGAACCCTGCGGTTCATCGTCTGGGTCAGCGTAGTGCGAAAGCCGGTCGCCGTTGCACTCACTGGTTGTGTGACGGGAGTGACGTTAGGGACACCTGTGACAACGGTCAACGTGCGCAGACGGCGTGTCGGCAGGCAAAGTCTCAACCTCTCGATGAGAGTGAAACGCGCACGCTGGAGTCGTAGGAGACTCGTCGACGCGACCGCCGCAACAGCGCTGGACCCTGCGATCAGCCGAAATCCTCAGGCGACACGTGATCCAGGAACTCCCGGAACTCCTTGACCTGCTCCTCATCGGCGACGGGCTCCGCATCCTCGTCCGGAAGATCGATGCCAGCCTCCTCGAGGACCTCCTGAGCGCCGCGAATCGGAGATTCGGTGCGCAGCGCCAGGGCGATTGCATCCGAGGGACGCGCGCTCACCTCCGTCCCGTCGGCGAAGACGAGACTGGCGTAGAACACACCATCCTCGAGGGCGGTGATCCGAACCTCGGTCAGGGTGGCCCCCAGGGTCTGGAGGATGTCGCGCAGCAGATCGTGGGTCAACGGCCGAGGAGGCACGATTCCCTGCTGGGCGTAGGCAATGGCCGTCGCCTCGACTGCTCCCACCCAGATGGGCAGATACCGCCCGCTTTCGCGATCACGCAGGAGAACGATCGGGTTGTTCGAGGGCATTTCGACGCGGACGCCCACGACATCAAGTTCCAGCACCCTCCCAGCGTAACCCCGGGACCGACCTCATGCCCTACGCACGGCCGCCTCGGATCAGTTCGGCGCGCAGAAGTGCCGCATGCAACTGCACGAAGAGGGACGCGAGTTCGCGAACGGTCTCCTGCTGACGGGCCCGGCCGTCCCGATCACGAGGCTGCGAGAACGGCGTCGCCATCTGTTCGATCACGCCCGTCTCCCGATCCGTCACGACTCGGAAGCTGCGCAGGTGGCGCGGCTCGATGCCGAAGGCGCTCAGCCGAGCGATCACCTGGGCGATGGCCAGGGCGTCCTCGTCGTAATGGCCCGCCGCTGACGCCCAGATCACGCCGATGTCCTCCAGCTGGGCCACGAACGGCGCCGGAAGGCCGGCGGTCTCCGAGATCTCCTCGCGCGTCATTCTCACCCGGCCAGCTCCAGGGCGGAAATCCTCCGGACGCATGCCGCTGCCCGCGGGAGTCGCCGCCTTGCTCGGATTGTCGGGGTCCTCGTCCAGCGACTCGCGAATGACCTTGAGGGGCAAGTACTGATCCCGTTGGAGGGTGAGCACGTCGCGAAGCCTGTCGATGTCCTGCTGGCTGAAGCGCCGGTAGCCCGATGCTGTCCGCTCCGGGGAGACCAGTCCTTCAGCCTCGAGGAAACGGATCTTGCTGATGGTGACGTCGGGGAACTCGCGTTTGAGGAGCGACAGCACCTCCCCGATGCTGATGGTTCCCTTGACCACGGGCGAGGACCCGTTCTCGGCCCGACCCGTCATGACGCCGATTCGAGCCCGAGCAGGAAGACGAAGCGGAACTTCCCGATCTGCACCTCATCGCCTCCGGTGAGCTGCTGATCCTCCACCCGGGCCCGGTTGACATAGGTGCCGTTGAGGCTGCCGATATCCCGGATGCTCCATCCTTCAGCGCCATGGCGGAGCTCGGCATGATGTCGGCTGACCGTGACGTCGTCCAGGAAGATTCCTGCCTCGGGGGCACGCCCGATGTGGATGACACCCGCCTCAGGCTCCAGGATGAACTCCTGGCCCTCTCCAGGCCCCCGGTGCACGACGAGTAGCGCCGTTCCCGTTGGCAGCTCGAACTGCCGGCCGGAACCGACGGGGGCCATCGTGCCCGAACCCGTCGCAGGCCCCGGTGGCACCACTGACGTGATCGACGTGTGCTCGATGCTCTCGAACGCCTGCGCCGTCAGGGGAGCACCGCAACTGCCGCAGAAACGGTCGTCAGCAGCAGTCTCATGTCCGCAGTGTGGGCAGTTCATCCAGCGACCTAGGCCTTCTCCACCAGCGCGCGATAGTCAGCGGCGCTCAGCAGACCCTCCAGCGCTGAGGGATCGTCCGGCTGAACCTCGACCATCCAGCCAGCCCCGTAGGGGTCGCTGTTGACGGTCTCCGGAGCCGCGTCGAGTGCCTCATTCCGCGCGACGACAGTGCCAGCGATCGGCGCATAGAGGTCGCTGACGCTCTTGGTGGACTCGACCTCACCACACGAACTGCCGGCTGACAGTGCCTCTCCCAGTCCCGGGAGGGCGACGAACACGATGTCGCCAAGCGAGTCCTGAGCGTAGGACGTGATACCGAACACGACGGAACCGGACTCCGTTGAGCGGACCCACTCGTGCTCGGCGGTGTAGCGGAGCTCATCGGGGTACATGCTTCCTCCTACGCGTCAAGGATCACGGCTGAGGCGCCGTCACCGGAACTGTAACGGAGATGGTCAGGTCAGTCGTCGTCGTCGCCGTGAATTCGGCCCCGCGAGTCCGAACCGATTCGGCGAGGCCTCCCGGGATGCTCAGCGCTGCCGACATCGTCTCCGGATCCCCAATCGCGCGTATCTCCAGTGGAGATCCGATCGGCTCCCCCGCCACCTCCACGCCACTCTCGCCGTCGGAGAACCACGTGTCGACCACGACACGGGCCTCGCCCACCTGAATTGCCTCGGCTCCTGCATCACGCAGCTCCTGAACCGCATTCACCAGGAGCGACGCGTCAACAGCCGCAGTCGGGTCGTCGATGCGGATACTGATCCCCGGGCCGGTGACCGCAGTCGTTCCCGTCATGACGCGAAGTGCCTCCAGTCGCCGACCTGCCTCCGCCAGCGCCTCTGCCGTCGACCCCGCCCGCAGCTCGCGCTCCACGCCCACCAGTCGCTGCGACTCCGTCTCCAGACGTGCCTGACGCGCCCCAAGATCGTCGAGAATCTGAACGAGATCCTCAGTGCGTGCAGCTCGCCACTGATCCTCCTCCCCATCGGGGCGGAGCACGACGACGGTGATCAGCAGGCCGAGGAAGAGGAACAGCGCGCCGATCAACAGATGCGGGCGACTGGGCTGGTAGGCAAGCTGGCTCAGGAGAGCGCGCCTGGACTGACTCTCGCCCGAGGCATCGACCGGCACGTCATCCACATGCTCGTCGCCATGCGGAACCAGCTCATCAGGATCCATGGTCAGGCCTTGAAGAGAATGCGCCGAATGGCTGCAGCGTTGGTGAAGATGCGCATGGCAAGAACCACGACGACGCCGGTCGACATCTGCGCCCCCACGCCCAGTTGGTCCCCCAGGAACACGAGGAACGATGCGATGACCACGTTCGACAGGAAGCTCACCGCGAAGATTCGATCGTCGAAGCGCTTCTGCATCAGGGCCCGGAACCCGCCGAAGACCGCGTCCAGAGCAGCCACGATCGCAATGGGCAGGTAGGGCTCCATCCACAACGGCACGACCGGATGCCACAGGACGCCGACGGCGATCCCGACCAGAAGGCCGATGATGGCGATCACGCGTCCTCCTGGAGGGATTGGGCATAGCGAGGAACTCTGAGCTCCCCCGCAGGCAACGCTACGTCACCGACGTCGACGCTGAAGACCAGGCCATAGTCACTGCCGAGAACCTCGAGCAGACCCTGCAGTGCACTCCCGCCTGTCCCTGCTGAGCTGGTTCCCACGGCGGTGATCACATAGGGCCGAGCCAGTGGCTGATAGTTCACCAGAATCGCCTCCCCTGCTCCTCGGATGGCACTGGTCTGGGTGAGCCTCTGATTGTTCACCGCCACGCCGACGGCGCCCATCTGCCAGAGGGAGTTGACGATGTCCTGCAGATCTCGGTCCAGCACGCGATTCAGCGACCCGGCCTCAGCATCGGGAGCATCGTCGATCACGACTGTGAGTCCCGGCCCAACGACCTCCGTCGTGGCAGCCAGCGTGGCGTACTCCTCGACGAGACTCTGGACAGCTGCTGCTGCCGTCGACGTCAGCAACTCACCGCGCAGTGCCTCGACAGCGGCCGCCCGATCACGGACGACCTCCTGCTGGCCGGCCACGGTGTCGGACAGTTGCGTGACACGCTCCACGAGAGCGTCGCGGGTGCTCGTACGGGCGTCAGAGGACGCACGAACCGAGAAGACAGCCACCACCAGAAGCAGGCCAAGGAATCCCACCGTGAGGGCCAGGACGAGGCCCGACCAACCGCCCGATCCCCCGCTGTCAGCAGGCTCGGTCTGGGCATCGAGGTAGTCATCCTCTGTCGCCTGGGCAAGAAAGCGCTCCAGGACACTGCCGCTCATCGACGCTCACCCGACGATGTCACCACGAGCTCTCGATCCACGAGCGCCATTCTTCCAGCAGGCGATATGCCGTCCCCATCTCCGTCGCCTCCGCGTAAAGCGTGATCGTGGCCTGGTCCTCCTCGGGCAGCACGAGGCACCAGTTCCCATCAGCCTCAATGACCCGCAGCCCGTCTGTTGCATCGATCCTCCGGCCGTTGGAGTGCTCACGGACCGAACGCATGGCCGTGGCTCTCCGGTGCCACGGAACCGCGACGGACGACGACGCGATCGACGTGGCCGGTATTCGCGCATCAAGCTCACTCAGGCTCAGGTCGGTCTCGCCCACAAGAGCCAGAAGCGTCATCAGCGAGCACACGGCATCCGGGCCCGGTCCCAGAGCCGGGATGACAAAGCGGCCGCGCCCGTCGCCGGCAAGGATCAGGGCCGGATCCGAGGCGGCAGCTGCCAAGTCGGTGGCCCCCGCTCCAATTCGCCGCACCTCAACACCGTGGTAGGAGGCCACTTCCTCGGCGAGCCGGCTCGTCGTGACCGGCACTGCGACCACACCGCCATGCCTGCTGGCCGACATCAGGTCGAGCATTATCAGCAGCATGCGTCCGTCATCTATGACGCGACCGCGCTCGTCGACGACGCTCAGACGCTCGCCAGCGGGGCCCAGACGCGCTCCGATCCGAGCCCCTGAGGACACGACGAGGCCGCTCAAGCGGCCAAGAGCCGCCTCTCGGGGACCTGGGGGATCCGCGGCCCCCGACTCCTCAAGGGCCGTTCCCACCGTGAGGGCGTCCAATCCGAGTCGACCCATGATCACCGAGAGGACACCCACGGATGGACCACCCCCGGCGTCGAGGACAAGGCGCGGACGCGAACGCCGGATCGCCTCCATGTCGACCACTCCCTCGACGTCGTTCGCATAGTCGTCCAGCACGCGATGGGGAGTGCGGATATCGCCGATGTCCGTCGGCAGGGGACGTCGGAACTCCTTTCGCGTGTAGATCCGCTCTATCGAGTCACGCTGCGATGACGTGATCTCGCCTCCGCGGGCATTGAGGAACTGGACGTCAAGGCTGTCCGGGCGACCGGGAGTGGTGCGCAGGATCACTCCGCCGTCGGAGTAGCGAGCGGTGTCATTGCGTACGAGCGCGGTCGTGACAGCTCGTAGATCGCGGATGTTGGTGCCTGCCGCTGTGAGTGCCCCAGCCAGTGCCCGGTTGAGCGCCCGTGCCGCACGGGAGTGATCCCTGCCGACGGTGACAGTTGCGCCCTTGGGCAGAGTTGTCGCAAACGCTGCGGCAAGCCGCACGATCCGCTCGGGTGTCATGTCGACATTGACGATCCCCGAGACTCGCCCGTCATTGAACACCTGACGCTGGGCAGCCGACTCCCACACGATGGAATCGTCGACCACACTGCCCTCGTCGATGGTCTTCCCCGGGTAGACCATCACATCCGTGCCGATCACGGCCCCATCCAGCACGGTGCATCCGTCAGCGACCACTGCCCCATCGAGAATGCGTGTCCCTCGACGAATCTCGGCGGCCCGACCGATGATGGCGCCTCGCAGCTCGGCATCCTCGCCGACGAAGACGTTGGGGTGAAGAACCGTGTGGTCGACCACGGCACGCGCCCGGACCAACGTGTTCGTGCCCACGATGGCGTAGGGCCCGATCACCGCATCCTTCTCGATCTTGGCGAACGGACCCACATATGACGGTGCTCGCACCTCCGCATCTGGTGACACCTCGGCCCCCGTGGCGATCAGCACACCGGGAGAGACCTCGAAGGCGTCCACGTGCCCGCGCACTCGGCCGTCGAGCACGTCCCGCTGAGCTGTCATGTAGCTGGCGAATGAGCCGACATCCTCCCAGTACCCGTCCATGACGAAGCCGAACACGCGTGCACCATCGCGAAGCAGCGCAGGAATCACGTCGTGCGCCCAGTCCACACTCACGAGCGGCTCGATCCCCTCGATGATGCGGGGGCTCACCACGTAGATACCGGTGCTGACGCTGTCGTCCGCGACCTCTCCCCACGACGGCTTCTCGACAATGGTCTTCACCCGACCGGACTCATCGGTCGTCACGACACCGAAACTCCTCGGATCGCTTCGTCGCGCGAGAGCCACTGTCAGATCCGCATTGGTCTCTCGATGTCGCTGCAGGAGCTGCCTGAGATCGATATCCGTCAGGCAGTCGCCAGCCAGGACAAGCACATCGTCCTCCGGATCCAGCCATGTCTGGGCGTATCGAACACTGCCCGCGGTGCCCAGCGGCATGGGCTCAGTCACGAAGCGCAGATTCACGTCATCGGCGACGTCGGCACTGAAGTACTTCAGCACCACACTCGCCTGGTGCTGCAGGGTCACCACGCATCGTTCAACGCCATGCTGCTGGAGAAGCTGAATCACCCAGCCCAGCATGGGACGGCCGGCAATGGGCAGCAGTGCCTTGGGCACGGCGGTTGTGAGGGGTCGCAGGCGAGTGCCGGCCCCACCTGCCATCACCACTGCCTGCATGTCTTCCCCGTCTCAGTCAGGCAATGCAAATGCCTGCTGCACATAGCGTAGACCGGCCCACCAGTAGAGGAATGCTCCCCAGAGGGCGAATGCCCACCCGAATGCCAGGGCGGCGCCGCCATAGCCTTCGGCGGTCGACAGGAGGAGCAGCGGAAATCCCCACAGAAGCGCAAAGGTGGCCGCCTTGCCGACGTACGTCACGGGCAGAGCGACGCGGCCCGAACGTCGCAGTCGCGGGACCAGAGCGAGGAGCATCACCTCACGCAGGACGAGGACGACGACCAGCCACCACGGCACGATGTCGCGAAGAGCCAGGCCGATCAGCGTTGCTCCGATGTAGAGACGATCTGCAAGTGGATCGAGGAGGACACCGATCCGCGAGCGTTGATTCAGCCGTCGGGCGAGATACCCATCCAGCCAGTCCGACGCCCCGGCGAGGACCAGGAGCGCGAAGGCCGCGCCATCGGCCTGGGGAACGAGGATGAGCCAGAGGAAGACTGGAACGCCCAGCAGTCTCAGGGCACTCAGGAGGTTGGGGATCGTGATGATCCGATCCTCCGGGTCAACACTGCGTGTCACGCTGGACACCGTACAAGCGGCAGGGCTCCGTCGGCGTCAAAGGACGAAGTCACGCGGGGTCGTGCCTCGCACTCCATCTGCCACTCTCCGATCGGACCGTCACAGGGATGCCGAACGTCGCGCTGAGGCTCGAATCAGTCAGCACCTCCGTCAACGGTCCGGAAGCGACGACACATCCCTCGCGCATCAGAAGACCATGGGTGAACCCATCCGGAATCTCCTCGACATGGTGGGTGACCATGACCGTCGTCGGAGAGGCGTGATCGCGTGCGAGGAGCGTCAGCGCCGACAGAAGAGACTCGCGACCGCCGAGGTCCAGGCCGGCCGCGGGCTCATCGAGCAGCAGGAGTTCGGGGTCGGCCATCAGGGATCGCGCGATCAGCGTTCGCTTCCGCTCCCCCTCTGACAGCGTCCCGAAGGTGCGGGTGGCAAGCGCCGACAGACCCCAGGCGCGAACGAGCGCCTCCGCGCGGACCCGGTCGGCATCGTCGTAATGCTCGCGCCAGCGGCCCATCACCGCCCAAGCGCCCGTCTGCACGACATCGAGGACGCTCTCCTGCGGCGGGATGCCATCTGCGAGCGGACCCGACGCCCAGCCGATGGACTGGCGAAGATCGGCGACATCGACCGCACCGAGTTCCTCGCCGAGGATGCTTACCTGGCCGATCGTGGGATGCAGTCGAGTGGCCGCAATCCGGAGGGCGGTTGTCTTGCCGGCCCCGTTGGGACCCATGACGATCCACCGCTCGCCCTCGTTCACCGTCCAGGACACGGAGTCGAGGAGCATGGCGTCACCCCGACGCACGGATACGTCTGTGAACATCAGGACGTCGGCCACGACGTCACCCTAGAGGCCTGCGACGGCGGACTCGCACTAGCGTGTGCCCTGTGAAGGACGACCAGCCTCAGACTCTGCTGATCACACTCTCCGGACAGGATCGCCCCGGAGTGACCCATCGACTCTTCTCGGCCCTCGCCCCTCATTCCACCAGCGTTCTGGATATCGAGCAGATGGTCGTCCGCGGGAGACTGATGCTTGCCGTCCTCGTCGGCGTCGGCGTCGGCGCAGACATATCGGACGTGACAGGGGCCGAGGACGCAGCACGGGCCGTGGCTCGCGAGCTCGACATGGAGATCCAGACACGTCCCGGTGCCGGGGAGGACAGCGAACGCAGGCGCAACCGGGTCCACGTCACGATCATGGGCGCTCCACTCGCCGCGGAGAGTGTCGCCGACATCACCGCACTCCTCGCTGAACGTGGCGGGAACATTGACCGCATTCGCCGCATCGCCTCCTACCCGGTTACGGCGGTGGAGTTCCAGGGGTCAGGCGTCCGTGTGGACGAGTTGCGACTGCCACTGGTCGAGGCGGCCTCCCGACACGGAGCCGACGTGGCCATCCAGGAGGCGGGTCTGGACCGACGTGGCCAGTACCTCGTCGTCATGGATGTCGACTCCACGTTCATCCAGGACGAGGTCATCGATCTCCTGGCTGACGAGGCGGGTGTCATGGCCGACGTTGCTGCCATAACTGAACGTGCGATGGCAGGTGAGTTGGACTTCGAGGAGTCGCTTCGGGAGCGCGTCGCCCTCCTGGTGGGTCTGCCGGTGGAGGCACTCGAGCGCGTCCGCAGCCGCATCACGCTCACCCCCGGGGCGCGCACGCTGTGCAGAACACTCAACCGCCTCGGCTACCGGATCGCGCTCGTGTCCGGGGGCTTCACGGACATCATCACGCCCATCGCAGCCGAGCTCGGTGTGACGGATGTCCGAGCCAATGGCCTCGAGATTGTCGACGGCCACCTGACCGGGCGGGTCCAGGGTCCGGTCATCGACCGCATGGGCAAGCGCACAGCCCTCGAGGCCTTCGCCCGTCAGTACGGGATCCCACAGCGGCGGACCATCGCCATCGGTGATGGCGCGAACGACATAGACATGATGGATGCAGCAGGCCTGGGCATCGCCTTCAATGCCAAGCCGGCAGCCCGGGCCGCCGCAGACACATCCGTGAATGTTCCCTATCTGGACAGCATCCTGTTCCTCATGGGGATCACCCGCGAGGAGATCGAGTCCGCGGACTTGCGGGATGGCATCAGCCTCGAGGAATCCCGAAGGAACTGAGTTCGAACAGTCCAGTACCGGCAAGGCCCTCGTGCCACGGTCTGTCGGTCTCCAGTACGGCAACGGCACTCGTCGGGAAGTGTGCCTGGGCCTCCGACCGCAGTCGGCTGGGCGCAGCCAGTTCGCTCACCAGCAGGGACAGCCCGGGGTTGTGTCCGACCAGCAGGATCGTGGGGAACACAGCCAGCTCATCGGCGACCAGGCGGAGTGTCGAGGGCGACGCCTCGTAGATGCGAGGCTCATCGATCACGGGATGCGCATACCCCCAGACTCCGTTGAGAAGCCCCCACGTCTGCTGGGCCCGCCGAGCCGTCGACACTGCCACTCCGGTTGCCAGGTCCGGATCCCCCACGTTCTCCGTCAGCCAGCCACCGATCCTGGACGCATCCCGCTCGCCCCTCGCAGTGAGCGGGCGCTCATGATCGCTTACGCCCATCGGGTGGTCGCTCTTGGCATGTCGGATGACGATCAGCCTGTGCAACCGATCCATCAGGCGCCCTGCGAGTGCACTCCACCGTCCACGTGAACGATCTCGCCGGTCGTCGCCGGGAACCAGTCGGACATCAGCGCCACGCAGGCCCTGGCCGCCGGTACGGGGTCGTCCAGATCCCATGCCAGCGGGGCGCGCGTGTTCCAGACATCCTCGAACTCGTCGAAGCCCGGAATGCTCTTCGCTGCCATCGTCCGGATCGGTCCCGCGGCCACCAGGTTGACCCGGATACCGTCCGGTCCCAGATCACGCGCGAGGTAGCGTGACGTGCTCTCGAAGGCCGCCTTCGCGACGCCCATCCAGTCGTACTTGGGCCAGGCCACCGTGGCGTCGAAGTCCAGACCGACCACTGAGCTGCCGGGTCCCATGAGGGGTCGCGCTGCCATCGCCAATGACTTGAGCGAGAAGGCCGACACGTGCACCGCCGTGCTCACGTCAGCCCATTCGGTCTCAAGAAAGCGTCCGCCCAGGGCCCCCTCGGGTGCGAAGCCGATGGAGTGCAGAACCCCGTCCAGACCCTCCACGTGCTCCCCCACGCGTCCGGCTAGGGCGGCGAGGTCCTCGTCGTTGGTGACGTCGAGCTCGACGATCGGCGGCATGGCCGGAAGACGGCCGGCAGAGCGCTTCGTCAGCCCCATCGTGCGGCCGAACGAGCTCAGGACCACCGTGGCCCCCTGCTCCTGCGCGAGGCGTGCCACCTGGAACGCAATTGACTGATCCGTGAGCACCCCGGTGACCAGAATGCGCTTGCCGTCGAGCAGACCCATGAAGAATTCCTCTGACTAGTGCCCCATACCGAGACCACCGTCAACGGGGATGACGGCACCGGTGATGTACGTGGCCTCCGCGACGAAGGAGACAACCTCCGCCACCTCGGCCGGTTGAGCATATCGACCGAGCGGGATTCCGTTCAGGATCGAGTCGCGCTGAGCCTCGTCCAGCTCGGCGGTCATGTCTGTCTCCACGAAGCCGGGTGCGATCACGTTCACCCGGATATTCCGCGAGCCCACTTCACGAGCAAGCGACCGCGCTGCCCCGACGAGGCCGGCCTTGGATGCGGCGTAGTTCACCTGACCACCCGAGCCGAGGGCGCCCACCACCGAGCCGACGAAGACGATGCTGCCGCCCTTCGCCCGGATCATTCCCTTCATGGCGCGCCGAGCGAGCCGAATGGATCCGGCCAGATTCGTCTGCAGCACCACATCGATGTCGTCATCCGACATCCGCATGAGGAGGGTGTCTCGTGTGACGCCCGCATTGGCCACAAGGAGAGTCACCGGCCCGAATCGCTCCTCGACAACACCGAACGCAGCGTCTATGGATGCCGCATCACTGACGTCCAAGGTGACGGCATCAAGCCCTTCGGGGGCAGTGCCAGATCGCGACCCGACCACCGTTGTCCAGCCGTCAGCCCGCAGGCGCAAGGCCGTGGCGAGCCCGATGCCGCGATTTCCGCCGGTCACCAGTGCAATGCCTTTCACAGGACCTCCTCAGAAGCACATGATGCGAGTGGGAACACGAGGACGTCACGCATCCGAGAGTCGCGAACCGATCTTGATGGTCACCTGGAAGTGATCCACGGCACCGTCACGGATGTAGCCGCGCATCCCCGTCACCTCGAACCAATCCATATTGTCGATCGTCTTGGAGGCACGAGCGACGCCGTTTCGGATGGCCTGATCGATTCCCTCCTGCGACGTTCCGACAACCTCGGTCAAGCCGTACGTCCTGTCTGCCATGCTCCAGCCTTCCGTCGGTGGCCCGCCGGTCCGGCCGAGCGCAGGACACCATCTTGGCCTACCGTGACCTCATGGAGAAGAACGAACCCGCGGAGGTCTTCACGATCACCGAGGCCCAGCGCGGTTTGAGTGTCGAGCAGGTGAAGCGCCAGCGGCGCTACCTGCTCTCGATGATCATTCGGACGCTGTGCGTCGTGGCCGCGATTCTGATCCCCGGATGGCCGCGGCTCGTCCTCATCGCGGCCGCCATCGTGCTTCCCTATCTCGCGGTCGTGATCGCGAACGCCGGTCGTGAGAATGACGATCCGGGCGACGTCGGCGTCAGTGACCAGGCAGCCTACGCCCTCCCGAGCACCCAGTGGGCGATTGCCTCCGGCTCCACGTACCCGTCCGACCCACCCCAGCGCTGACGGTTGCGCAGCATGGCCGTCGTAGGGTGAAGCCGTGATCTGGCCCCTGCTGCGCACCCCTCGCTGGCAGGGCTTCACCGCGCTCGTCGTCTTCGTCATCATTGCCTTCGGGCTCCTGAGCGCATGGCAGTGGAGCAGGGCAGAGGATCGCCGCACGGAGAGAAACGTCCTCCAGGCGGCCCTCGCCGTCGAACCGCTCCCCCTGAACATCGCTCTCACGCGGCAGTTCACGCAGCAGGCGTGGATCCCAGTTCAGTTCTCCGGCACCTATCAGCCGGAGGCCCAGGTTCTGGTGCGCAAGAAGCCCCTCGAGGCACGCAACGGATTCTGGGTGCTCACCCCCGTCAACGCAGACTCCCCACTCGACGCAGCGGGGAGCACCGTGTGGGTCAACCGCGGCTGGATTCCAGTCCAGGGCAGTGCACTCAGCACCCCGGACATTCCCCCTCCCCCCGAGGGCACAGTCGACATATCCGGCTACCTGCTGCCGTACTGGGACAGCGCGCCGGACCGCAACGAGGGTCTGCCACCCGGCCAGGTGGCAGATCCAGCGCTGAACCTCCTGCCGGACGTGGGAGCCACGGAACTCGGACTCGTGCAGCTGTCGGACTCGCAGCCCGCCCAGTCCGACGTGCGCCCCCTCCCCCTGCCTGACATCGACGAGACCCGAAACATCTCGTATGCCTTCCAGTGGCTGTTCTTCGCTGCCATCGCGATGGGTGGCTGGTATTTCTTCCTCCGCCGCGAGGCCAGGGAGGACGACCTCCGTACAGTGAAGAAGGACACCCTCGAGGAGATCACGATCCTCGACGACCAGCAGAGGATCTAGTCATGGATCTAGGCCTGCAGGACCGCACCTACATAGTCTCGGGCGGAAGCACCGGTCTCGGTCGTGCCACCGCGGAGATCCTGGTCGCGGAGGGCGCTCACGTGGTCGTCATCGCTCGCCGTCCTGATGCCGTGGAGGAGGCCGTCATCCACCTCGGTGACAGGGCTCGTGGGATGAGCGCCGATCTGGCCGATCCGCAGGCCGCTGCCTCGTCCGTCAGTTTCGCCATCGACCAATTCGGTCGCCTTGATGGAGCCCTGATCAGCGTGGGCGGCCCGCCTGCGGGATCCGTCATGAGTACGACGGACGAGACGTGGCAGTCGGCCTTCTCAACCGTCTTCCTCGGCTCATTGCGCATGGCGCGCGAGACCTGTAGCGGCATCCGCGCCTCCGGGGTGATCGGAGGGTCTCTTGCCTTCGTGCTGTCCACGTCTGCGGTGGAGGTCTTTCCCGGGCTCACCACGAGCAACGGCCTTCGACCCGGCCTGGGCATGCTCGTCAAGGATCTCGCCGATGAGGTCGGACCCGAGGGCATTCGCGTCAACGGTCTGCTCCCCGGGCGGATCTCCACCGCTCGACTCGCCAGTCTGGACGGGGCCACGGGTGACCCGGCCGCGGCAAGGGCACGTGCAAGCGCGGCGATTCCACTGAGGCGCTACGGCGAACCGGAGGAATTCGGGCGTGCAGCAGCGTTCGTCCTTAGCCCCGCAGCCTCGTACATGACCGGAAGCCTGGTGCGCGTGGACGGTGGCGTC